>Ga0056115_1001506_pt1 | contig 11181 bp, 2 predicted proteins | sample WorMetOlspDAHAB1_FD_77007 | JGI IMG/M metagenome (GOLD analysis project Ga0056115, IMG submission 77007) | Marine gutless worms symbiont microbial communities from Max Planck institute for Marine Microbiology, Germany - Olavius sp. DAHAB.1 ... | reverse complement strand
GCTGGCTAAGGCGAGCTGATGCCAGAGGGAGCGCTGACACCATTTACTGCATGTGACGCATATCGCTACTTTGCGGGTCGGGCATTGTTAATGACGTCACAAAAGTAGGTCACGCACAGAATACTTATTACCAACGGATTTTATTATAGTGCTTGATTCATACTTTAACTTTATGAAGAAATCTAATCTCGTTGGCAGTCTTTAATACGATTTTTTGAAATAGTGGTGGTGGCTTCCTTTTTATTGTATGATTATAAACCTTGTCATGTGTTCCCCACTTCTGAAGTTGTGCGAAGTTTTCAGGTTGTGTATATGGCGTAGAACTTGCACTCGAGAAATCGCAGGTTCCTTTCGCAACAACTCAAATTACACAAGGCTACCTTAACACACCTTAACAGCTGATATTTGAGAGAATTTATTTTCTGACTGATGACTCTTAATGCTGGAATTACTTCCCTTCGATTCCTCTCCCATTCCCCTCCGTCAAAAAGTTTCGTGGGACTTTATATAGCTGTTGGCCTGCCTTATGCAGTCAGATCGGGCAGTTTGTAATAGAAGCAATCAGTCAATCAAACAGCGTCGATAGCAATTCGTCACAAGAGTCACACAAGCACGCCAGCGGTGCACCTGCCCGCTGTTGGCGCTGACGCCAAGAGAAGCCATCAGCGACTTGTAAGCAGGACTCGACGCAAAGGCCGGTTGGTCGAACGAGCGCGGTTGTCTATTCTGCTCACTGAACTGTTCCCATTTGCGCTTCAGTTCAATGTTCTGTTCGGTCAGCTCCATTATCTTCGCTCTCAGTTCGCTCTCAAGCAGCTGTCGACATCGTCACAAGCACACAGCAATAAAGTTGTTCGAATGATGGCTTGACGACTGTTCGGATACACCTAGACCTCCGCATTCCTTCGTTTTCCGTGTTTATAGTTTTACTGTAATTCGTGTATCTCTCTATTTTACAGTTTTGAATTGTAACTGGTGGGCGTTAGTCATCATAGTATTCATCAACGGCTACTTTATTTTTATTTGGCTTAAGCGTTGTGTCAAGCTATGGTTGTTTGCTGCTGCTGCAGTGAACAAACACAATAGGTACAGAAATAGTAAGGAGTACAACACATCAGACCAATCCCACCAACGGATCGAGTGTTGTCAATAATCACACGAGGCATGGCAGCAGAGACGCAGTCGAAAGGAAAACAAGCAATTATTCGATATGAGTCCTACTTGTTTGTTCCAGTAGATGCGGAAACAATGGGAGCCATGAACAATAACGAAGTGCACTTTCTGGGCGACCTTGGAAGGCGAATCACACAGCATGATCATCGCATCGGAAAATTATAAACTCGCCCACCTCGTCTGAATAATGTCGCATTGTGAAACGCAAAAGAAGCTTTGTTTGCAGTGTTTGACAGTTATTATTAAAATATAAACATCTTACTTTCAATCAATCAGTCATGAATTTTTAGCGTGGTCTAAGTATTGAAAACACTGCTAGGTCCACTATAGACAGTGTGTAGAAGCAAAATGTCAGATCAGCCGAATGTACGCGGCAGTCGCTGCAGGAAGAGCGAAGCCCTCGGCGACTTGGAAGGTCGGCAACGTAGGTGAACGGGTCAAGGTATGACGGCGCACAGCCATGGAGCACCTTGTACACCAGGGCGGCAACTTTGGACCTGATACGCTCAGGAACACGCAACCAGTGAAGGCTGATGGGGGCATCAGAGACATGGTCGGAGCGACGCAAGTTGAAAATCAGCCGCGCGGCTGCGTTGAGGACTGACTGCAGACGACGCGTAAGATAGACCGGGAGGCCTATCAGAGCGCCGTTGCCGTACAGCCGTAGTCTATAGTCGCGAGTTTACCAGAGTGACCACCAGTGACTGGAACGTACGTAAGCTGTGGCACTGAGCGACGAATTTGACGCAGCTGACGGAGGACGGCAAAGCAACGCGACACAGTTTTCTGAACATGCATCTGCATCACCAGATCGGCGTCAATATATATTCCGAGGTCGAGGACGGATGACGACGCGGAAACAGCTGTACCGTCGATCGTCAGTGTGCCGCTGGGGAGTTGATGTTGTCGCCGACCAGTCGTGCACCACACAACTTCCGTTTTGTCGGCGTTCAACTGTAGCCTGTTGGACCCCATGCAGCTAGCGACAGCAGCCGTGCACTCAGAGATTGACGCTGAAAGTTCTCCGACAGCGGCAGGCCGACGAAAGCCGTACACCTGTGTGTCGTCGGCGTATAGAGGTGTGGTGACAGACCGTGGCTTTCGATCACTGAGATGAGGCCAGAGGTGTACAGAAGAAACAGAAGTTACTTTTCCGGTACATAACGAAATAAGTATCCATATCATATCTATATACTGTGTGTTTTCTCTGATATGTTCAGTTAACTGAAGTTATAATAGTCTTCCCAGTAATAAGTGGGCGACTCTGATAAGATCCGGTTGTTGTGTTGTGTGTGGTCGACTATCCGACAAGCAGCATCAGATAAATTGTATTTCACAAGGCGGTGCGGCGACATTATTCAAGCGAGGTGTGCGAGTGTAGGCCTACAGTTTTCTGATGCGAAAGTTTCTCAGGATTCTGTACACCAAAAATTATTAAAATCGGTTTATTGTTCGCCGAGATATTCAAAATATAAAAGGGGGCGTAACGTATTTTGAGACACAGTGTAGAATTTATATGTATTACTCAAGTCGCTTCCCGTTCGTAGTTATAGTAATCGAGTTTGGGACTTTTACTGGCGAGAAGATAATGATGATGCGAATGTTGAAGACGAACTGAAGCCATCTTACGCGTGTGTGAGCGACATGACTCAAGATGCGCTGCTCCGCGCGCGCTTTGTCTTCGTCGGACTGACATCGCTCTTGCGACAGTCTGTGCTCGGCGCGGCGTAGTCGACCTTGCAGTGTGGCTGTGCACTACCACCGCAGATGACATCACGTTACAGCTTACGTTAAGTTTACGTTAAGTTACGACGTTTGACAAACACGTGACAAGCTAAGGTTGGGTAATAGCTCGATGGCCGTTTAAAACTCGGCAGGTATACTATTCGTTTTACACATCCGATGTCACTGTTATTTATTCCCGCTTTTACGTCTTTCAGATTCACTTTCCATTAAGCAAAAATGCTGAGTCGCAATTTATTGTGCAGTAACTGATAGAAAACTAATATTCAGTTTAATTGCTGACTCGCTAGCTAACAGAGTCGTTTAATACAGACGGTTTTGTACACTCAGTTATATATTTGCAAGCTCGAATTCAATTAATAACATGATTAGAAGGTATTAATTAAAGACACAGGTCTACCTCATTGTCGGTTTCAGCACCGTTGCTGGTTGTCCAGAGTTCAGCTGGGCCTTGCCGCATATGTTCATTATGACCACGACGACTCGTCCATTCGCCGCGTTCTGCAGCAGCCTCCGAGCCGTCGATAATAGGCGCTCTTCTGTTAACACCGGCGTAATACGCTGTCCCCGATGTCATCTTATCGTAATCACTGCAGTCAAGGTGACAATCCTGCATGTTTTGCTGAACACCAGATGAATAGATATTCGCGGATAGAGGGTTGACGCATTCCGGCTTGGCTGCCGTCGGACCAGCCACTGTGGACTTCATAGTGTTCATCGCCTGTTCCCCGATGCAGGTTTTGACGGCTTCTAAGCCTGATTCTTCAGCCCCGACGGACTGGGACTGGCGCTGCTTTTTCGACATGGCAACCAACAGGCGACTGCTGAGTACTTCCAGGAAGTCGTCTGAGAGCGCTTCGGTCGCCGACAGTGAAAACGACACCGAAGGACTACTGGCCGTGTCGTCAGTGTTCTGGTGTGATGGCGATGGCGTTCGCCGGTTGGAATTCCCAGTCGGCGTTTCTGGATTTCCCTCAAGTTTCGCCCCTTCATCATTGGATTTACTCAGTTCCGTATAATCACCCAGCGCATCGATGCATTCCACTCCAGAGACGCCAGAAACTGTATTTTTCTGAAGTAACAGCTGAGTGCTAGCGACGACGTCAGCGCTGTCTTCGGTCTGTTGCGTCGCAACCACGTCCACAGAGTCAGATCGTTCTGACGCCACAGCGAAGTTAGATTCTACACGTTTCCGGTCTTCGGGTGCAGGTTCGCTTGATAAAGTCACTTCAGTCATTTGGCCAGCCACATGTGTATCAGTTTTATCATGGTCACCCTTAGAAGATGACACAATACCATCATGGCTTTCCAATTGAGGATTGTGTCCTTCTGCGGCACCAAGCATTCCAGTATTGATATTAGCGGAGGGGGATTTTGTTGGATCTTCAGCCCAACAGGTGGTAGGGGTAACAATGTTGCGGACGTCGCTGTCAGATGTTGATCCGTCGTGTGTCGCACCGGCGCGTGACATCCGATACAGTTGCGAGCAGGAGATGCGCTTTACCTCTTGACAGACCTTCATGTCCTCCTGCGCATTATCGACGTCGTGACGCTGTGGAATGTACACACGACACGGGTGGTCTTCTTCAGCATCCGACGATCCCGACTCTCTTCTGCACTTGACTGGTGTTGAACGATGACCGCGCTTGGCCTGTCGTCGCAACTTTACCATATACGATGACTTACACCTGACCTTGGCTTTTACCTTGGGCTTTGGAACATCAATAAGTGAACGTGAAGTAACGTTACAGGGAAAAGCTCTGTCATCGCTATGTTCACATGGAACATCGTTTTTTGCGTTTGAGAGATGATGTACAAAACCGATATGCGAGCTGTTTTGGACGTTCTCTTTTTTGCTAGCAGCTGCGCGTATGTCTGCAATATTTTGACGCCTTATACTAGCAACAAAGTCGCTAGAATTTCGCTGTCCCTCGCGATGAAAAGCAGACATCGAATGTCTCGCAAAAATGTCAGCAGCTGGTGTATTACGACAGTTGGTGATTCTCTGCGACCTGGCGTCAGCGATCTGTCGATATTCGGTACTCCGAGGAACAGATGGCTGCAGTTCGTCGAATCTGGCCGCAAATGGATTTGACATTGTTCGCGACGTCTGTACGCCGCATGTCCCCCGCTTGTCCACATTCGATGCGCATTCCAGACTATCTGCTGCCAGCTTGTCACAGCAAACCGTAGTACGGTCAGTCGTGCGGTCATCTCTCTCTATACTTCTATCAGAACTACGCGAAGTGCACTGTGAGTTTCCGCAGTCTGTACCAGCGAATGACGCATGCACACAATCGTCGTGTGCTGAAGAAGACGATGGCGGATCACACAGCAGGTGCGAAGGACAAATTTCAACGCACCCTGTGTCCGAGCTGCTAATCGTATTCAAACCGGTGCTGTCATCCACTAGTGATCCCGTCGTTGGAGATTCTGGTTCACTGGCAGACGACGAGCTGGACAAAACGTCGATTTCGTGACTACCCGGCACTTCCGCTTTCGGTAATAAGTTCTGTTCTTCCCGGGTCAAAGGCGTGTTTTCTTTTTCAACATTTTCTTTCAGTGACTGGGAACTCGAAATGGATTTAGCGTCGGTGTTTCTTGCGTAATTGTTTCCAGCTGATGTCTCATGGTACTCTTTAGAATTTAGTGCGTTTTTAACTGCAGCTTTCAGTGACTCGGAGTCAATAGTTGCTGAACTGTCTGACAACAAGACGTTTTGACCAGATTCATTATTTGATAACTCCTTATCAGCCTGTTTAGCACTAATATCATCGCCAGAAAACGCGCGTTTTCCCGGAGTAGACGGAATATGCAGCAGTGTAGCTTTGTCAATAAATCTTCCAATATCGCACTTAAACTTCGGTGGCCGTGACCTACTACTGAAATCCACCAGTTTCGACTTCATATCGTTAGATTTCGATAACGAGTTGTCAGAATCGACTTTTGTGTTTGATTTTGAACTCATATCATGAGCATTTGATTGCAGTGGTAAACAGTCACGAATGTTTGCATTTCCGTGAAATTTTGTTTTCTCAAACTGTTTCTTTTCATTGTCTGGGATAACTGGCCTGTCACGTTGTAAGCAACCAAATGTGGCTGATGGATCATGCGTCAACCGGGATTTGTTTGCTATGTTATACCGAGTCAAGGACGTGCTGCTGCTACTGTCGGAAATGATACAGTCTTTAATATCTGCAGTATTCCGCCCCACGTATGAGTGCGGAAGTCTTTCTTTTTCACCGTCTTCGATAACTGGCAGCGATCTGCCATGCTGCGAGCCAACAAATGTAGTTGAAGCATTGTATGGTAACCGATATTTATTTGTTGTGTTACAATCTCGAGGTAAGGAAGTGCTGCTGCTGCTGTCTGAAATGGCCGAGTATTTACTTTTTGCGAAATTTTCCGGCAAGTTCGTACGTGGAAGTCCCTCCTTATCACCGTCTGGAATAAATGGCAGTGACGTGCCATGCTGGCAGCCAACAAATGTGGCTGAAGCGTCATGATTCCACCGAGATTTGTTTGCCATGTTTTGCCGATATAAAGAAGTGCTGCTGTTATTGTCGGAACTTACTGAGCTGTAAGTCATTTCAGCCAGACTTCTGCTACTTGATGTTTTCTCGGTATCTCGACATTCACTTGACTGATCGGTGTTGGATTTCTGCACGTCTGAAGACAACAGACTACTGTCGCTTGTGGTAGAACAAAACATGTGGTTCACATTTTCATTAAAAAGACATTTCCTAGACTCGACTGCAGAAACTTCTGGGTTTTTTGACTCTGCATTTTTACCCTCTTTCCGTGGAACTTTCCGATCCTCTGCGCCTTTTTCATCACTCTTTTTTTCGCTGAAAATAGTTTTAACTTTGTTTTCAGTAGACAGTAAACCGTTGTCTGACATACACGCTTTACTGGAACTGATAGAAGCAGTGCGTTCATTTTCCGTCATGTTATCATTATATTCGTCATCTGAATCTGCGTCTATAGCCACGTCTATGGACGACAGAGAAAAAAGACTCGGAGGGAATGGTTCCATTTGAATGTCTTCTGCATCAGCACTTAAAATATCTTTCCTGTTGACATCGAAACGGTGTTGAAATTGTTGATCGGTGGGGGATGCTCCGCGACAGTGACGTTGAGAAATAGCCCGACTAAGGACATCGCACGACTGTACAGAATACCAAATGTCCGGATCTGCATAATATTTCTCGTCAGAATTCTCTGTCTCGAGCATGGTAGTGCTAAGTTCTGGCTCACTGTCCGTGCTGACGGCCCTATCAAACGACGCAACTTTCGCTAGACCACAAATGCACCTTTCGTTTTCCGTGACCGACAGAGTGTCATCTGAGTCTTCTCTGTCAGTCGTTGTGTTCAGAGACGATCGGCTGCCACCAGTTGCCGCTTTTGGCCACCACGATCCCAGCCACGTTCGTGGTGGCATGTTGTAATTGCAGGACTTTTCAGCAACAAATGTCGAATCTGAAACGGCTGATTCAGTGTCGCTGAGACTACGTACCCGTTTCTTGTCGGCGTCTGGTTTATTGCATCTTTTCTTAGTTAACGCCGCTATGGAGCCAGTTTCTTCATCGGCATCTGGCTCTGCAGTTTCACTTGTGACTATTGGCGATGAAGATGCTTCCGACTCTGCGCACGATGACACTTTTTGTCGATCTCTACAACATGCAACTGACTTCGGAATTTTAACTGTTTGTCTCTGTGGGGAATTTTTCTCGGTGTTTTTACTGCAAGCTGAAATTCTGCTTTTTGGCTTTGGTGGTTCCAAGCCTGCGGGCGACGGCTTCACTACATGACGTTTTAATGATGTGGCATTAGAGTCTGAATGGTATGGCGAATGTATCTTAAAATGAGGCGAAGACTTGTCATTTAACGAAATTGAAGTTGCTTTATGACTGTCAACGTTCAGTGAAGGCTTACTAGTCACACGCGAAATAACTGTTTCCACAGAAGATTTGTCACTGGCTTGCTGGCATAATGGTTCGTTGTTAGTAGTTGTTTTGGTTTTGCTATCAGAAGCCGCCGATTTTAATGGCGGCTCTGTCCCTTTCTTGTGCTGTTTACAATCCACTGAATTCGATGTTTTGGAACCACTTGTTACGCGTTGAATGCTGTACACTTTTCCGTTCCAACTTCCGAGATCAGACCAGCGGCCGGTAAGTTTCGAACTCCGTCCTAACTGAGATGAAGGCTCGCAGCTTTCGTTGACATCTTTTCGACTAACTGCGGGAACTTTTCTGCTATTATCGGTAGGCGGTGCAATTGGAATTGTGGGTTTATTACTTTGTGGGGTAGTTCTTTTTCTCGGTGAGATACCAAGTGACGTATTGTTTCGTGCTGCTTTATGTGCTTTGCTGTCAATTAAACTGTGTTGGGTTTTACTTGAGCTAAGGCTTGAAGGTAGCTGTACGCCTACTGGTGAGGAAGTGTTCTCAGGTGCTTGAGGTGTTTTGCCAAAAGTCCGTGAATCCTGTATTCTCGCTCGTCCGAGACAAGACCTACGAAACGCCGACACAGATGTCGCTTTTTTGGACGCCATTTGACATCGTGTGTGAGATTCTCGTAATTTCACCGAACTGTTCGAGCTCTTTGCCGTAACCGAACTGCTGCGATTTCGAATAGATCCATTGAATTCGGAGCTCCAAGATTTGCCGGCCTTTTGCTGTTCTGTCTTTTGAAAATGTGACCTACCGCTGAAATTCCGATCGCAAAGCAGTTTCGGCATTCCACCGTGATTTAAAGAATCGTCTTCGTTCGTTGACGAAGACGCGGAACGTTGTACTCGATGCCGTTGCAGCCCAGTGTTCTTGTTTTCGGAAGAACGTTTGTCGCCCAACACTTTCTGATACTTTGAAGATAAGTATTTTGAAGTCGATGATTTGTAGCTTTTCGGAAAGCCAGTGTTTCGCAAAGTATGATGAGTCTGCAGGGTACGATTGCTCTTCTCTTGTGCCCTCTCTTCGAAGGACGGCGGCAGCGATGTCGTTGCGTTAGTAACGGGCAGTTGCTTTGCCAGCGGCCTCTTGTCACGCGTATGCCCTTTGTTTTTGGACGTAGCCAGTGGTCTTCTGTTGGAAAGATGTTCTAATGAGGTGATGTCACGAGTGTTGCGACGGGACATCAGATGATGTGTGTCTCCGCTGATCATCGCTTCGTCCTCGTCGGCAACAATCAAACTGTAACTGCGACTGCCAGTGACAAACGACCCTGAGCGCTTCGAAGGCGGCGTCCGCTGATAAACATCGCCAACATCGTCATCCAATTTACGCTGTCGAGTTTCGTCACTCAAAAACGTTCTGCGACTGCCAGAAGTTGGGCGACTACTTTGATCACACAGGCCCAATTTCCGCGATAATCTTTGTACTGCAGCAGAACACAACGCATCTCTTTGATACTGATGCGATAGCTTTGGTTTTTCTGTGCCAGCGGAAACGGACTGCACATTGATGTTAGAGAAACCAACGTTGCTTATTTTTGGATTTCTGCTCTTGTTCGCTGCAGAATATTCGCCATCGTTCACTTGAATGATGTAGTTCAGATTGTTCTGCACGCTCACTGGCAGCTTCGAACAGTTTGAATCTGTCGCTGACATCCAGCTACGTAGCTCATTAACTTTCGTCCTCGGCAGAGGCATTGAATGTGATTCTTCCTTCGACAGATTCATTACTAATTTCGCCAAATCTCTGCTCATGTTGTCCTTCTTAACCTCGGCCATCACAATTCTGTTGATGTCTGAACATGAAAACTCGGTTGCGGTAACCTTCCTGGAAGCTCCCATCAGAACATCATCAGCAGACAAATCCGCAGGTGATAAATTGATGCCGTGAATCGCCACAGATCGTCGTGGCTCTTTTTCGAAACGGGACACGCTAGACGTCGGTTTTGACTTTCTTGCTTGAGGACGAACGCTATCGCCTGGATGACTAAAGAGGTTCTTTGCAGTTTCAGCGTGTCGCCATTTCGACGTTTCCGGCGACTTGGGCCGCGGACTTGTTGCGGACGAACCGTTAAGAACTGTGTTAGCCGAGTGAGAGTGACTCAGTGAAACGGGAGAATTTTTTCGCGACCTGGCTGAATCTGTGGGAAGAACCACTTCATTTACAGGTGGAATCTGAATCGAAACATGCCTCGACGGCTTTCTGGCTAAAATAAACGTGGATCCAGGAGAAGGCGAGTCGACGTATCTACTATTTCCTAAAAATAATCAACAAACACATGTGATATTTATTGACACGATTCCTTGAGAAAAGCTGCATTTTAGTGTTTACCTATCGACGCTTAAATTTCAATCGCATCAGCAGACGTTAGCCTACGTTTGCTTTCTTTAGTATACCGCAAGTATTATCGGGCTGGCCTAAACATAGGCCTAGACTACTAATTGTCAATTGTCCACACGTTGATCAGATCAAGTTCTCTGAAGCAGAAACAAGCTATTTCACTGCGTTTTCAATAATAACGATATTGTTATTCATTTTTCGTCACAGGGCAGCACAGTAAACTACATTATACGGGGTGGCTCAAAAATAGTAAGCCACTACCAAATTATCAACAAACCATATTAAATCGCATTAAAGCCTGCCAATGATATTAGAGTTTTTCGTCAACGTAAGGTGTTAATCAAGTAGTATAAAATTATCACTTGTAATTAAATACTCTATGCGTGACCTAATTTATGACGTTAAATCGTCAATTATTGTTGTTGTAGCCGTGTTTATGCGATATATGTCATATAATGCAAATGATGTAAGTGCTCCCTCTTGCATCGTTTAGTTTTTATTAAACTATGAATTCCATTCGTAAAGCATCTTATAGTAGGAAATTCGTGTAAATTTGTTTGCAAAACCTTTTCATTTTAAAAATTACAATTTGATCATACACACTTAATTTTTCCCATAGGAAAGAAAGGACAGCAATTGATGACGTCACAATTAGTGACTGGATTTCTGTCTGTGAATCGTTAGATTTTTACAATGGGATAGTCCGAAAAGATTACGTCCGGGGGATTACGGCCACATTCATTCACATGCTTTCCTTTAAAATATAACGCCACATTTCGTGCGTCGGCTTTTTGTGGCCTTTGTGACCTGGGCCTTATTTCCAAAGCCTCAAACGGTACAATGTAATGTTACCAACGGAAAAGTGTAGCCAACCAAAGTTGTTCTTCCGAGTTGTTTCATTTGCGGTTTAAAAAAATTTCGATGGCACACACAGACTCTGTGATATTGACCTTTTGACCTCTGGCTGCGAAAT
>Ga0056115_1001505_pt1 | contig 11184 bp, 8 predicted proteins | sample WorMetOlspDAHAB1_FD_77007 | JGI IMG/M metagenome (GOLD analysis project Ga0056115, IMG submission 77007) | Marine gutless worms symbiont microbial communities from Max Planck institute for Marine Microbiology, Germany - Olavius sp. DAHAB.1 ... | reverse complement strand
ATATATATATATATATATATATATCAATTCTCTCAGTATTAACAGAAAAAAGAGTAGGAAGTAGGAACAGAATAAACTGTATATTCACCATTAGCAAGAAATATAACACACGGCGGTGGGTTAGTTTTTTGCATATTGTGCACCAAGCTGCAGCATTACTGTAACTTCTGTCTGTCGTTGAGCAGATGTGTTTTGAAGTTTCTGGTGTGCATTGTGTGTAGAATGAGGTGAGACTTTCGCAATGAATTGTAGCGGCTGTGCGTCGCTGCTGATTGTGTTGGCGACGGCCAGTCTGACGTCGTCGCAGAGTTGGTTTCGATTCACGCAGCCAGTGTACAATGCCAGCATCATGGAGCGCTCTCCGCCACGCACCTATGTCACACCCGACCACCCTGGCATGGGCATCTTCGTCGGCCGCGACACCCAGTCACACGGACCTACCCTCTCGGTGACCTACTCCATCCAGCGCGGTCGAATCGGCAGGCTGTTTCGACCGGAGTCCAAGTGCGTCGGCGATTTCTGCTTCCTGTTGCTGCGGACTCGGTCTGGAACACACTCGGCGCTGAACCGCGAGAAGTCAGACAGCTACCGGGTAATGGTTGACGCCACGGCGCGGGTGCGTGGCGTGCCGCCGCTCAGCGACCGCGCTGAGGTGATGGTCCGTGTGCTGGACGTGAACGACCTCAGTCCACTCTTCGACGCCGCCGAGTACCACGCGACTGTGCCGGAGAACGCGACGCTGCATCAGTGGGTGGCGAAGGTGACTGCATCTGACGCCGACGTCGGAGTCAACGGTGAGGTCTACTACGGTCTGGTTGATAGCTCTGACACATTTGCGGTCCATCCAACCACGGGAGTTGTGACGCTGACGAGGCGTCTCAACGCTGCCCATCGGTCGTCGTTCCAGCTCGAGGTAACAGCCAGGGACCGTGGACCGACGCAACGGCTTGGGTCGCCTCGCGTCAGCCGCGCCAGTCTGCATGTGACCGTTGTCTCGGAGAACCTCCACGCGCCTGAGATGAGCGTTCGTCGGATGCCGGCGGTGACTGAGCACGGGAGCGTGGGTACAGTGTACGCAATTGTGACGGTTCGTGACCGTGACAGCGGCCGCAATGGTCAGATTGACGCCGTGACGATCGTCTCCGGCGATCCAGACAGATACTTCGACGTGCGCCCGGTCGGTGACGAGTACACCGTCGAGGTGGTGAGGACGTTGGATCGAGAGCGGCACGCGGACGGGTTTGTTCTGACGCTGGCGGCTGCAGACCGCGGTCGCCCGGCTCTGACGGCATCAACCGAGGTGCGCGTGACGTTACAGGATGTGAACGACAACGCGCCCGTCTTTCGGTCGTCGTCATTCGTGGTCAACGCGTCAGAGTGTGTTCCGGTACGAACGCCCCTGGCCTACCTCGCCGCGGCGGACGCAGATGACGACGACAACGCTCGGGTGACGTACAGCATCGCTGCCGACGGCGGTCGTGGTCTCTTCGACGTTGGACCATCCAGCGGAACGCTGCGGGTCGTAGGAGCACTGGACGCCGAAGTGGACCGATCGGTTGAGGTGACAGTAGTCGCAACTGACCACGCCAATGTGGCGTCCAGGAAGCGGCAGACGGCGCAACTGCGTGTCAACATTATCGACTGCAATGACAATCCGCCCGTGTTTGGATACATTCCGTCAGTGGTAGAACTGGCCGAGAACCTGCCAGCTGGAAGCGTGGTGTTCGATGTTGATGCTGAGGACGCAGACTCCGGTGACAATGGGTTCGTGAGCTACAGCTTCGTCAGTGCCGACAGCGTGCCGTTCTCAATCAACCCTTTCACGGGCCTCGTGACGACGAAGAAGACCTTCGACTACGAGTCGATGCAGCGTGAGTACAATCTGGTGGTTCGTGCGTCCGACTGGGGCTCTCCATTCCGCCGAGACGTAGAAGCCGTGCTGCGCGTCCACATCCAGGACGTGAATGACAATCGACCGCACTTTGAGCGCACCAACTGTTCTGGGTTTGTGTATCGAGACGCCGCTCAACGCACCCAGCTTGTTCTGCTGTCAGCGGTCGACTTCGATGCTGGTGATGTTGTGACGTACCAGATCGACTCCGGCAACGACGACGACTGCTTCGAAGTGGACTCGCAGACTGGACAACTTAGAACCAAGTCGTGCTTCGAGGGACTGTACGGAAGCCGGCTGGACACGCGCGTCGTGGTGGTGGCTGCAACCGACGGATATCATCAGACGAAGACGGCTGTGACTCTGAGCCTTCTCAAAAACCACCGCAGCAGGAGGCTAGCCGGTCGCGGTGCGAACATCCATTGTCGTGAGTCGGGGGTGGCCGACGAACTTCGCCGATTGGTGGCTCAGCAAGCAAGCGTCACTTCGACCACTGATAGTCCGGCAGCCGACGTGGAGCAGAACCGTTTCTCGAGGAACGTCCACTCTCCGCAGTTTCCAGCGTCGACGGCACGCAGACTGAGTGTGCGCGAGGGTTCGGCGGTTCGCAAAATCGCGACTCTATCCGCAGTCGATGAAGACCATGGTTATAATGGCCTCCTGTTGTACGTCATCTCAACCGGAAATGACCAGGATGTGTTCCGAATTGGCACCGAGTCGGGCGACCTGTTCACAGTGAGGGTTCTTGACCGTGAACTGCAGGACGAGTACCGACTCAACGTGACCGTGGTAGACATGGGAAATCCTCAGCGTTCGGCGTCGATTCTGGTTCACATTGATGTGGAGGACGTCAACGACAACTCGCCAGTGTTCGAGAGGTCGTCGTACACTGTGACTGTGCCTGAGAACGCTGCAGTTGGATCAGTGTTGACAACCGTCACGGCTAACGATCTGGATGACGGCGATAACGGTCGCATTGTCTACCGCCTTTCCGGCGAGGCGGGGCCGTTTGCCGTCAACTCAGCCACCGGGGAGATCCGTTTGTCCTCGGCTCTGGACCGTGAGTTGATGGCACTCCACGAGGTGGTGGTTATTGCCCTGGATCGCTCGCGTGAAGCTCCTCTGTCTGGAACGTCGACCGTCGTTGTTCGTGTCGACGACGTGAACGATAACCCGCCGGCGTTTGTGCCTGCTGACTACCGTGTCCGACTGCTGGAGGACCTCCCGGTCGGCACAGTCGTGGGCACAGTCCTCGCTGTTGATCCAGACGCTGGCAACAACGGCGTGGTGCGCTACAGCATCGTCGATGGCGATGACGGCTTCTTCTCGATGGACCGCGTCACTGGCGTGGTGCGACTGTCGTCGGAGCTGAGCTTCAACACCCGCGAAGTGTTCAACCTGACCGTCCGTGCCAAGGACCGTGCAGGTGCCCGCTCCCTGTCTACGTCGACCACCATGGTCGTGGAGGTGGTTCCCGTCGACCATAACCTTCACCCGCCGCTGTTCCGTGACTTCGTGTTCCAGGGTCGAGTGAGGGAGAATCAGCCTGCGCAGACCAGCGTCATGCAGCTGATTGCTACTGACCAGGACGTCGACAACCCTACTGCGTCACCCAGCGACTTCCAGATCGTCTACTCAATTCGCAATGGCACTGGCCTCGGACGATTCTCTATCGACAGCAAAGGTACGAGCGGCGTTTTCCGCTTTATTTATACAGTATTCTGTGACTATCAGTCGACGTTTATATGTCATACTTATCTTACTCACCAAAATTCGTTTATTTGTCCACCTCTTCATCCCTTGAAAAAGTGCCGTGAATCTGGTGTGTGTGTGTGTGTGTGTGTGTGTGTGTGTGTTGACCGTAAGCTATTTGCAGTCTGTACTACTTAATTACAGTCACACTGCTTCCCGTGGCTGTTCCGGGTTTACATTACTTTCTGAAAGGGGTTAGCATCTTGGCCGCTCAGCGTTATAATGTTCAGTACTGCATTTTCTGGTTGGCGATTGCATCCCACCAGTCGTAACAGTGCCTAATCTCCTGGCTGCATGATGATGACGTGATAGTGGATTTGTCGCGACAACATACTGCGAGTTGATGATCGATAGATTATGAACAACACATTGCAAAACAGTTGTGTGTTTAGTTTAAAATTATCTTTGAAAAACACTGCGCGACGTATTGTTTAAATTTTTTTAAATTCTCATTATTATTTGCGCTTTAAATCCAGTTTTCCATACATTACTGTACTCGTGTGTGTAATTTCGGTTCGTTTTACCTACAGCGCTACAAACTGCTGCAGAAAAAAACAGCTGTCGACAGTCATTTGATATACAGTATTTCTGGCTGTAGCCATGGCGTTGCACCGTGCACTGCACTGATCTACACCTAGTAACTGTAGTCGCCGTTGACGGTTACATCTGAGAGTGATTATAATTACTTCAAGCGGCAAAGTAGACTGAACGCGAGCTGGTATTGTATTATGGTACGCCAACATACCAGCACGCAGCTTCACTGCTATTTGCAAAAAAAATATTACCCGTCAGCTCCTTTGGCAGAAGTCCGTTGATATGCAGGCGACTTCATGGTTTGGTACGCTTCTATTGATTCTTACTTCTGTGGGATGGCGTTACACCTTGTCACTTTTCTGCTGTCACCTTTTCCGTGTAAATATTACGACTTATTACGAATTTACTCAATTTAGCGGCTGCACCGTGACATATTAGGGATCGATTGTCGTTTGGTTTACAGCGAGGGTGTCTGTTTTGACCAACATTTTGTAGTCTTTTTTTGAGGTTGCATTTTTTCATTGCGGGATATTCTGTTTTGCGTCGCAAGCCGATATGTCTGACGTGTTTGCCCGCTTCTTGTGTTCTTGTGTGTTCGCTTCATGAAGATATAACCAGTGAGTGCCACAATTAGTTCGATCGAACTTAGAACGGTGCATGTGTGCTGTGAACAGTTGTGCTGTTTTCTACTGAACGCATGTCAGTACTTGTTTTCGTACTCTTTATGCCCGCTGTACTTCGCATTAAGTTGACCGCTCCTGGAAACCATGTATGACTAGCGTGCGCTGGTAGTTGCATGGAACAGAGTAGATTCAGCTGGCAATTCCTGCTGCAGTTGTGAGTCAGTCAGGCGATGCGGCAGCATACAGAACATCCATTGCGGTGTAGTGTACTGTACTGTCGTTGCACTCAGCCTGAGCATTCTTGTTGTTGTACGCTCGCTCTACACTGTGAGCGGCACACACTGTCGAGTGGCCTGCGCTGCCGACCAACCGGCGATATACGCTACAGCAGCTGCTCTCGCTTGTACGTTCATTGTGTTGCTTGGCCCGGTCAAGTCCCGACCCGGGTCGGGTCGGGCGCCCCCCCCCCCCCGCCGCGGCACGCCTCCTCCCAAAAGTGGACTGTGTGTGCCTGTCATGGTCGGCGTGCACCGTGCCAGAGCAGTGACCTTTTGAACTCTGCTAGCACTCAGTGACTCGGCGCGCTTCTCCCCAGCCATACAGCCGTGCTCGTGTCATTACATGTATATGTCCGCTCAGAAATGTCGACTTTTCACACAGTTTTCGTGGAATTTTATTGCCCTGGTCGAGCGTGTTATAGTGCAAGTAAAAATGGAAGTTTTGGGGAATCGTGGTAGCTACAAGATGTTGGCTCTGGAAACTCTTGAGTTGTGAATATGGGCTTGTGTCGTGCGCCGCTCTAAATTATATTCCGCCTCCGACGAAATGACATGAACCGTGTCGGGGCGGGAGGGAGGCGTTGAATTTTATATTTTCAGGGAGTGAATGGGACCTCTTTACTCTTAATCACTGATTTGGCCGGCCAAGCTACGGTCCGTGACAATTACAACCTAAAGTAGCACAAATACGTGTGCATAACAACTTACCAACCAGGCACTAAATCTAATTCTAACTCTAATCCTAACCCTAACCCTACTACTAAACAGCACGCAATAGTGAACATTCAACTAAATCCATATATCCACATATCCTATGTATCCAGATAAATTCATACGAGAGATGTTGTTACACAGTCTGTACCAGTACTACTTTAGGTTGTAATTGTCACACTGCCGCCAAGCGATGACGAATAATTGTATACTATAAGGTATAGTGCCATCTGCCAGTTTGTGGCTGCTGAATGTTGTTAGAACCGTCCTGGTCTGCGGTGTATTTGCTGACCCCGAAACACCCTTTGCCCTGCTACCACCAACACCACTCTAGCCGTCCGGATATAGAGGATGCTGGTACTAGGTGGTACCGGTGTCGACGTTTAGTTGGATCTTTCGGAGAGGTCGCGGGCTGCACGCCAGACACGTGCATGCTAATTATAACTTGGTTGGCGTAACGTATTAGCGGCTTTGAGTTTTTGCGCAGGATGCAACTGTAGGATGCCGGTTGATACATGTAGAAATGTACCCGGCCTCGCTTTTAGGGGTTCAGACGAAGGCGCCTATGCCTATGCCCCATTTCCCATAGAACGGAGTGTGATTAAAACTGCATCCAGCTGTTGGCTTGATGAGTCGCGACAGAGCTGGCTGGCTTGTGGTTGGTCGAAATTAGCCACGATCATGGACCCACTGAACCTCTGACCTTTCACCCGTGTGACCCATGTCAAGTCTCGTCACTGCTTACTGTGCGTACTGCGTATAGGGGCTTCGAAATGTCCTACTCCTGTGCAGTAGGCAGGGGCGGACTGGGCAGCCTGGCACTTGCCAGGTGGGTCGGTTGGTCCGACGGCCAGGTGGGCCGCCACGTCCAGTGTTGAAGTAGGACAATCGACTTAGGCATACCCCGCTAACATAAGAAGGGTAGAGAGGGAGCGGAGAGAAGACAGCGAGGAACAAAGTCAAAAAGAGGAAGAGAGGAAAGGGGAAGTGGAATGGGGGAGGGGGTCCCAAGGAACCTTAACTAAGGAGGGAGGGTTATGTCTGGCTGTCAAGGGGTCCCCGTGTTCCTAGTTACTCCACTGCTGATGGGGCCGGTCTGCATACTTAGCCAGGGCCGGTTTGAAGAGCCAGTAGGACCTGTCTGATGCACATCTTTACCGCCATTCCTTCCCTGGCATTTTGCAGTGACGTATGTCATTGTTGGAAACTACACTTTGATCACTTGTGACCACATGTCCTGCGTGGCGCTCTTTAGTAAGCTGTCACTGGCGTGCATGGCATGAACCATGGGTCGTCATGGCTGCAAATCTTACTCGGTACAAGCTACGACTGCATGCTTTTTCAGAGCCAGAAATGCCGTTGCGTTTGACAGCCGTGTCTTGTTACCCGGCAGCCCGGTGTATAGTCGCCCGGTCGGTGCGTGATTATATGCTGCTGTTGCGCGGTTGCGTTGTTGGATCGATATTTCGAAATGGGTCGTTAATTGACGTGACGTACCGACGTAGTCATGCAATCTCGTCTCATCTCATCTCTGTCTTCCGATGATGTCCTGCTTTCTCGACTCCAGCATTTCATGTCGTTTACCGGAACAGCCGTGACCCTGCTCTGTAGTCGCTGGATCCACAGTGAACTACAGCGCAACGAGTTCCAGTCCAGTTTCTGTCCAGTACGTGACTGACAGTGACGTCAACCCTCTCAGTAAGATGATGAGCTTTCACATATGAATGCAGTGATATCCATTTCCACCAAACAACCTCCTCTCCAAAGCAGAAATTAAACATACTCCTGACCGTAACACTAACCCTAACTCTTAACTGTCCCTGACTCTGTCCATTATCCGTACCCCCAAATCTCACTGAGAAGGTTGTCGTCAAGCTCTGCTTCGAATTTCTACTGCAAGATAGGCTATGCTCGATTTGCGTGCAATACATTACTTTCTTACTTACTTATTGTCCCTTAGCCTTTTTTGGCCGCAGTCAAGAACTGGCGTGTTGCATTCAAGGTCGTTCTCACAACCTGCGTCCACCGATCACATAGTCTGGGTGTTTTTCTTTGTTTTTTTTGTTGAGCTGCGGATGAAAGAAGCACGCGAAATGGCGAGCAGAATAACATTGCGCATTTGCATGCATGCGTTGCATTTTGCAGTAAAATCAAACTTCCTATTTTAATTTTGCTCACCGTTTGTATATACTCTTTCTGATATTGACATGGATGAGAGCATTGACTATAGAATATGTTCGCATGGAAATGTGAAAGCTTTTTTTTTGAATCGCAGTTTGTATCTTTTTCTGTGTTGTTATGGACACCAAAACGTCTTCATTTTTGTGTGTCAGTATTTATACGATCTGTTACTTTGACGGCGTGAAAAGTTCATTTTATTCAGCGATAACCAAAATATTCGGTCGCACATACGCAATATTGTTGGAAATTCATGACTTCGTAAAATTGGTCAAATTTTTTATTCATTTATTCCGAAACAAAAAAGTTGGACGTCTTTGGAACGCAGTGCATATGCAGACAATGAGTTGAGACGTGGAAGCGTGTACTGAAAGACGATTACTCGATCTGGGGGGGAGGCTAGGGGAGAATGAAGGAGGGAGGAGGTTGGCTGGTATTGACTGATGCCGACAGTGTTGGCTTTCTTTCTTTGTTGCTGCTTCCAATCGCTCCGCCGCCGAACCGCCTGTCCACTCCACATCCACCCTGCGACCTGCCTTCTCCCCGGGGCTGCGCGTCGCGAGATTGTGGGGGGGGGCTTTCCCTTCCATTCTGATCTTTTCTCCTACTCTTCGCACTTCCTCCGCACGAGTTATGGATTCCGGGGAGCGCTCGTTAAGTTCCCTGTCCTTCTGTCTGTCCAGACTGAGCTCGGTCTCCAACCCGTTTTTCTAGCATTTCTCTTCCTGCAGAGTCCGAACATTTTTCAAGCATTTTTATTGACGGAAACTTATTTTGCGTGCGATGTCTCTTGACTGTGTTTAAGCAGCTGTTCCAAGGACTTCCTTCATAGACTATTGTGCTATTTGCTTAGCACAGTTAGCAGTGTATAGATGCTAGTCCATCACTTTGCAGTATTCTCTTACATTGTCTTGTGTCTGTAGTTATTGCCTGGTTATAATTTTCACCGAAGTTCGCAGTTTTCCCAGCCGCCGCGTCTGCACGTGTCTGCAACGAATACTCAGCCTGAACCGTCGTTACGCGAACGACTTTCCTGCACTCATATAAATAATCATCACCTTTTTAGCCGTTCCTTTTCTTACTTTGTAGTTCTTGTAGTAAGTAAGTAAGTAAGTAAATGTCTGACAAATGCAGAACATGACTTATCAAACACTAGTCGCTTTTGTTAACGTGCTTTCTTACCGATATTGGCGTCCCACTCCAAATTGTGGAGCACACGCCCCCCTCCGTCCAGTGGTTTTTAGCCCCTCCCCTCCCGTGCTGCACTTGGGTCTGGTGCACTGTGGCCTCGTGGCACGAGTGAGGGGCGGGGCGTCTATCAAGGGCGTGCCGATGTCAGTGAAGCCTGGCTTTGCATGCTTGCGTGGATGGCTGGGCACCGCATCTGCTGCTGCTGCTGCTGCTGGCGTTGCATGGCAACGAGTGCGTAATTGCATGATGACGAAGCGACTACAGCTGGTCGGTCGCGAGGCCTTGCGCGTTTTGCACGGCACATTGGTGCCGGCCAGTGTGATTTCAGTCGACCGAAACGAAAACGACTAAACTTGCAACTCTAACAACTGAAATTTGTTACATCCACTGATAATCCATGTGGTTTTGCATCACCCATGACAGGATTCAAGTTCCTGTCATATAAACTGATAACAGCCCATTTGGCAACATTTTCTAGACAGGTGACTGTTGATTATACATTCTCAGCAATATGAACAGCTAGGTGCTTTTTTAGTTAAAGTTACAGCAAATACTGAAACGTGTGAACTGAAACTGAAACTGAAATAGAAAGTGGTGCACGTTAAATCACACTATATCATCCTCCGCCGCTGCCGAGGCTCGAAGCGCTGAGAACAGACGGTGCCAGGAAATGGGCGAGATGAATGGATGGATGGATGGATGAATAGATGCAGCGTGCTGCATGTGAGACTGAGCAGATGAGATCAGCTGACCGTCAGTCAAGTCTTCACTCACGCTCGACGACGAGGGGCGTGGCCCGCTATTCCGAGCTCATAAGCGACCGACACCGCTGTTGGTTTCAAGCATGCTTTTCTGCGTGCGTTCTGCTGCATGGCTGAAATCGATACGAACCCTCGCTTTATCGGTGGTTTTTCTGGTCAACCCAAGTGGATCGAATTTGTTCGTTTTTGACCGTTTCCTTTACCTTATCTTCGAGGTAATTGCGTCGACATCATTAGTTGCTGCCACCCAGCGCGGAGAGCGCAGTTTTGATCCAGTGCACAAATTCACTTTTGACATTGCGGGTGATTTTTTTTGTGGTTTAGAGACAGCGTTTCACACTGTTATGAACGTTTCCGACAAGACATAAGATGTCATATCACATAATAAGTTATAGGCATACGAAGAGTTTGAACGCTGTATATACTTTGTTTGTCGGATTGTTTATCTTTATTTCTACGTACAAAACAAAATCCTGTTTCAGTTAAGTTTTAATATTTGGCGGCGTAGCTCAGTGGTTAGGATGTCAGTCTTTGGCCGGCAGACTTTCCCTGCCGTGCGTTCGATATATGGTTGACAGGTCACTCTGGAGGTAAACTGCTATGGGTCAACCTACCAGACCAACTCTGCCTTCCATCCCTCTATGGTCCGTAAATGAGTAGTAAATACATGTATTTACATGGATCACAGAAGTGGAGACCTTTATTAGCGGCAGACTAGGGCTACGTGCGGCTGTATGGCTGCACAGGTCAAAGTCCGTGAACGCGGGCTTGGGCTGCTGTGGCTAGGCTGAACTCCTGCCCAGTCCGTGACGAAAGCGCCACTGAAGGCAGCTTACGCGCAAATGCGGCGCTATATAATTTAACCTTGCCTATATCTTTACCATTCGAATTCTGCCTGATTGTGATTGTACTGCACAGACTGGATACTGTCAGTTAAGTACTGACTGTCAGTACTGTGAGGTCACATGCATTGTGCTGTTTCATTTTCTGGCAGTTTTCGCTGGACGCGTTTCACTGAAATTCACTGCGTCAGTCACGTGCTTATTTAACGCCGGCGTTTGTGGCCTCGCTGCCGCACGCCGTTGTTTACAGCCTCAGCCAGCCACTAAAATGTCTCTTCGAAAGCGCACATTGACTAGTCTGCAAGATTATTATTATTATTATTGTTATTATTAAGTTTATTTATTTATTTACTGCGAGCCGCCAATGATGGGCACTTTTAACTACTGTAGTTACTAACTACTAGTTATAACTACTATTATAGT
>Ga0056115_1001504_pt1 | contig 11191 bp, 6 predicted proteins | sample WorMetOlspDAHAB1_FD_77007 | JGI IMG/M metagenome (GOLD analysis project Ga0056115, IMG submission 77007) | Marine gutless worms symbiont microbial communities from Max Planck institute for Marine Microbiology, Germany - Olavius sp. DAHAB.1 ... | reverse complement strand
ACAATTACATGTTTTACAAATGTTTCATGATTTTAGAAATGCACCAAAGTCGGGTTTTACTGCAATGTATGACTGCAATGTTGATGGATATGGCCGCCAGCTGCGGGAGGGATGCTTCGTCCTGTCCCGTCGTTGTCCCGTCGTCCCGTCTGTTTTTAGATAGACCGTGTATCTGAGCAAATTTCTGTTTGATAACTACATAACCGTATCGGATCCTCGAAAACAAACTCGGGTGTTTGGTTCGAGACAAGATTAGAACAATGAAAAAAAGAAATACAACAAAAAACAGGCCAAAAGCGATAGTGGCGCACCCCTGAACCCCTTAATCCACTTCGGGCCGGTTCCTTCGTCCGGGGTTAGCTAACCCTCCAGTTAGCTAACCCTCGGTTAAGAGATAACCGAGGGTTATCTCCAGGGAGTGCTTCATCGTCTTCGATTACGTAACCGAGCAGTTAACACGCGACCTGACCTTGTTTCTGTTAAGCCGCGTCTGTGAGTGGTTGTCACAGTCATGTGTCAACGCATTCAGGTCACATTAATTATAATAATTATTGTAGCACATTCGATCAGAGCAATGGCTTTTGCTGTGTTATCCTGTTTTTGGTGAGATCGAAATGGATTCTTTAATTTTAAATTTGGGGCTATATTCAATGGATTTGCGTCAGTTTTGCTAACCGAAAATATCTCTACAAAATTTCGCTAATGCATGACTACAGACACCATTGCGTTAGCGTGTTATGGCTAGGTGACTGATTAAAATTGTAATTTTGTTGTATAAGTTATGCAATTTGGTAGATCTTACACGATTATATCTGTAGGAAAATTTTTGTGGTAAAGTATATATGTTTTTGTACTTCGGTACTCAATAGGCAAAATAAGAGAAATGAAGCAGTGAGGTGAATACTTTAGTAGACACATTTAATTCAGCTTAATTTGTAAATAGCATTTTAAACCTTCTTTGACTCTATTTCAGTTTCCTTTTTCATTCACAACTGACATGCATGTTGAAGTTCATACAACTACTTTGGTCAGAGTGGCAATGTAGACCTGTTACCCGACTACATGTCGATATAAGACTGATATTCTGTGGCGCGATTTTCGAATAATTATAAGATGATCATAAAATGGTCACAGATTCGTCATAACTTCATCGTAGTTGTAAGATCGAGAGTTATGATGATTATCATAAGCTAATTTTCGAAACTCGTCACAAAGATCATAAAGTTATGATCGTAAATATAAATAGCAACTATCACAAGTGCTGAATACCCATTGTTTACATTATGCTTAACAGTTCAGCTGAAGAAGTTCAATGAAATAAAACATTTTCACTGCCCGCATAACATAAAAACGTAATAAGTGACATAACAACTGCATTGAAAACCTTTAGAGCTGAGCGGCGATTTGGTATTGAGTACTCAGGCGACGAACTGGGAGTTGCATGGCGTGTAACCACAGGCATCTATGGTTTCAGTGTTTTCAAGTACGGTACAGTATCTCCGATTTTAGAGTTGCACGGCTATATAACGTGTGAACTGAAATCTCTAAAGAAATCAAATGTCATATGCAGCCTGCAGACCACCTCATTGCCGCATTGCATCAAACTTAAGACTTAGTTAAGCTTGTGCTGTCTTTGATGGGTTCCCCTATTGTTGCCTATGTGATGAAAATTTACTTACTTAAAGTTTCACTGTTAATGTTTGATGTCTTTGATGTGATTATTGGGGTAGTGTCCGTTTTAATTACGAGCAGTAGGCACTAATATTGATTTCTGTTTGCCATGAAATGTGTTCATCCACGTGATTCTGTAGCTCACTATCATAGCAGAAAAGTGGTTATCGCATTCCCACACTCCAGTGTCATTACAACATACTGCTGCTGACAGTCAAAATAGTGAGGATGCAGAATTTCAGCAAGCTAGAACTAGCACAGGAGAAGAAGAGAGTACAGTCACTAATATGTCTGAATCTGATGTTGAAGAGTCCGGTGAAGATGACTCTGAAACGAAGCTCAAACTGATTGTCAGCTATCTGCCTTTAACAGCCTTGCAATGTTATTCGAACGAAAAGTTGCGTTTAAACTGCACTTTAGTGACATCGACCTGTTTGCGCTGGCAAAGGCTCGACAAGTGCTGTTGCAGGTCACTTGACTGTATTTAATTGTGGATCGGAACTCATTCACTGATATGTGGAAATATATGTCTGACACTGTTAACTTGATACTTTCCTCTATTTTCTAAAAAATTTTACAAGGCACAATATAGATTTATTGTGCTGAAAATTCCATTAAACCCTAATCAATCAATCTATAAATTTTACAACCCTGACAGTGACAGCAGAGCCTTTGATAAAATGACCATCACAAAATCAGCCCATTTTTAAAACTTCGTATTCCCCGAATGGTATGGTTACAAGTCCTCACATAATGACAAAAAATGCACCAAATCTCACCTAAAGCCATCTAGATTTTAAAAATTGTTTTAAGGAGAAACCCTAGCTGGCTCCCTTTTCTAAGGAGGTTGATTTGCAGTGGTGAGGGGGGAAGGGGAACTGAGGGAGCGGAATGGAAGTGAAAGGGAGTAGAAGGGGTAGCCAGTCACCATCTTGAACCACCTGTTAAAATATTATGCCTCGGTATATTTATTTATTTATGTATCTGTTAATGATTTAACACATTAAATTATGGATTTATACACTTTGTCTCGAAAAAGGGTGCGAGTTATTTTTTCGAATGACTCGTAAAACGTTTGCCGATTTTAATAATTTTTGGCATGCAACATTGTGAAGAAACTTGACATAAATGACTAGCTTTGCCCATCTCACCTTAACACTGGTTGCTACACTACCTTGTGAAATGCAGAAGTCGTATTTTGGCCATTAACAACAGTGATTGCATACTGATAGCGCGTGCATTAGCTCAGAATATTATTGCAAGACCACAAAATCATTGAAAATTTGCTGTCACCCGGTTGCTTACATCATGTGGAGTGTGCTTTGCAAGTGAGTGTATCGTACCACGATCTTGAATGTTAATGAACTGAAACGATGCATCGACAGCGAATGGGCCACTCTGCGTCATCTGGTTATTGTACATGTTGTTGGAGAGTAGCGTCAGTGTCTACGCGCTTGTGTTTGTGCTGGAGGCGGACATTTTAGCATATGCTGTAATAAAGATGATATAATGTGGCACATGTAACGTTTTGAGACAATAACTGCCAGATGTGTTTGTCGCTATTCAGTTAATCATTTAAATGTACACATAATTATTGCATTGATGGCTTAATCAGACACTTCAAATTTCCCAAGGTTGTGCAAGCACATACTTCAGGTGAAGTGGGCACTTTATGTTCATTTTTGTTAAAGGTTTATTCCTGGACATTCCTACCAATTTTCATTGAAATCAATTCATGTTTTACACACCCAGAACAAAAGATAATTTGGCACCCTTTTTGTGACACAGTGTATAAGCCATTATGAGCTTCTTTTCTTTTACTCAGTTACGTATGTTTACTGTTAAATATCTATGCCTGACACTGCCTGTTAACAGACGAGGTGCAGCTGAAGTTAGGAAACAGGTGTCATCTACGTATTTTGGTGATTCTAGTAAAAACACGTCCAGTGGCACTGTAGTTTCTGCATCAACACAGAATGTAAGAATTGTTTCCTTTCTACATCTGTTTTATGCTCACATCTGTTATGTTCTCTTACTGAAGATCGTGATTAAGTTCCAGTATTGCACTTTTCAGCATATGAAAATTGGGAGTTTGTATGTTGTGACCAGTTCTAAGCAGTTTAGGGCCAGTTAAATGTGACGTCACAAATTAAGTAACATTTAAGATCACTTAGCATCTCGCATTACGTCATCTGGAACATCATTTTGTATGCATTTTACGAATGAAATGAGGAAAAACGTCAACTAATTCAGTTTGTGAAACTCATACATATTGACGTTCAAGATGACATCATGTGTTAGGCAAAATGATCTTGTCCCGTAAATTAAAGTGACATTTATGGAATCAGTCCTTAAGGTGGAAACGAACACTTTGATAGATGTATTGTCACTTGGTGATGTCACTGAGGATCGCAGAGTAGATTATTCTGTAGTGTATTCCAATGATTTATTATGTCAGTCTGGATGCCTTGTTGGCAGATTAGTCCATAGACATCACCAAATATTTGTATAAAGTGGTAACTTTGTCTTGTGTGCCACTCTCTGTAAGTAGTACTAGTTTCTGTTATAGGAGCCATTGAATATGAGTCGCACTTTCAGGAATGAATTAAAGCGAGATGTAAGCCAGTGGTTTAGAAATGCATTTATGTGTTGTAGTTATTTAGAATGTATTCATTAGGTTTTTAATGTGCAGTTGTTGCCTGAAGTTAAAGTATTTGGAGGTAGTCCACTAATATTGTAAAGAAAATAAAGGAGCAAGATTTAAAAAATATGTAACTTTGCAGTTGTTGACAGATGACAATCCAGAATATATTTCAGGAACGTTTGGCTGTATTCTTGTTGGCTGTATGCCAGTTGTTGACACCTGTTGACAATTGTATTAGTAGAGTTTTGCAATATGCTCATAAAAAGTCATTAAAAATGAATGACACTGTTTGATATGTTGCATACATGTTATATGTTTATGTGCATAGATTCCATTATGTGATGTCGTTGAGCCACCAGACTTTGAAGAACTCCTTGCCAAGTATCAGGCTGTGATTGAGCATGACCCAGTGAGAGATATTCTTGAGTTTCCATACGATAGTCTTCAGCTTGAGTTGGTTCGACGCTCCGTGCGCACACTTGCTCCTGTCATTCCACAACACGGGTCTGCACTGTTTTTGCTGCGTCTGCAATGCATCGCATGTGTCTTGTAACTAATGTATTTATTTTGACACTAATAATTTGTAGACTTGATTGCCAGAGCTTGAACTAAAATGGTGTCCCCCAGTGAAGTAGTTTATGTGTTCTGTAATCTCTGTCAGATTTTTCGTCTAATGGCACAGGCGTACCTGTCATTGAGATGCGCAGCATTGCATTTTTATTGGCTGTGTGTATGTTCATGACCTAGTGAGTTGTGACCGTGCATCAGATCTCAGCTTACCCATGTGTCAGTAGGTGTGTGAATAATGTAATTTGCTTTCAGCAAAACGTGGTATAACTTGGCAATGAGCAGTAATGTCAACTTCAATATGGTGGACCTGTATACTGCAAATAATTGTGTATCACAGTGCGTTGTAATGTTCTGCATTTAGCAGGTCATTCATGTTTGTTACCAGTCAGTGTGCTGTTGATGCTGTAGGTATGAATCAAACAAACATGTTCGTGATTGTGTCTGCTGCTACACCAAAGACTATCGTATTGTCACTAGGCGGTGTGTATTCATTGCAGTGCTGGTTTGGGTTTTTGGATGCAGTATTTCCATTTAACCATTTATAGGCATTACACTTTCGGTGTCAGCGTAACATGCTATGGATTAGGTGGTAAGATAGAGTTTGGAATGCAGATACCTTCGTACTTGACTGAGAGACTGGTTTTATTTCATGTGGATTAGCATACAGTGCAAGTTACACATAAAATTAATGTAATACAAAACAAAATCAACAGCTAAAAACAAAATCTAAGCCTAGAGATAATGAGTTAAGGAATATGGAATGAAGGAATTTTGAAATTTAACAGTTCTTGATTTTAAAGTTTCAAAGTTTCTTCAGTAACGAAGTCAGTCCGTGACAGAGGGATCATGCTTCTCCAGTAGCAGGTAGTGCAGACATGATGACTCCGGCAGGACATTGCGCTGAAAGAAGTGCTTGGAAAGCTGGTCTCCAGTGTTTTGAGTCCGGCTCTGATGAGTGACATCGTGTAGTCGTTGTCCTGTAGAAATGACCCGCATTGCTCTGCACTGCAGCAACTCCAGCGCCTTCGTCTGTGCGGCGGTGAGACTGGAGTGCCACACAGGACAGGCATACTCCATTACTGACCAAATCACCGTGACGTAGAAGTACGTCAGGTCATCACGCCCTGCGTCTGATCGAAGTTACGATGAATTCTAAGTGCTACTCAGCAGCTACTTAAGATAAGTGGAACTTAGGACAAACTTACGATAAGTGCGATTTACAAAGAATCTTATGACAATCTTAGGAGAAATTTATGACAACAGCAGAGATGTCTATGTCTTTTTCAGAAACTCTAACATCGTAATTGCAAAGCAAAACAAGCTTTTCGATACAAAATTACCGTATTGGCTCAGTTCATCTGCCATTTAGTGATGTTGGAAGGATTCAACTGCTTCTAATGACGTGATTGACGTCAAGACGAAGTTACGAAAACGCACAACATGCCATTGTGCGTGCTATAGATGAGGGGGCATTCAACTTGAAAATACTGTGCCAATGAAAACGTGTTAATATAAAATTGGCTAATGATAAGCCCTCCCTCACTCTGTACTGAATGTTACTTAAGACCACAGTTCAAATGGATACTCGTGCGTCTATACACGGCATTTTTCCAGTGCTTGAAGCATATTAGGATAACTCACTTACTGACAATAACCCTAGCAGTCACAGTGTGCGGGGACAATGATTGACGTCAAGTATTACGTCATTTCGCTCGCTAAACATTCCCGTCGTAGTCAACATTGTTTGTTCTGTTTCTTAGTAATGGACGATTGGCAGACGAAATAAGTCCATAGGTTGCACTCCGCATCTTCCAAGCTTGTTGCAAGTTGTGGAAACTTATGACTAAGTTATGACTTATGACAAAGTTAGGAATTCCTAAGTCATAGTTGACTTAGGAGAAACTTAGGATAAACTTAGGAAAATCTGAGGATTACAGTATTTGTAAATCGGGCCCTAGGTTGATGGGTGGTGGCGGGTCCTCGATAGCAGAGCCAAACAGCAACTCTTTCGTCTTAATGGCCGTTCACCATCATGCTGATGTCAGTCGCCAGACGAGGTGTGATGAACGGATGCAGATGTCTTACGAATAATTTAGAAAAACTGACCAGGCATCTTGTGCTCAGCATTTCTACAAGTGTGATGAACCTACAACAATACTTACACCACAGTTTTATAGGCTGTAGATTTAAAATGTGTAGATGTGTACGAATCCAGAAATTTTTGGGCAGGTTATTACATTATCACCCGACTCTTAATCAAATCTGCTCCCATGTGCCAGTTTTTGGTCTGTAGTTGTTGCGTTTGTGCGCTACATGTACGTAAAATGTAAAGAATCGCCAAACTTATGGATGCATAGTGTAGCGAAAGAGCCGTAGATGTGTATCGTAGTAAAAGAAATTTACACTGCCCTTTAGCGGTGGTGTGGGAGATTAATAAATTGGGAGTTGCTGCTTCTAGAAAAACAGTGGCTGCACTTTCCTTTTTGAGAACACATTGTAGTTAGAATCTAAGTACAGTTTGGCTGTCGATGTGTGGACAATTTCTGGCCATGGCCATGAATTTCTGCAGTATTAGAAAGCTTTGAAACTTTGAAAGAATGATTTTTGGCCATAGAAAGAAACCGTTCTGTGGCAGCCAATGATCCATTTTCATACCGAACATTGTATTTGTATTGAGTCTCACACTTCCTAAAAATGTCAAAACTGCGAAGAAAAAACTCGTAAATTTAATAAGCAGTGAACGTAAAATAAAACTTGCACTGTATTTATTATACGTCTGTGGAAAGTAGATGATGAGCTGCTGAAATTTTTCCAATAGGCCTATATTACGTTGTGATACTACAATTAGTCCCGTAGGCTTAGAATGTCTTTAAAAGTACGCACGAATAAATATATCACGTATTGAGTCTCACACTTTCTGCAAGTACTATGTATGATACACTACAATGATAGTTGACTAACTCTAGTTTTCCTGCTCGTATGCGTTGGCTCTTAAGGAGGCGCTGCTGGTGGTTTCTAGTCTGGTCTTGGTGTTTGTAGATATCAGAATCACTGCAGGGAGCATATTGGCTTGGAGAAGCACACAAAAAGGCTGGAGGGTTTGCCAAGACAGATTTATGATGTGTTGTCAGTTGCTGATACTGAACATGTAAGTAATTTTTGTTTTACATTGCTTGAGTGATGTTATAAGGTTCTTATCATTTTTGTCTGTGTCATCCTTTTGCGTAGTTAGTTCCACACTGGCAGAATATTGAAGTTATATTATTGTGTTGTGCTGTTACCTATGGCATGATATAAGGATATTAGTGTGCATTATTATAATATTAACCGGGGGGGAAGGGAAAATCCCTGGTGATTCCGAAATTAGGACGTATAATGTAAACATTTGGTAGTCACCTTCTATCACTAGTAATCATTATCCATAGTGTCTTGCAGAAAACAGAATTAAACGTTGCACCTTTCATGTGGAAATAAGTCGAAACCAAAAAATTATGAACCTCAAACATACCGCAGTTGTCTCTGTCTCTGCCAAACTGGCTCAGTTCTGACTAGTGTTCACACAAGACTGTGAGTCAACTTCAGAACTATAACGACAATACAAGAACGATGAGAGCCATTTGGATTCCGACTGCTACCCTGAGTCTTGTCATCTAGCTGCAAGCCAAATGAAGTGATTGGAAAGGCATGTTGCCAGTTACCACTATGAAGTGACTCATCAGCCCTAAGTAATGCTTGCTAAGCTGTGGACAGACCTAAGTCAGTCAACACAATCCTTCTCAGTACTTGGATAGTCTCAAGAAGACTGTCTCAGAGGAACAGGGTCTGACATCTTTTTTCCAGATGATCAAAACTCCAGATAATTCTTCCAATATTGCACTTAGCCTGGAGTAATGCAGTTCCTTTTGCTGACACCAAAAGGCACAGTTCCACAGTTGTGCCCGCCAGTGCTAACGAATATAGAATACTAATTTTCCAATATGTTGCCACTATCTTTTGCGCCTGTGAACACCCTATTGGTTTATAAATATAATTTATGATGCTGCGAGGACAGTTCTATGCCACGTTAGTTCCTGCCAGTGTGCATTGCTTTTGAGGCTGCACAGCCGCCGTTTCCCATTCTGTTTGTTTTTCCTTATAGCTGTGACTTTGTTCTTGGCCTGCCAGCCTTCAGGCTTAATGCCTTAATCGTTAACTAACTAACTATGTTGGAAGGAGCGATGATTGACTGTCTCTGAGTGATGAAGATGGTTTGATGAGTGCTACATAAGGTGAAGAGCATGTGTTGTGACCAGGAGGGGGCTGAACAGATATGAAGTCATACAGATAACTTACTTACTTATTTACTTGCTTATGTTAATTTGTGTGAATCAGACTGTTGCAGCAGCTGATGATGGAATGTCTGTGAATCTGTCGAGCTGTGTTCCTGACTTAAACAAGTCTGATCCATTTATTAAGTCGCTACTGCACGTCACTGCTCCTGACATTACTGATGCCAACAACTGTGCTGAGACTGAGAGATCATGCATCCGCCACGACTCTATATTTGCCCTGTTTCAACCACAAACTGAGGTATATGTCAGCATGCCACCGTAATATGCTTCCGTGTACCAGTAATGCTTATGTAATTGACTGCTCACAAACTATTATCATTCCTATTATCCATGTAAATTAGGAAATCAGTCCACGCTTATTTTAATGCTAATGTTTATGCTAATGGTGAACCAGTGGACTGGACAGGAAAACATCAGGTTATGTGACCTTGATCCTTAATCATCTGGTCCTCATGAAGAAAGAAGATTAAGCTCACACAGGTGCACGTGAAAGTGGCTGCTTAGTGCTAGTTGTTGTTGCTGTGGATGACTGATTGCTTGGCCATCACTAGCTGTGGCCTTCAATAGGCTTATTGCGCAACACGTAACCACACTGTTGGTTAGTTAGTAAGATGATTCATAAGATGCATAATAGCATGAAAACTAAAAAAGCCATTTAGTGCCATGGTCTGGTGAAAGAAAAATGTTTTTAGCAGAAACTCTCGGCAGCTGTTATAGTTCGTGAGACACTGTTGCAGTGAGTGGTGAGTCCAGTTTATTTTAGTTCGTCAGCAACACTGAGCATCTTACACAACACTGGCGCTCTATTCTCATTGATTCATGCATTTTAGGAGTCAGTAAATGATGGTTTAGGAGTGGAGGTTGCTAAGGCAGACTGATGCCAGAGGCAGCATTGACATCATTTACGTTATTTGGTGAACACTGCAGCGTTGTGGCTTATGCAGTGCACAGCAACTGACGTAACAAATAGCCATGCGTAGAATATTTACTACCAGGTGATAATATTGTAGTGCTTGATTGACACTTTAATTTCACAAAAAATCTTCTCATTGGCTAGCTTTAATACAATTTGTTGATATTTCGGTAGTGGCTTACTGTTTTGGACCACCCTGTATATCAGTCAAAGTATACAGTACATATAAAGGGTCTCGGTCGTAATGTCTACTTCTTACCAGGTGAACAATGTGCTATACACTTGTGTAGTGTCAGAATGGAAGCTGTATCTCAAACAGCATAAGTTGTAAGTATTTCCAATTTGAGTATTATAGTAGGTCCACTTGCCAGTGTGTGTGCCATCTGCCGATATTACATTGCAATTCTAAAAAAATGCTGTAGAAACTTATTGTTTTCCACGTTGAAATGCTGATTTCAAGCTCAGTGGACCACATGGAATTTTCAGCATTACATGTGCTGCAACCTGCAAGCTTTTTAACTTCAATTTTTTGTTGTAAGGGACTGACTCAGATATGACAACAGATAGGTGATGGTCCCATGAGACCTATGAATAAGGCTTTTGTCACAGTGCCTAACGATGTCAACATCTGTTTTGTATGTTCAGAGTGAGCTAATAGAGTATCGTCAGACTACTTTGCCACCAGCTGAACAGTTTGGTCATCGACTGCTTGTTAAATGCCTGCAGCTCAAGTTTGTTTTGCAATCATTTTCGCTGTTGACCACGTACATGAGTGAAGTAGTTGCATTTTTATTAACATAATAAAACTACACAAAGTCATTGTGGCATTATTGCTTAATTATCATCACCAGTGGCAAGGCCATACACCCTTTTGCAATCAATCAATCAATCAAAACACATTTCTATAGCGCCATATGTCGCGAGCGAATCAGAGGCGCCTGATGACGGAAACTAGGCCGAGTGTTTACAATCGCTATAAGCAGTGTCAAAAAGTTCGGTTTTTAAGTTACGCTTGAAAGTACTGAACAGTTCAGCGGAACGACAGTTATGTGACAGTGAGTT
>Ga0056115_1001503_pt1 | contig 11192 bp, 7 predicted proteins | sample WorMetOlspDAHAB1_FD_77007 | JGI IMG/M metagenome (GOLD analysis project Ga0056115, IMG submission 77007) | Marine gutless worms symbiont microbial communities from Max Planck institute for Marine Microbiology, Germany - Olavius sp. DAHAB.1 ... | reverse complement strand
TTCCTAGCCTGGGTGACACTGATGAAAAATTTGATCACGATTATATTTTAATATTAAAACCACCGAAGAACCGAAGAATTGATCAGTTGATTGTCAGGAAAATCACTAAAATTGCTGCCACCAGATGCCTTGATTTTAGCTCAAAATACAGCAAAATGCGTTTGGTGGCCGGGCTCCGCTCGGACCCGCTGGGGGAGTTTGAGCGCTCCCCCAGACCCCCTAGCCTCAAAAAGGGGGCCTACTTCTAAGGGAAGGGAAGGGAAGGCGTTCCGCTAAATAAATATTTGCCACTACACCACTGGTCATATCCACTGGACGTGAAATGACCTAACTGTATGTAGTGTATTTATTTTCTTGCACATCTCAAAACAAACACATCGTAAACAACGCAGTTAACAGAAATGCAATATGCCAAGGTAGACACAAAGGGCCACAGAGATAGGCTTATAACACTTATATAGTGCCACAAGCTGCATACCGCAGCTGCAGCAGCGCTTTTGTGTTACAGACAGTGGGCATATAGTCCATGCTGCACAGTCCAAGCCCTCTCTCACAGACTTTTACCTACAACCATATAGCCATAAGCAGCCCTAGTCTGCCATTTGATGGTCTTCACCCCCCATAATCCATGTAAGTACGTGGATTGCTACTCATTTATCTACACCAGGGGGATGGAAGGCTAGGTTGGCATGGTTGCTGACACGTAGTGGACAGTTTACCAACAAAGTGGTCACCTGTCAACCATAGATCAAGCATAAGTTAGGGAAGTCTGCTAGCTAAAGACCGACGTCCTAACCACTGGGCCATGCCACCAACAATGCCATGTGTCGAACAACCAAAATTTAAAAAGGAAGAAAAACATAAATGCATTTGATAAAATTACATTGATCATATCAAGACGTTAATCAAGATGACCCCATTTATCTAAGCTCATTACGTAGACTGTACAAAATTTGACGGTAACATACAAATTTTTGTATTTGCAAATTGTAACATTTGGACAATGTTATCTTACAGTTGATATAATAAACGACTTTTAATCAATGTTAATATCTGTAGTGTACTCATATTTAGCTTCCTCTCCAGACTCCATACCGGCGCTTTGCTTCTGAGCAGGGTCCCCAGCTTGCCCACCTGTCCAAGAATCCATGATCTGCCCATGTTAACACTGTCGGTTGCGGCACATTTGTAAAAATTTGATGTATAAGTATAACAGTATATGGTAGCTCTTCCATGTACATTTACTGCTAACGTGTCTGTGATATTCACCGATTTTCAGGGGTTGAAACGGAACGACCAGGGCACCATGATGGACATATACCGCACGAAGAAACCGGCAAATCTATCTGGCAGCTCACCGTTGGACAAGTCTAGTGCTGCTGTCGGAATGTCTGTACCCGACACTGCAGAGCAGGAATCGAGTAGAATTCGCAAGTTAGAAAAATTAATCAAGAAACGGCTGTAAACTGAGAGCTTGCTAACAAAATGCATTCCAGCAGTTGTGGTCTTATCATGGACTGACATGTGTCGTCATGGCAACTCAGTTGCTGCACATAGGCAAGTATCGACTGCCACAGCGTTGGAGCAAAGGTCGGTAGCCCTGTAACTCGATCAGCACATGAAGCTGACCGATGGAGGAATCACTAGCAACAACCAATTTTAAGATCACGTAAAGTAAGTCACGTGTGTCTAGCAAGTGGCACACAGCTGTCTGTTGTACACATATATGGTTACAATTCACTCAAATGAAGTCACTTGCGGATTCAGCTGTCTGAGCTATGCCATTTCAAGGGACACGCTTGCATGACTTCTAAATTAAGAGAGGAAAGCAGATGTTAATAGACTGCCATGCAAATGTGGTTTTATCTTTGTTGTCACTCTGTTTCTTTTGGTTTGGTTTTGTAGTAACGTGGCATTTGAAGGTGGCCCAAAAGGTATAGGCTACTACAGAATCTGAAATAAATGGTATTAAATTGTATTAAGCCATTTTATTGTCAAAGTGTCACAGAAGCACTATTTCTTGATATTCAATCTTCTAATTTGTGACATTTTCTCTGCATGTGCCACACAGCTGAGATGTGTGCCAAATGCAGTAAATTGTGTCATTTTTTCTGGCATTAGTTTACCTTAGAAAGCTGTGATGTCCACTCGTAAATCTTATATGTATAGTCAATCCAAGTAAAACTTCTCTGATTTACATCTTTTTTTTCTTTATTTACGGAGTTCCAATTTCTGTTTTATTAAATCCACACTTATTTAACCATATCCAAGCTTCAAACACTGTCATTTATGGCATCCCAAATTAGGTCACACACAATATTTAGTACAAGTGCTCATGCGCTAAACAGACTACTATATGAACTGTTTTGTGACACAATTATAGGTTTATATATATGCGTGAATCAAATATGTCCCAGGTTGAAAAAGCTGTTATTAACTGTAGTTTAAACACAGTCTGTCTAGCATACAAGAAAATAACTTGTTGTTTTAAAATACAGTACTGTAATGACTTGCAGTGCATGAGATTGGATTGTTACACTTTTTATCTTGGATGAGACATATTTACGTAGTCGTCGAGTCAGTGAGTGACCACTTTTTGGAGTAGTCTGTGGCTGAGCCTTAGGGACCTGCGAATCGTTTTTTTTCGTTCGAATCGAATCTTCGAATCGAATCGGCCGTATTTATATACCACGCAAGCCGTAACACAGCCTGACGAACGTGCAGGCGTACCGTACAGGCCTATAATATGTTGACGACTAGAATTGTGAACGAACGAGAGTGACGTACGGAACTGAGTACTTGTTCATTTCAATTCAGTCCTAAAACGCGTCAAACAATTAATGCCGTTGTATGCTTATTTAACTCCCAAAATCAACTTTAAACGCAAATTTAACCACCACCAATCGTTTCTCTACGAATGACGATTGACAGCACGGACGATTCGAAAATTTCGAATCGGACCATCACTACGAATCGAATCTCGAATCAGACGTACGATTCGAAATCAAATCGAATCACGAAGCTTCGCAGGTCCATACTAAGCCTATAACCAGGTGAAGCCGGAGGTGAGCGAAAAAATGAAGTCACCCAATGTCGTGTACTGGCTTTTGTTTGGATGACAAATTATTCCTAATGGCGTACAGTGTTTAGTTCAGTAATGATTGATTAACTGTAGGAGTCTAGCTGTCTCCTATACTCGACTGCTCATATGTATGAAAGCTTCTGTGTAGAATGCATACGAACTGAGAGACCCAGCAAAATTTGTGGAGCCAGTACGTGAACGTGTACTGCTGTTTATGCATCGTTTAAGAATCGAAACACTGGTCGATACTTTTCGAGTGACAAATATTGGACGCGTACCTCTCTAATATTATGTTTTATTGTTAAATATTCTATGGTTTCGTTTTGTTTATAATACAATAATCAGTTTATTTGTAAGATGTTTTTCTTTCTTCTGATTGAAAATTGTGATGATTTATTAGCTAAGAGATGTGAATGCCTGATTCTGGGAATTTTTTAATCAATGTCATGTGCTTATCAGTGGGCGACATGGTAGAAGTATACATAATTCTTACAGGCAGCTGACTCTAATATAAATTTCGTAGTGTATCGTGCCACGGCAACCGGCACCTGATCCCCGGGAACCGTGCACCGGCAGTCACGATGACTGGCTGGCATGTGTCACTGCAATGGCCTGTGGCCTGCGGAGGCCACCGGCCATTGCAAAATGGCGTCGGTGTGTAGGCGATTTGTAATCTGACGATCAGTTTTCCTCTTTTTTGGAACTAGAAGCTGGTAACAGTTTACTTTAGGTGCGCCACCATAGATCTGATGCTTATTCAGCAGAACAAGTTCTGTAGTTTAACGTCCCAAATTATTCTCCCCTGACATCAACTGCAAAAGTCACATATGTAATCCACTTCGTAACAAGGATGGGTAATGTTAAGAAATCAGTATAATGAATACGGAAAAGCCAAACAAATGACGCTGTGTCTGTCGAATCTCTACGTCTACGTCTATAACCACTGTGCTCTGCGGTGTTCAGCAGTGACTTCACATTCATTCGTTCATCCAGTTCGCTAATGTTTGCTGATTATAGTAGGCATTATGTGGTTAATTCATGCAGCAATAACTGTTTATCAATTGATTGACCAATGACCGATTAAACATGTGGTGGGCGGACTGGATGGATGTATGTGAACTTAAAACACAAGTAAATTGCAGAGATTGCACAGCCCTGTGGTAATTGTGCACCAAGTGACACATTCATCTATGCAAACAAACGTGATGTCACTGCTGTACACCATTGTGCAGTTATATCGTCATTTGTTCTGTTTCTCTGTATACACTACGCTGATCTCAGCATGAAACTGCCCATAGTTATCATCCTTGTTATGCAGTGGATGACATGTGAGTATCTCGGTTGATATCAAGGGAGAATAATTTGGGACAATTACCAAATTTACAACTCTTTCATAAGGACGATCACATCACTAGAGGCAATGATCGCAAACGAGAAGCCCGCAGGCCAAGATATGATTTACGCAAATTTAACTTCACCATCAGGGTCACCAATACTTGGAACAGTCTGTCTAATTTTATTGTATTAGCTCCATCATTAAATTCATTCGAAAACCGTTTTGAAAAATTATGGAAATCACGAAACTGCATATACATGTATAACTAACTATAAAGACAACTTAACCGGAACAACCAGCAGAAGCAACAAAGAAATTCAGGAATAACGTTATAGTTAAGAAGCATCTTTCACGAATGATACGAGCACAGAGGCCTTTGCTTGCGATTGTCAAGCATGTTTATGTTTATAAACCATGTTCTGGCCTAGAATCTGGTGACCAGATATCAGCACTGATGGTTACCTTACTAACCATAGCATGAGCAGGCTGAATACAGGCTGTCTGTATTTAGGCAAAGCCCATGAATTGGCCACTTTTGTTACACGAGAACCCTGTAGCTGGCCAGTTAAAAGAACGTGATAAAGATTGATTGCTTGCCAAACTCATCCACATACCTCTGCCTTGTGCTGACAGTGACACACACACCAGTGTGTGGTCAGAGATTGCATATTTGGCTTTTTGTGGCTGGAAATATCAGTCACCATCAATAGCCAATGACAAAAACAGGGAGCCTGTGTGAAAATCTTGCAGTTCAATTACATATTTTGGAACCTTCACGATCTACCATCCATGTGGTCAAATGGCAGCTGTGAATGTGCTCACAATTTTGTCTATTTATAGACAAACATTGTCTGTTCAGAGACCCAACTTTTACAATACTATTATTTTATAGTACATTTTGTCTTTTTTGGATCATACTAGCACAGTATAATACAATATTGTCTACATAGTCTGAAAAATTATTCGTTGATACTGCATGCTCGATTTCTGCTTTTGACAGTTTATACTTTTCATCATAGTAGCATATTTACATAGCCTACCATGACAATGGGCTTCCTCGCCCTTAACTGTAATTGCCTATTTCACCTTTCCCTTACCTTGAGATTGTAAACTATAATATGTTAACGACTGTTGAATAACAATGATTCCAAGTGAGAATATTTTGTGTAATGCTGAAAGTTTGCACTTTCTCTAAAAAGAACCTACAGTTTTTATTATTTTATACTCATTATTAATTTCATATTACTTGAATATATGTTGTTTGCGCCAGCAGCACCACTAACTGATAATGAATTTCTCGTTCTATATACCATTTCTTTGCACTGCCTTTATAAGGACATTGAACATGTTTAAATTTACTACTTGTTGTTATTTTTCCAGTAACTTGAATTTTAGCAAGATGGATGAAGAAAGTCATGGCCAAATTAGTAAACTGCTAAAAGAAGCAGTCATAATGTTGTGCAAGAATGGCATCAGCTTTGAAGGGCAGATGAGAGTTCAGGGATTGATTGGTGTAACACTGAATGATGGAACAGTGATTCTTGTACACATGAATGAATGTGTTAATGAAGATGGATACAGTGCTGCAGATAAGCCTGTTGAGAATCCTGAAGATATGTCAGCCAGTAGTCATCAGTTGTGTTCTGTAGACGTAAACAAACAATATCCAGCTGAAGAATGTCAGTGGCCAGCAGAGTCACAGTCTGACATATCCACTTATTCACATGTTAAACAAGAAAGAGGAGCCAACAATATTGCAATGAACCAACAGAGTGGATCTCAAAATACTGCATATGTTCCAGTAGCAGAGAATCCCAGTTTGTCACTGGTGCATCAGAGTACATTAAGAGATCATGATGCCAACAGTGATCTTACATATGTTGAGTCAGCATCAAGAAAATTTATAAAACATGAAGCATCTGGAAATTGGAATCCATACTCGACATTTGGTCAGTCAGACTGCTCAGACTATTCGGCAGTGCAGTTGCCAGAAGCACAAGGAAACTATGCTGCTGTTCAAGATGTCACTTCTCAGTATGGTGAATCTTTTGGCAGTATGTCTGGATATGAAGAAAGTGGGTTGACACACTACTCAACTGCATCCATGTCTCAGAAACCGCACACTCCAAATCTCTCAGCAAGAAGAGTTAGCAGTAAACGTGACGTGGTATTGATTTGTTTGTTCTTCACTTAAACAACATTTGTAGTATTGCAGATATACATTGTGACCCCCCCAAAAAAAAAAAAACTTGGTCGTCTTAGTGCATTCTAGCTCCAAGTTGCATGGGCTAATTTTGATAATGTTTGGCAGTAAGATGCAGAATGGTTTTTTAAATAATATGTATGTTCTATTTTTGACTTACTGACTTTGTTCGCTTTTAAATAGCAGCAACAAAAGTGACACGGTTTACATTTTAATCAGTGCTATAATAACTATATTATAGTGCAGTTTATGCCTTTATGGTGAACGTGCATAAAAATAACAGTGTTGCTCATCCTACACTACAGCCTACCTCGAATTTAGAATCACTCAGCTGCAACAAAGTGTAATAATCTAAAGTTAAATGTTCTATGTTCACAGATGTACATGTATTCATCTACGGTGTAGGCCTATGTTAATGTCTACTTGAGATTAAGTCGATCGAAGCCATCTGCACGTTTTGTGATAATCGCAGCGAACGCAAGTTTCTACTTAGAACGAGATTGGGTCGTTCGGTGTCGCCGTCAGTTGTGCGAACAGCGACATTTCAGCATCTTGACGACGGCTTTGCGCAGGTCTGACGAGCTGAACGCATACAGGAATGGATTGATGGTCGAGTTGACGTACGTCAGCCAGAACGTGGCGGTGAACAGGTCGTCTGGAACGAGCTCTGGGCGGATGAAGCTGACGTCGTAGACAAAGTGGAATGGTACCCAGCAGACGACGTACCCGAGCACGATGTACGACAGCGTCACGAAACGCTTGCGTTCTCGATCGGCTCTCGCCTTGGCGTCTGCCACCTGTGTGCTTGTGAGAGCACCAGCAGCTGCATGACGCTGCCGCACCTGCAGCTTCTGGCCGTGCGCCTCGTCCGTGTTTTTCTTCGCTTCCATCTTTTTGTCGTTTTCACTCGCCGTCGTAGCCGATGCAGCGTTGTGTGGTTTGTCGTCGGCTGAACACTCTGCAGTTCGCGGACCGTCGTGGTCGACGTCCGGATCTCTGCTGGTCCCTGCTGTTGCGTCTGCGACGGTAACTGTCGTTGCATTCACTGTGGTGGTAGGTGATACCGAGACGGTGTTGCGTGCGATCTTGGCTTTTGATCTTGCGACCGGTTTGTCTCCAGGGCGAGTCTTGAGCAGCTTCCGAATCTCGATGAACACGATGATGTAGCAGACGATGATGACAGCACACGGAATGTGATGACCAAGCAACGATAGTGCAATGATGAAATCCGGGTTTTCAGCCGGAACAAAGTGGCAGTAGTAATCTTTGGTGCGGAGGATGCGATCGCTGATGGTTGGGTACATGGCAATGGCAAACACCAGTAGCCTATACAATGTTGCACAGCACATATCAAATCAAATCATATTTAATTCAGGCAACATGGCCCATAACGTGTGCACACACACACACACACAACCAAACACAGAAGACAGATATATACAATACATAGAAGAAAGCGAGAGCAATAAAACCATCACTGTGTTATGCATGTAAAACAATCTGGTTCAGATGACTGACAGTGCCATTGCCGCTATTAATCATTTGGGAATCTAAAGTATATTTACTGTCATTAAGTAGTGTGTCAAACGTAGGTAGATTCAGTTCAAAAACATATTATTGACACTGTAATATTTAGAGTATTTGAAAAATATATGGCATGCAAGATCCAGATCGTTTGCATGGTACGCCAGCAGTCTTATACGAATAAAACCAATGGAGTATAACACCACCAAGAGATCGAAAATGCCATTCAGGACGAATTTTTACTCCACGCACAGACGGGTTAGCGCATGTAATGTACTTTTGAGGTCGCTGATTGCTATTCTGTACGATATAGGCCGATACTGTTTCACGCCTAAGACAGAGTTACCCTACGTGAAAAGGGGAGCGTGATATACCTCGTCTCTCACTCGGTGTGCCCATGCATTAGTAACGCGTTAACGTGTAATTATTGTTTTAATCGCTGTAATTAACGCAATAAAAATTAATTGCTCAAAACCTCTGTTATTATGTTCATATGTTATTATGTTTATGAATTTCTTTGTTACTTCTGTTGGTTTTTCTTAAATTTAACGGTGCATAACAGTGAGTACACTGCTTTCTGTAGGGATCATATTCTGCCCGACAGTCGCCGTGGAAAACGCCTGCTGCTATGCCACAGTTTCCGTCCCCGGAGCAGGCGACATCTTCGCAACATATGTCGACTCGTGATCATCCTGCAAAAAGAGTTCGCGCGCGAAAGATGACGCCGGTGTGCGCCGAAGCAGGATCTAGCGATGGCATTGGCAGTGACAGCAAATGGGGCACTGTCAAGCTAACTACAACGAGCTTTGCGTGCAAGCTATGCGGACGCACTTTTAGCCACCACCCAAGTCTTCTGCGTCATCAGATAACTGCACACGGACGTCAGAAAAAGACACGTGGAAACTCTGTGTTAATGTAACATGTACATCGACATGTAACTGTAGGCTGCATTTTTGCTGTAGCCAATGCTGTATGTTCCGTGTTGTGCAGTGTGTGTTACTGTTCATGACCGTAAGTCACTACTGACAGTTGCACCAAGTTGTACATGAGGACAGTCGCTATATATATAGTCAGCCACAAGTTTCTTTCAGTTTACGTGAAACTAATTTTTGTGACAGTGTTATTTTGTATGATCAGAAGTTGTGGGGATTCCCAACTTCCGTTCCCCAGTTTTCGAGTTCTGGCCATGCGTAATTACGTGTCCATGCACACACACACACACACACACACAATAATGGTCAAATAAATTAAATACCGACGGCGACGGGGTAGTTTGGAAAAATTTATATTCCAACAAATAGATGTGGCTATCCATACGTTATGTTTACGCTGGATCTGCGACCAGCAGTAGGCCTATGAAAAAAATGTAAATAAACATCTATATTTAATTAATGTACAAAGTCGCAGTTTATAGGCTTGTTAACGGCAGCATTGCACATAAAACTGCAAATATCAGGAAAATAAGTGATATTACGCGCAGCACTACATCACCTTAGTGTCAATGTATACTGCTGAGAAATGTCACCTGCTAATATGTAGTCGGCAAATTCCCGTTACATACAACGCGGACTTACAAGGTGTATAATAATAATAAGGTGTATAGGCCTATGCATAAATACTCCAAATTAGCCGCGATGCTGTTAATATTTTGGCAAAGTTTTTGAAGACATTTACCAGACGACGATGACGATGACGGCGGCCTTTTTCTTGGTGTTGTGGTTACGGTAATGTATGCTCCATTTGATCGACCAAAGACGGTCGGCAGATATGGCTGCCAGCATCCACGATGATGCGAATACGCAGTTGTAGTCGACGACCACCCAGACGCCGCAGAGGACGCGACCGAGCGGCCAGTAGTTGAACAGGATATTGATGGTGAAGCAGAACATCGGGAAACAGGACACGAGAAAGTCGGTGATGGCCAGGTTGCCGATCAGGATGGCGAACTTGGTGCGCAGTTTCTTCTCGAACTTATACGACAGCAGAACGAACAGGTTGGCGACGGTGCTGATGACGACGACGACGAAGAGGAAGGTGCAGAGAACGATGATTCCCGGTGTGATTCGTCTGCCGACGACGGTGCTCGACGTGGCTGTGATAAACGCCCCTGTTGAGGGGCCATCAGTGAAGTTTCCGTTGGTGGTACTCATTGTTTTCGACGAGCAGCTGTATAAGGCGCATCCGATTCTCAGTTTATATAGAGCTACGACACACGCGATATGTCATCTGACTATCATCTCTATCACTCGTTCGTCACGCATTTTGTCGTGCAAAGAACAGTCTAACATTGACAGCTATAGAGGTGGGGGATGAAATAAAAGCAAGTATAATATTTATTATCAATGGTCTTTTTATTTTTATTTTGTTTATAACTTTTATATGTAATGTGTTCAATGTGTTGTAGGTTAATTTTTTCTTTATTACTATTACTATGTATGCCTATACTGTATTTTGGGGGCTATACCAGGGAGTGGAGGCGACTGAAAATGCTGGAGTGAAAAATGCGAGACAGTCGAAAGGTGACACGGGACACACATAACAAGAACATGACATACACTTCCTAGCAACCTATAAAGCCTAAAGATATCAATTCGGCGAGTAGGCATCTATATGTTAGCTATGTTGCCGGTTACGTCTTTTAACCGTTTACATTTCGAAATCGACTCTACGGGCGCGGCAGTGCTATCCTTTTATCATGTATAACTTTCCTTGTAGTTATTCAGCTACTGGTATTAGGAATTAAGCGACACAACAGACTTGGCTGATTTTTCCCGGTTCGTTCGTTTAGCCTTTCAACGCTTGCAATATACTTTTTTCCCGCATTTTCCAGACGAGAAGCGGCAACGTTCTTTTATCGTCAGTGTTTTATGCTCAGTGTGATGAGTGCAATTTATGGAAAACATACGTAAAACTAGCGCTTTTAGGCCCCCCCCCCCAATACACACTTAGAACGCGCAGTATAGAAAACAAATTAAGAATTTCAAAAATTCAAAATCCCCGAAACCAAAAACCGAAACCATCAAGATGCCCGAGCTCTTGTGACAAGT
>Ga0056115_1001502_pt1 | contig 11193 bp, 6 predicted proteins | sample WorMetOlspDAHAB1_FD_77007 | JGI IMG/M metagenome (GOLD analysis project Ga0056115, IMG submission 77007) | Marine gutless worms symbiont microbial communities from Max Planck institute for Marine Microbiology, Germany - Olavius sp. DAHAB.1 ... | reverse complement strand
CTACTCGTGATGATGAATCTGAGATAATGTTTGCTGATGGCAGTGGTTTGGAACTCTCACATTTAAACTGTCTTATATTAAATGTAGCGACGAATCGTGCATGATTAGTACCCGGTAATTTTTTTGGGTTTTTCGCGTCTGTTATTGTACTAATTCCTGTATATTGTGCTGGGTATGCTTTTTTATTTTTTTATATGTACCTTGAGTACGATTTTATAATAAAATAAATAAATATAAATATCAGATGACGAATTAATCGATATTTTAAAATGTCCGATTTGACACTTCGAAATATCGGACACGTATATGAACCGTCTGATTTTATTGACAAGAAATAACCGCCAAGGAGTCCAGACATCGAACTCCTTCAATTATTATGTGTTGCAGTAGTTCAACGAGCTGACGCAGAAACTTTTAGAAAATCAAAACAGCTGAAAGCCGCCATGATGTCATGTTTATAGTTGTAGTTGTTTTTCTTGTAAAATACGATAATCATATGCTAATGATTGTGGTAATTTTGATAACCACTGACCAGATAGAGTTATAAATCCTGCCGATTCCAGAAAAAGGAACAGCGGATCGCCCAATAGACTTCCTACTGCTTGTCCAACAGAGCCGCACCATGCCGTCTTTCTGTACATAAAAACGCAGAACGGGATCAGAAATAGGTATATCCTAGTGTCCTCCATAGCACATTAGGCACATTAAACAACTAATGTTAGGATAGATATATGTGGACAACAAAGATGTTACTGTTGTTTCCAGAACACAAGATCAGTCATCAGCATTTGTAAAAGAAAAATCGGTAGAAACTAATAGTTAATGCCACAATCACTCAATTGTACTGCAACAGAGCTGATAGCACGAAAGATAGCACGCACTGAAAAATCTCGTTCCCTAATTATTCCATTATGGTCAACTTTTTACATGTCATTTCAACAGGTTACTCACTGCCATCACCTTCCATCAGTCTATCATTCGGCGATAAACACCTTTCCACCATTTGTTCCATCTCAGGCTGTCTCTGTTAGTCCCACTGATCTCCTATACTCTAGATCCGGACTTGTTTACTGCTCTTGTTTAACCCGATTTTCGATTTTTGTAATAATTAATCAACGCTAAGATTTGTTCATTCTCCGATAATGTCGATAAACTTGATATGTTCGCGCTTCTCAGACTTAACCGTTGGATTGATATTTGAATATTTTCCCCCGAATGATTTATGTTTCCATAGTTTGTTTTTAATTCGACTCAGTTGTATTTTAGTTTATTAATTCTCTTGTCTTGCTTATTGTCACAGCCGCTTTATGCAAACACAGAGCAGACTGGACGTTACGGAACAACGTACGTGGCTGGCAGTTCGAGTCCCCAGCTGTCAACAGCAATGTCCTGGATGGAGGCGAGGACTCCCAGCGTTCCAAATCCGTTCCGGATTGTCTGCAGACTCACGTCGTCGCTGTCGCAAACTCCGGAGAGCCACATCATCACAACCGCCGCACCAAACTGAGTGCCGACCACCCACGTCTTGCGTCGACCCACTTTCCTTATGAATACGGCGTCGACGAGCGGCGCAAAGATCACCTTGAACGCCGGCGCCCATGCCGACAGTCCTGCGTCGCACCGTCAAACAAAACAACACCATCAAACGCTTCCTTGCATCCACTCAACCGATACAGTAACCTATTTCTCACAGCTTTAGCACTAAAAATATTTAATACTGGGAACAGTCTACCTAATTTCGTTCTATTAGTCCCTTTATAAAATTCATTTAAACACCGTTAAAATAAATTCTGGAAATTACAAAGCTGCATATATAACTATAAAGACAACTTAACCGGAACAACCAACAGAAGCTACACAGAAATTCAGGAATAACGTTGTAGTTAAGAAGCATCATTCACAAACGAGCACAGAGGCAGAGGCCCTTGCGTAAGCTTGTCAAGCGCGTGTTTGTTTATGTTTTGTTTTGAAACCAATAAACGATGGGCGTTTAAAACAAATGTAAGTTTGGAAGTTAATGATTAAAACTAACGATTTCTTCAAACTACTCGAAACTCGATATCGTTTGTCGTTAGCTTGGCATGGGACGTTCTCTGCGTCGGTAGCCAGCCGCAAATCTACATTTCGTGCAAGAAGGACTAGCCGTCCCTTGCTTTAGTTTTTGCATTTGCACAGAGCTCGGCATTTAGAAGACGCACAGCTGGACGAACCGAGTGTGGCGTGTTCCCTGGTCGACAATCTCGACACTGTCAGCATCTGCACGCCGTCGATCAAGCCGAACACGATTCCCTGCAGTACGTACAGTGCCGTCAGTAGCACAGCGTTCATCGTGTCATCACGTCCTGCGCAGTACACGCATTATATGCAATATGATGTTGACGCCAACTGAGGCGACTGGGTGGGGATAGAGGTGAACTTCTCAGAAGGTTTCAAGTTATTTATCGCAGTATATACAGGATGGTCCAAGAAAGTAAGTCACTATCATGAATCATCATTAAATCGTATTAAAACTCGCCATTAAGGCTTGATTTTTCATCAGTTTCGACTACAAAATGAGCACAAGAATATAAATCTGTATTAAATATTCCATGTGTAACCTAATTAGTGACGTCATCACTTGCTATGTTTCAAGCTGCTATACGAGTAAAATCAAGCATCTGATAAAATCATGTTTGAAAACCAGAAAAAGATAAAATAAGGAAATAAATACATAAGTCTCCACCTAAAAGATTGTCTGAGACATACAATTTACAGCTTGCTAAGGCGAGCTGATGCCAGAGGAAGCGCTGACATCATTTACTGTATCTGACGCATATCGCTAGTTTGCGGGTTAGGCATAGTTATTCAGGTCAGAAAGTAGGTTAAGTATAGAATATCTAATACCAACGAATAATATTGTAGTGCTTGATTCATACTTTAATTTGACGAATAAATCTAATCTCATTGGCAGATTTTAATACGATTTAATACGATTGTTTGATCATTTGGTAGTGGTTTACTTTTTTGGGCCACCCTGTAGGCTAACACTATACAGGGAGACGATATAACGTCATTCAGTCTATGTTAGTTGCAGTCGATATCTCGTGTGCAAAGTGCACTTCATCGTGACATCGAAAACGTCGCTACAGGCCTACCTGCCAACTGCTGTGTTGAATGGCGAAATGCAACGTTTACAAAAAACTTTGGCCTAAATTTTTCTTTGGATTTCGCATTTAGCGCAATATATGTCATACAACATGGCGTCGCTGATGCTATTCGACATGGATAGTTTTTTTTGGGAGTTTTAAGAGTTTTTTTTGGAGTTTTAAGAGTGAGTTACTGCGTTCTACGATGACATGTCACATATATACCGCCGTTTTCGAGTTTGCAGTCGCGTCTAATTGTTTTTTGCTGTGCTGAAAAGCAGAGATCTTTTCACACCGAAACTCATATTCGCAAGTGTATTGTTTTCAATTAGGCTTATTTGTTTACACCATGCAGACAAGCTATAGGAGGTGACAGCGTGACCACCAAAGTATTAACTTCAGAACGTAAACGCATTATTCTGAATTCTGATGTCGAAGCTGATTTGGCATGCAAATAACTTTTACAAAAATTGGGCCATACAACTCAAGCTGCAGATAATATAGAAATACCGCTATTATGTGCTCTCCGAGTTAGTGACTGACAATGTTTCGCTCTACTGAAAACACTACGCTTCGCGAGGCAATTGAAATTTAGCAATAACTGTGTACAGCATATTCTAAACTCTGGTGACGTCATATTTCGTAACCATGCCGACGCGGTTTATACTTTGTCGACTCAGTCTTTAACATACGTTCCGCTGCGGCACACTGATTCCCGTGATTTGTCCTCGTATCTTTCTCTCTGTTGGACAGACTCCAGAAGTCTGCAGGGTAGTCGGACACATGACTTCTTATACATTGGGTGATTGCAGTTTCTTTTTCTAGAATACTAGGCTAACAGCTTGAGAAGCAGAGCGAGCGCAGAGGGGAAAAGAAATCATAACGACAACCAAATTTCATCCACAATGATAAGATCATTTTATTATATTGAGCCTGTTTTATTGCATAAGACTGCACACATCATAGGTGCACTTGTCAAAAACGTCACGCAAAGTCGACTGAGAATGCTTGTTGTTACGCTCACTGTGACGTCACAGGTTGTTTACGAGATGTAAGGCCTGTAGTACATAACCAGTGGCGTGCACTCCATAGGGCAAGGAAAGCACGTGCCCCCACTTTTACAAATGGCTGCGCACTGAGGCACCATGAGTAGAACATCAAACAAGAAACTGACCAAACAGTACTGACCCGTCACGAAAGCGCTCAGCAACACGACTGAATTGTAGTCTACTTGTAGAGCCAAAAAGTGGAGGGGCACGACAAAAAAATTTTCACGGGCGTGTGCCCCCTGCCACTTTCAAATTCGTTCCGGCGCCAGCGCGCCACTGTACTCAGCGGCGATGTTCACCTTAAAGGCCGTCCGTTCAAGATATCTGTTGTAGAACCGCTAAAACCGAGACTTTAACCGTATAAATGTGAAAGGGTAATTAGCGTCTTCTAGCTGGTGTTCCGGTGTCACCAGAGGACCAGTTGTTGATCCAGCATCGAGTCGTTTGCAGGTGTGTGCGAATAGTTTAAGCTTTTTTTGCTTTACTCTCGAGTATCTAGGCGTAACGTTATGACTAGCCTACTACGAATGTCGGCAAGTTTACGAGTTTCTCCTGGGAAATGAGACCTAAAAACGGCGATTTAGCAGACTAGGCCTATAAAAAGTAACTCGTGAAAACTAAACGTATCTCAATCAAATGCACGTTCGATTTTCATTGATCGCCACTCCATATTCAGTAAGTTTACACTATACCATAGTCAGTACTAGTAACCAGAAGCTACAGATCAGTTCAGTGGTAGTCCCATGAAAATGGTGACCGTCCACCATGACATGGTGCTGCTACATGCCTATTACCACAGTATAAAGAGCCGACTCATTTATATTACATACGAAGTAGTACAGACACTGTCACGGTTAGCATTAAGTCCCAGGGGAGTCGATCACCCAAGGCACTATACGCATTCTCTCCCCCTACAGCTTTTAGTATACTGGAAAAGCAACCTACTTCCCACCTCCTACCACCCCTTCATTCTTCCCTAATCCCTCTCTCCCTTACCCTCTCCTTCAAAGCCCTTCCCTCACTGTACCCCTTGTCACAGCTCCTCCTGAGATTTCTAATGCGCATTCTACATAGTTCATCACTGGTCACGACGCCCCTGTTAAGTCAACGTCCACTGCATGTTTTCAAGAAAAATAGGCAGCCATTCACAAAACATCACGATGACAAAACAAGCACACTGAAGTGGACAATAAACGCGTCACAACACACAACTGGGTCAGATCAGTCTCCTTTCATCACAAGCGACGATATGATAGGCGTTGATAATACGTGACACAGCGAACCACGGCGGGCATGTAAAACTAGGTCAAGTGGTAAAAAACTAAAAATAAATGTGCATAATGCGTTTAAAATTCATGCAACAGTTAAGTCAGGAATGGGAAAATAACACATGACGTCAAAGCCAAGCATACTCAGATCACTACATCATAAACTCATCACAGCGTTCATCACACATACCACCTGACCTAAATATCTATGTCGTCACAACACCGTTATTTACGATATGGCTTCTGATAAGTCGAATGAGAAAGACAAATGAAGTTCAGTTGATTGGTCCATGGTGTGCGATGATACAGAGGCAGACACGAGCAGCCGAATCGATAGCTCAACTGCATGTGCCATCCGACATTGACTCCCACAGCTGAAATACACACAACAGCTGACTGTATCGACTTAACTGTGGGCCAAAAACAATATTACTGGTCAGGGGAATAACATATGACGATCTTTGTGATGTTCTAAATCAACATCGGGCTGCACACGGCTTTCTGGCACACCGCTTTAGACAATCTGGAGAAAGGTACACAGCAACGCACCAACATGTATGAGAATAATAATAAGAACAAGAAGATGACACTGTTCTTTAGTATATAAGAGGTCGAGTTAGGAAAGAGGTGCTTGAGAAGAAACAAAAACGAGGACAACAATAAAAACAGATGTCACTGAAAGACTTGCTGATATTCTGTGACCTTCCAAAATATACAGTGTAGTTTCGTTAAAAACAGGTTACACGTCAGTTGTTGGCAACTGTTGTTAGTGATACGCAGCAAGCACTCCATAGCAGTCAATGTATGTAATAGTTATATATCCTTTACGGAAATGGGCTTTTATCATTCCAATTAGGAACCATATCTCTATTTTGCACAGTTTCCATGCATATCTGTGACTGCGAGTGAACTGAGTGCAATTTAGATGGGTGTCAATATGTGCATTTGATTCCCATGAAGAAAAAACTTGAAAACGTCACTTTCAGCTTCAAGTCACTTTCTCAAGACTCCTTTCTTTCAATCTGTTTTCAATCAGCTTTCTGCGCAGCCTAGCAACCAAACCACAAGACTTGGATACTATAAAAATCATTTTGCTTACTTAATTATCTCCCATACGAACAACAGTAGCTGTCTTCACTTCTTACTGAGTCTGTTACGCTACCTTGAGTCGTTGTTGTAGATCTGCTCGTTGAGGTGATGAACTGCTGTCACTTTTTGCTGATTTGGCGTTTTTGCAGTGTGTCGCTGTTGGCAACATGCTCGCTCTGCTAGTCGCAGGCAGCGTCGCTGACCTTCCAGCTGCAGCAGCAAACTTCATTGCAGAACTAGCTGATGGTCTGCAGGCGGACAGTGAAGACGCACGGGTAACCGACACCTGTGGATTGTAAGGCACAACGGGTGATTAGCGGAATATAGCGACGTATTAGTATAACATTCGCGTTCAGTTCAGAAATCCATCGAAGCGTTTGAAATGCGGTGTTGCTGCAGGCTTTTACTGTATGTATGGCTAAGGTTAGGTAACAAAAGCAGGGATACGTCAGTCAGATGTCCAGAAAATCAGTCAATTTGGAAAAGGAGGTCATCCAGGGCCGCACTTCGGTGCAAGGAGTCCCGTCTGTTTCTCCACAGTACTACTACGTTTGCATCATCGAAGCAACAGTCCGTTGTGACACACACAGATACCTGCGTCGTGGGTGGGCGAGTGGCTGTGTCGCCAAGGCAACAGACGGACGCTCGAGCTGACGAATCACGATGACGACGGACCGACGACGGTGACGACGTCGCAGAACTGGTCTGACGAACGCCGAGCCAACTCGTCGACGGGTGGGAGGAAGTTTCACGCAGAGATGCATTGCGACACACCCCGACGACGAACGATGGCGCCCTCTCGTTGCCACTAGCAACCGTTGCCCTTGGCGACGAAAACGAACGCTGGAACGCGCCGGCGGATCGACTGGGTCGATTCTGTCAATTGAAAACAAAGCAAGGAAATGAGTTACTGCTGCTGCAGTGAAAATATGAAGACTTCGAAATTCTTTTCATCACTATATTTCCTTGAGAAACCCAATCGAAAATTGCTTATAGTAAAAGTGCAAAACGCAATGCAGTTTACTTGGAGGTGCAATCATCTGAGTCCGGTTATATGCTACAGCTAGGCCAAATGCTACATGGCCTAAGATGTTGTTAATGGTTTGTTAGTAATTATCAGCTGATTGAGAGTGAACTGCGTGCAAAGTGTAACGCACTTTGAATCAGCACATGTTGTAGCTCACCTGTCACAAGTATTAGTTACTACACGGTGGCAGCATGGCATAAACAGGAGCAATGCTTAATGTGTATTTGCTCAATTGTGGTTGTCATCTTTTGGACATCATCAAAGTGCATTCGCTACAGAAACAACGAATTTGCAATGGTATCCTGGATTGTCAGTCTGTGAGATGCAAGCGCCAGTGCAATGCAAGCTAAAAACCATCGGTGAGTGAGTGAGTAGAGTTTAACGCTCCACTCGACACAATATAGGTCATTTCGGAGGCGGGAAAAAAACCATCGACTGCTTGGTGTGATGTAATGTACATAGTATAAATAATGAAAACGAAATATTCCACTTTTTGTGCGACACCCTGTACATATTCCCACCCGACTTCGAACGATAAGTTTATCTGAAACGACAGCGACATACAGTGTTCAAAACTGCACAAATCACAATCATATTCACCATCGTTAAACTGAACTCAAATTCGATTCAAGTCAGTTTGCCGTACGTGCCTCTGGCATTAAAAATGCCATTTTGGTGATTTCTTTGTCTGCCGTTTCAATATCACGATCAGTCTGCGCAAGTTGACGCTCAAGTGAAGGTTTGTCCGAGTCAGAAGCCGTCTGCAGCGAGCCTTGAACGCTGATCCTGGTCCAACCAACCAAACACACAGTCTGTCGATATAACATGACATGACAGTTTGTGACAAGTTGACTTGTTAAATAAAACGCATGAAAAATAACCTTGCAAAAAATTCTCATGGACGAGTAATCATTGAAACAACAATAATGTAATTAGGCCCACAATCTATTTGTGGCCAAACATCTTACACAGGTAAAGGTTAAAAGGTAAGGTTCATTTATTTAGCGCAAAAATTGCCGCATATGCCGCACGAGCGGCGCTGTCGTCACAGACAGAGCCGGCGTACAGCCTGGACCATAGCCCAAGCCCACAGCACATAGATTACTACTCATTTACCGATGCAAATTAATTCATTAACGTCTGTGCATGCTAGGCATGCGATCTTGCGGCCTGCTGAAAAAGTAAAAGCACAGCCATCTGTAGAAACTCGTCAACGCAAAGCAATGCACGAAGCTTGCTTATCTGTGCAGCACTCACCTTTTCTTTTTGAGTTCTTCGTACGATCGGCGCAATTCTTGCAGTTTCTGCTGCAGCGCAACTTTGTCGCCTGCGTCCAATCTTTTCTCTTTGCCTCTTCGCAGTTCACTCAGTATCGGATTCTGAGTTGTCAACAACAGTTCTTTATCTTCAGAGATTGTGGGACCTGCATTGTGAAATCAACAATGACACAAAGCAAATCAAAGGAGGGAACTACAAGCACGTTACGTTACAGTGATTATGATTACGATCGTTAACAATAGTTGTGTAAAAGTACAGCAATGATGAAACAGGCTATAATATAGTGCATGACCATGGGCAGTATAGTTTTGAAATACCTGTTATAATGATAGCCACGGTTTTACAGCAATCAGGTATTAAAAGATTGCAGGTACAACAGTGACAATGTTTTTTTGTAGTAGACTCAATGTGAAGATGCATGACAATGCAAATGAGTCAAACGTCGCAATCTGAGAGATAAGGCATCCACAGTTGTCTACGACACATCCCAATTCATTCATCCAAACTCAGAATCCAAACTCTGAGAATTGGTTGAGGATTAGCTGGATTCTATCACCATTGGACTGGTTCCCTGATTATACACAGGTAAAAACATGTGGAAGATGTCATTATGGTAAGTAGGCGCGTTTTTCTGCAATGTCCTGCATAAATGGACCTGGATCCTACAGTGACTGATCGAGACCACATTCTGTATGTTAGTGTAATGCACTATTCACACTGTTTGCAAATAAATTCTATCATCGATACTTCAATTACCGTCACAAACGAACAGTTCTCAACGGCCAAAACATTAACAACAATGAAACATGGACGTCCTCATGAACAGAGTACTAGTGTGTCCACTGTGCTAATCGGTTGTTGGATTGCTGGTACATTCTACCAGGTACATTCTACATTGCATAAAGACGGGTGTGTACAGTGGAAGTCGTTACAAGTAGCCTACCGCTATGCGCCTTGACGACTGACGAGTCGACATGCTGAGATTTGGCTTGAACCTTGCAGCTGGCGTTGTGCGTCGGTAATCTGCTCACTTTCGCGATCGGGGGTGATGACGTCATGGTCGCGTGACGCGTGATTGACACCTCGTCATTGGCACTGGCGTTGATTGGCTGTTGATTTGACTTTCCCGTTACTGGTGAACGTCGTGTGAGGTCTTCCTGCAGGTGTCGAAATGCTGAATTGACGACTTCCTCCAGGTCGAGACCGTCGTCGTCGCTCTGACACAATGCGTCAATGCAGTAACAATATACCAAGAAAAGGACAAACACCAACGTCAAAGGGGACGCCAAGGTCTTCAACGAATATTTCCCAGCCAGATTTTGCAATATTTCGACGAGTATTTCCGCATTTTGCAGTTAAAAGCCGGATTAACAATCGTCAATAATTACATGGATTAATTGTTCCAGTCAGCTACGACGCTTGGTGGTATAGCCTTTGCCGGTATTATACTGATGTCAGGGTACAAAGGGTCAATTCCAGCTGCTTAGAGGGACTGGAGGAAAATGAAGCAGGTACTTCAACTGAGGGAGGAAAACAAAGGACGATGAAAGAAAAATAAAGAAAGAACACAGATAAAAAGGAAAGTGTTGGACTGATTTCCTAAGTGGCTGACACCCATGCAACCACAGCAGAACAGAAACGGTAGTAGTAGTCGTCGAGGTAAAATTTGCGAGATTATATTTTAACAGTTTAGACATCCTAGACGCTAGCAATAACAAGAACACCATCCACTGCGAGTGAGTTAACTATTGTCATGTTCTGTCGCTGCGACAACCTCGGAGAATTGTTACCAGAAACTACCATCATCGTCAGTAATTTCTATGGCGCCTATACCACACAAAGAATGCAGGCGCGTTACAATGATGAATTGTGGCTTTTGATTAAGAGAGAAGGGTGACGTCAGTATCAGTGGCTGTGTCCCAATCCAAGCGACATAATAATAACAATAATAATACTACTAATAATAATACCCAGGACGATATTTATAGTGCTATTATATTCGGCACGAGCCATATGCGAGAGTTCACTATGGGTCCTCTGAGCGAAAGTCGGTCAGCTCCAGGTGGCCGCCAACTCATAGGCCAAGCAGCAAATTTGACCTTTGAGTCCGCCTGTAGGCTCAAATTCCACTTGGCTCGACTCGACTCGACTCGACACGTTCGACGTGTCGAGCCCATGCATTTTGGCTGTGTCAAGCTAGTCAAACAGCACAGCTCGACTCGCTCGACACGACAAGCTCGACTGGCTCGACACGTCGAGCTCGACTGGCTCGACTGGCTCGACACGTCGAGCTCGACAGGCGCTACTTGCAACTTAGTTATGATCACCGTAATTCATTTATTGTTTAATAAGTTATT
>Ga0056115_1001501_pt1 | contig 11195 bp, 8 predicted proteins | sample WorMetOlspDAHAB1_FD_77007 | JGI IMG/M metagenome (GOLD analysis project Ga0056115, IMG submission 77007) | Marine gutless worms symbiont microbial communities from Max Planck institute for Marine Microbiology, Germany - Olavius sp. DAHAB.1 ... | reverse complement strand
GAACAGAAAATTAACTTCATAAATCACAGATGAAAGATAAATTAAGTGACGTAATTCTGTCTATAATATTTTACGCGTCGCCATGTTGGAGGTATGCTGCAGCAGCGTTAAGTCGTAAACTTACCTGTGGTTGCAAACTGTTGTGTGTGAAATTGCACATTGGTCGAAATGTACGCGCTCTGCTAATAAGAATGTTCAGATTTCCGCATATAACTCACTGTTCGTTCTCATTGAGTAGGCCTATACCTCGAACATTGCGGCCTGCTTTTGTGCTCAGTTCAATAGACCGATTTCCAAAGGTATTCATGTGTAAAAATCATAGATAACTAGATAACATCCTGCTATTATCGTGTGTAAAATAATCTATGTTGTTTTTTGATGTTGTTATTGTTGTTGGTCTGTTCGGACTATTTATCTTCAGAACTGAAACATGAGGCATTTACGTGACAAAAACGTTTAATTTACCATAACCAAACCTGGCTTCAACGTCTTCGGCGAAATAAACTAAACACAAAATATTTTTCATGCGAACAAATTGCAGGCTATACTCGAACATCTATATCTATGGTTTTGCATATATGAATTAGTTAGAAAATCGCGGTGGTGTGAAGTCGTACGCAAAAGAACCGACGTCGCGTAGACGGCGGTGTTGCCTTAGTGAGATTAGTTGGCGTGTGAGCGGAGCAGTTGCAGGGAAAGAGCGAGGCGCGAGCCTTGGAGAAATACAGTCATCGAAGCGATGTGTATAGCGACTTATGCTGTCGGTGATCAGTCAGAGTTGATGGGCAAAGTGACGATCTCAGATCGTGTGGCACGCGCTGGTTGCCATCACGTGCCCGACGGTAAGTCGCTTCGGTTGCTGTGGCGTCAAAACAGCGAATTGAGGGGACGGGTCAATATCGTGCCGGAGACTCTGTTGGCTGGCCTAAATGCGCGTTTGTAGGAATCGACATCGAGTACACTAGGTTCGTTCAATTTTCCGTCATAAGCTCGTACGCTAAGGACACGCGGCAACTGAATAGAAGGCAAGAAAAAGGATATCACGAATCGACAAGCGCAGAGACAACTGACGATATCGGACGCACCGTTTGGAGTCCAATCGATTTGGACACATCACACTTTAGCTAAACCGTATCTGATAATGACAACATTTATGCAGCTATTTGTAAACATCAGCATAGCGAGAATTAGCAATGGAGGCAACGAGAAACGGAATACTCGAACAATTAATGCGGAAACGGGAAAATAACAACTGGAGCTGTGATACAAACGGTGCATTAACACTGCGTCGTATAAAAATCTGCTGTTGGCTGCTTACTACTGCGTGACGTATGGTGGCAGAGTTAGGCTTAATGCTATGATGCTGAGAAACGCAGGCATGGATTTGTCTCTCGACACGGCAAGATGTTGTAGACAAATCCGCGTCTGATCATTTCAAACGAATTTGTCTCCAATAAATGATTGCGATTAGGCGTTCATGTTCACACGAGAACGTTGAACCCCAGGAGCCGTCTTCAAACCACAGTTCCGACCGACAGCGCCCACCGATATGCGGAACGATTGTGTATCAGAATGGTGGTTTAAATTCATGCTCGAAGTGTATTACGATGGTGGTTAGCGGCGTGCGGAATGCGGTTGCTGGGTGCGGCCACCAGTGAAGGGAGGAGCGTAAGCGACATTCCATACTGCGTCTGTCAATCACATTGGCTCCACCCACGCAGACTGCATGTCGTGGCACGTCGTCCCCGCTAACCACCATTGTTATACACTCCAGGCAGGTGTGCAACCACCATTTTGATACACTACCATGCGGGACGATGGGCCAGCGCAAATTCGCGACAGCACCGCAGCGCGCGACGTGTGTGGCACGGAGCGGCCGCAGTCTTTGATGCGGTCGGTGCCCGCCGGAGGCAAGTGCGTTGCGACGCCGCTGCGCCAGTCAGGCAGGACGTCGACGCGTGGACTGGATTCGATGCGGCTGATGAGAACTGAGCGGACCACCCAGCTAGATGTTATGGCGCTTTCGTCTGCTACCTGGAACGGGACGTCACGGCTAAGTGCACGTGCATGTGGGATTCAGTCACAGGCGATGAGCACGTGTATTCAGCGGGTATATCATTACCACCGACTCAACGTCCGTTGAGGTCCGATGCTTCTCTCACTTATTTGACCCATATCGCAGCTTTGCTGTATTGACGTCACTAATTAGGTCGCGGACAGTCTATTCACTACAGAGTGATAATACTATAGTTCTTGGCTGAAACTTTGATTTGACGGGAAAAAATCTAATCTCATCAACAGGCTTAAACACGATTTCGTCAGTAATATATTGCACATATTAGACAGAAAAATTGCATAATGTGCTTGAAATGGCAACCAGAACTTCACTGCAAGGTAAACATAATGCTATAAGAGTTGCGCCAATAAAAATGCACAAATCTATTACATTGTGGGGCAAAACATGTTAGGTCACATGTAACAATGCAATGCGAAATTATATGTCTTCCGGTTTTTGCAGAGTTGGACATGGGTCCATTTTTGCAGTCCCAATCCAATCCAATCCATGGACGGATCCAATCCATGTCCAACTCTGGGTTTCTGTCACTACCTGGAAATACAAGTCTTCCTTCTTCGCTGCCAGTACTGCGTCATAGCAATATTCATATACTAGGCTTATGCTTATGCAGTGCAGATGTATCTACTAACATCTGTTGTCGCTGTCTTAGTGGGAAACTTCACGCAAAAGCGTGAGCACTATCCTTTAGACAAATCGTTAATCCCAGCGGCTTAACCTTGACTATATTTAGGCTTAGCTGAATGTGTACTAATGCGTGTTTTTATTGTATAGCAGGGTTAAGGTTAAGGTTAGGATCAGTGTTCGATTCACTGTTTCGGTTGTAAGTGGATATGCACACCTATCTGGACTACTTTCCGTTGTTGTTGTACCATACCCTCTTGTTTCGGTGTATGGACCGGCAGCCGCAACGTGGTACAGCTCGGCCGGAGGGAGACCAGCTCCTCACAGCGTCACTAGTCACGACTGAGTCGTCTCGCCGCGAGACTACGAATCAACGGCATGGATTATCGACGACGCATCACGATATATCACTTCCGCTTCCGCCTACGACGACGCCGACGACGCACTCACTCGTCGCCAAGCCAACCACACACGGTGGTCCACAAAAGAACTTCACCCAACTGCAAAACTAGCTTCCGCGTTTCTGTGTCTGCTAATTTCGCCGTCGAAATCGTCTTGTGTTCCTCGTCGTTTATCGCATACTTCATCGCAGATTGGTTTTAGCTCTCGCCGTTGTTTAAAATTATTGTTTCCCGCGTTTTTATGTTACTTTGTGCGTACTGCGGCGTGTATTTCATCCGTTATATTTACTGAAAAATAAACTACACTTGTTTGTGTGTTTAGGTAAAAGGTAAAGGTGAGGTTCACTTACATAGCGCCACAATTGCAGCCTCATCGGCGCGGTGCATTACAAACAGGGCCGGTGTTCAGCCTAGGCGGAAGCCCAAGCCCGCGTTCACGGACTTTGTCCTGTAGCCATACAGCCGTATGTAGCCCTAGTCTGCCGATATTAAAGGTCTCCACCTCCACGATCCATGTAAATGCATGCGACTCATTTGCCGACCCCGGAGGGATGAAAGGCTGAGTTTGCCTATAGTTGGCTGATGCATAGCCGACAGTTTACCCACAAAGTGGTCGCCTGTCACAGATCGCACGGCAGGCGAAGTCCGTCAGCCAAAGACCGACATGCTAACCACTGAGCTAAGCCGCCAACAATAACTGCGGTAACATTAATCGGTGTACACTAGTCTTTTTTGTGATTTTCGACTAACATGTATTAAAAATTTGCAATTCTGGTGACGGAAAGGCGAATGAGGAGAGGTTGCGTGCTGTTCTTGTAGTGGGCGCGCGGACAATTTCCAGACGATAATAATAGTATACTTATCGCAATTAGCACTGATTCTTTTTAGTTTAATTCTGCTGCCGCCTTTACATGAAACTAGTCTGAACCGTTTCAAACGTAAACTGACCACATTCGCGTTGAGGCTCGCCGCTCGCCATTTAAATTTTTAATTTTTTTTTTATTTAACGTTTTAAGTCGGCTTGTCGACCGCGTTTTTTACTCGCGAACAATCGCAATACGCCTTCGTACTTTGTGCAGTTAACGCAATAGTATGCACTGGTTTGACTACTGTTCATCATTGTTATTTGTAAATAATTTGTTCGTACACTGATCTTCGGGATAGACATCGAGGTTGGCCGACGCGACCGCCGGTTCTCCGATACCGTTGTCAGCAACACACTCCACAACGCTGTCATCACGCCGGCTCTTCACCGGCTCCACTCTGAGTACGCTACCATGAGGCATGTCCACCACCACGTATCTACAGACACACATACACAGACGATGAATTGCCGAGTGAATTGGAATTAAATCGCCTTCGGTGTTGACGTTCACTCGAAGAACCACAAATGATGACGAAGAAGCGAATCGCTATGGCGGTTCACACTTCTGCTCTTAGCATTTTATTTTTAATCACGTAATTAAATTATTTATATAGCGCCAAGTCCTGATAAGAATCAGGGCGTCTTTGTGGGTGGATCGCTAGGGGGCGCTAAAAGCAGACTGAAAGCAGTGAGTCTTGAGGTGACGTCCGAAAGCAGTCACGAACAGAGACAGAGAGTGGTAAGGTGTTCCAAATTCTTGGCTGGGTTTGAGGGGTTTGCGGTCATCTCAGATACATGCTAGCTGGGCGCCATCTGGTGAGAAATTTCCGGTTAGGGTTCGGATCAGTGTTAAATTTAGAAATCGTTATTTTTTCGTCGGTCAGTTGACAGTTGCCAGTTTGCGTGTCGGCCAGATGAATGGCGACCATTTTAGCACCCAAGATCTTAACAGTGACTTAATAATAAAAAACAATAAGAATAAAGTCGTTTATTAGCAAGTGTTGCATCGCATTTCCTTGCATAAAACGTACAGCAGAATAGACCTAAGGCAACACAGTAGAGCAGAAGGGTCACATGCGTTTTACTATCATTCGACAAAACTTAAAAACCGCGGAAAAGTTTCCGGAAAAAATTGCACGAATTATTGCGTCGAATAACTGGTTGAGAAACTGTGCTAGCACGCGACGCTCGACGTACCGCTGTCGTCCTGTGGTGATGCGCCGACCTGCCTTTCTCCAGTAGACGTCCGGCGCAGGATTTCCAGACGCTTTGCAGAAAAAGCTTGCCTTGCCGCCGTCGACCACGCGCTGGTTTCGCGGCGCCAGCGTGATCTTCGGAGAATCTGCAACCAAAGTGACGCAATCATCTGCCAATCACCACGTGTCAATCATCACACGAACCAGATCAACGTTCGTAATCGCCAGCGATACAGGCAAACAAATTCTCGTTCTAGAAACCAGTAATAAAAACGAACAGAAAGATATTCGGAATTCTGCAGATGCCACGAGAAATTAAAGTGTCACAAACGAAGTAAATAACTAAAAAGGATGAACTAACTGAACAACTTTATAGACCGTTGTCTAAAAATGGTTTCTGCGCAGCAGCAAAATGTTATGATTTATTACTTTAGGCATCGGGTAAACTGCAAACTGCGGATGTGCAGATCGTACAACGGGAAAATGGGGTTAGAGTGGGAGTTTACGGTTATGGTTAGCGTTTTGTCCGCATCAACGTCTGCATTTTAACCCGCTACATGATCCACAGATCCGCAATTTCGCAGACCGCATTTTACCCGTGACCAATGCACCGTGTCCATTATGTTATACTAAGCCAAGACAATGAGACATACGAGAGGAGTGCACACCAAGCTGATTACATTTCGGTGTTTGTATAGAAACAGGTGAAAGGGAAATTATAGCTGTTATATGCTGGACAACACATGTACCAAACATAGCCGAAAACAATCGTTGACAAGTCGAAAGTCTGATTTCTGACGATTTTACTTAATAATTTTCGGCATTCAGTGTGATTAATATTCTTTTATTAACCATCAAAATAACAAAGGTTAAAACATTGCGACAAAACGTTAAAAATTTCAAAGAAGCCTTTCATTCAATGTAATTTTAATTATTTTATGAATTTAGAGTACAATGTAAGCGACTGCATATATCTCGATAAATAGATATCCTAAATATATAAATAGCCTATACTATCTGGATGTATTGTGGTGTAAAAATCGCGAAACTTCAACAAGCGACATTTTAGTGGAATCTGTCAGAATGCTGACGCATCGGCTTGCCAGCGATTCTACATTAAGTGGACGGAATAATGTCGGAAAAAAGGAGGTTTCCGGGGGAATACTTACGCGTTAAATACTGGATGTAGCGGTAATGCGTAACGTTGCTACCTGTCGCAAAAAAATCGCGTGAAATTGCAAGCACACGATAATTTGTTGACACACACACACAGACAGACATCACAATTAACCACCGTCAGTGAATGAAACAAAGTTAAAAACAAACGTACGACAATCGCTACAATAACACACAGTTGATGAACGTTTCATTTTTAACATATTGGCGTTTATTCAAGTAGATTATTCGCGATATTTATTTCCTAAATTTGTTTGTTTTTCCACTATGGTGTCAGTACATTTTCGTGATTTTTCCATTTTTCGCATCGTATTTCGTTTGAATTAAACGAAAAATCATTTAGTCACTGACTGCATTTGAACTGACTGCGGGTGAAACAGTACGTTACGCGAACAACACGACAAAGTCACAAAACATATTGCAATGCACTGGACAGCATACTGCGTAATCGACTGGGAGTTACGGCGCCAATTCTCGACGATTAATTCAAGTAATTATTGCAAAGCGTGCTTTATTAAGAATTCGTGGTTTCACACTGCAGAAAGTCACCAGCCTGTCACTGGCGTCTGTCTGTCTGTTGTGAATCCAGTAAAATGACTCCAAAATGAACGACCAACACACGCAGGCCCAAAACTGAAACCCACAAAACAGTCATTCGAGTGTAACATCGCGTAACTCAACTGACAGAACAGTTTTCTGGTTTAAAAGTCAAAGTCGTACGGTCAGAAGGTCAGGCGCAAAATTCCGCTGAGCTATTTACAGTCTGTATAACTTAGTAATGGAAATGGCAGAGCAGGCCAAAATTTGTAAAAAAAAAGTAGGCCCTACACTTACGGGATTGTCAATTATGGCGGGAAGGCGAGGCAGTGACCGATGGTTCTGTCAGTAAAAGTTGAGAAGTTCACTGGGACCAATACTCAACGACCAAATATCATATGTGCATCGAAATCACAACGTAGACGTTATAATATGCCGAATGTGTTACAGTGATAAAAATACACTGGAAAAAAAAGCAGGCGCGCGGGAACCATTTTTTCAGTAGGGGATTCAAGGTCAAAAATCAAGTTTTATCACGTAACATGATACGTTGATTTTCATCCCACCCCTTGAAATCGTGCTGTTAATGCAATATAAGGGGGAAGGGACCTAGCTGCAAATGATAAATGCACTTGTTAAGACACGTGCGGACTCGTGGTCTTTAATGCATTAAAGTTAGACAGATGGCCATAGCAATTACTTTGACACCTGTCCGACATAGGCGCCATTCGCAATTTCTGACCTCAGCGTCATATTTTAGGGGGTCAGCTCACTCAGCTCAGCTGACCACCATGGCACGGCCTTCCCCAGCCCCTGGAAAACAAGAGCCGGGCATTGAGTGCCGTAATTTCTCAATGAATCAACTGTCGATCGCTGTGCTGCAACTGAAAGCCGTTATCACAAAACAACTGGTCTAAAACGACAGCAGAGTTTTCACTGCGAATTTCATATTTACTTATTTACGTACTATGAAAACTGTACGAACAGCACGAAGTTCGGCCTCGCTGCAGAAACGACGCGAGCGATGACGGCGCGTCGGCCAAATCGGTTGGCGGTGTCGTGCATGGCGTTTTATGGCGTTAATTAGTTCGGGCTTCATTCGCCAGGGAGGGAGCGGCGGCGGGTGATTTCGTGTTTCGGGGATCGATATCTGATAAACGGGAGACGGCGACGGGGAGGCTGACGAATGGCGGGAAACAGTCTAACAGAGCGGAGAGAAGGCGTCAGATTGGGAGGAGAACGGAACATAGTGAGATACAGTTACGATTTGCCGACGACTTCGTCAACTAACGAGCTGACTGGACTGAGGAAGTAGCATCCACGGGCAAGAAGAGACTTCGGAAACACAACAGATCGCTGCGAGGCCAAAGAAATGCATCATTCCGTCGCCCGAAGATAAACAGCAACGCAAGTCTACAGTGTAAACAGTGAAAGTGATTTAAAACATGAAACACATGAATACTGGCAGAAAACGTCGAGAAATATTTGCAAGTGTTTATGGATCGATGCGATGGTCTGAGTGATTGCCGGTGTTGTGTGCATAATGCTGGACATTATTTCATTTCGGCTGTTATTTTATTATTTTTTTTTCGCCCAGTAGCACAAAGCCGCAGGCTTAAAATTGTACTAAGCAAGGTATGACTGCAACGGCGTCTAATCAGAGTCAAAAGTGTTGAGGAAGGCGACCGCATTTCCCCTTTGGACGGCCACTGACAACTGCTGAAACAGAAAGGTGGATTCTCTGGGTTCGCCGGACGACGCACTCGCAATATGTCGTGACACTCGAGCTTCTGCTCATGCGGTTATTGAATAACATATCAGCATCGTTGTAGTTTTGCTGTTTTCCTGCTTGTGTTTGTATTTGCATATATCAACGTATAAGTGAACAAATATTAGTATATGTTTGTAAACGGGAACTCTACTCCGTTAATCTGTGTTGAAACGGCGAGCGAAGGGAGCGGACCGGAATTATCGGAAATGCGGACTCCGCACTACTGGCGCCCACCACTAACAGAGAGTTGCAGACGCTGATGTGATTGCTGATGGATGTAGCGACGTGCAAGAGGCTTGTAAGTAAGTAATGCACCCGCATTCAACGACCACCAATCAATGACACACACGCTCGACCAGTGCCTCTGTATCGTCAGTGTAAGATGACAGCTCGCCATACTGGTCTGGTATCGGCTTTAGTTTAACTACTGACATTTTGGGTTCAGTTTTTAAAATGCATGCTGCACAGTGCATAGGTTGCGCAATAAATGATAACAATATTTGCGCACCTCATGAATATATTATTTTTACAATTATTTATTTACTTATTTCGAACGATCGAAAAAGCTCCGGTGATGGTTAAAAATGGCAAAAAGTGAAAATTTGGCAGTGCACCCGACTCCGGCCGATCGTCATGGATAAAATCATTATGCAGCAGAACAGAATTAAATCGTTGCACCACAACATAAATCTGTTGGAACAGAGACGCAGATGCTCGAACGTCCCCGGTCGTCTCCACCAATCGCCAGCTGTCCAACTCGCTCAAGAACTGAAGAATATCCCTATTAATTGGACGGTGGGACTCCACCGCGACGGGGCGGGGCATTATAATTTCATGTTAATGTCATCGGAAGTAAAGATCCGAGAGATAAAAACACAAAAAAGCTCAAAACTACAAGCAGAAAAGCTAAAATAGCTAGAGGTCCAGTTCTCTGGCGCCATGGATAAAAAGCTCGTATGTCGATGACGAGCAGGATCCACGTAATTACGGTGATCACTGTCTATAATCATCCTCGTCATAATCATAAAATGACATTAAAGTATTGCCAACCACAGTGTGTACGTTCCTTTGGCATTTCTCCAATCAATACATAATATCTCGTCATTGCGTGATCGCCTTTGAAGTTTCCACGTCGACTATTCCCCCCCCCGACGAGTCGCCGGAGATGCAGGTCCAAGATCAAAAAGTGGCATACACGCTAATACTTGCGTGCGGTGTTCCGCTACGCGGCTAGAAATGCTGTAATTAAATCTCACCTCAAATTGACGCCGTATATGCAGCCCAGTCGATACCGACAGAATTATACACACAACTTGCTGAAGCCCTTTTAGTTAACTATACCGAGGCGGCGATACGCGAAATTTCAGTGTTATTAGGGCCTACTCTTAGCAGAAATCCTCTTATTAACTTACTTTATACAAACTAACATTGTAAGTCGGAGAACGTCGTACGTGACAAATTCAAGCCGGTTTTACTCTTTGCAATTTGTAATTATTGTTACTGTTATAAATTAATTTATTATACGCCAATTGGCAGAAACAAACAGCTATACATAAAATGTTACAACTATACATAAAACATAGGTAAAAACGTAAAAACCTTTAAAAACAAAATACGCGAGACTTAAGAGACATATAAAATAGGACATTACAGTTTACATTCAAGCATCCTGCTAATATGCCGGTTAAAAATTCTGAAAAATTCTACTCGACAAGCAGTAAACTCTTCCCGTAGGCCATCATCCGATCATCATGACATTAATATTCGTTTTCTCAGTGTTTTGCAGATTAAACAATTAGAAGTTGATTGATGAGGCGGTAGTAGAAAGACGTAAGGCTGGCATGGACGACTCATTTTACCATCCCGCGGAGGTTGGAATGCTGAGTCGACCTAGGCACTGCAGAAAATGTGCAGTCCGTACCAAAAGCTGCGCGTCGCGATAGTTTCTGTGAAAAACAGCAGAAACTGTCTGCAGCGCTGGTTCGATCCCGGGACCGGAATAAATGCATAGTGGCTAGTTCAACTTTGCAGTGCCAATCAGCAGCTAATGTATGACAGCAATGTATAAAACGTAAAACACAACGACTTTCGTATTGTCTGCTGTAGATTCAGATGTCATCTCAACGAATGAATGAATGAATAAATGAATGCATGCGTGAACGCAACTGAGTAGTACTAGGCCTATATATACATGCTCTATATTTAAAAAAAAATCTTATTGTCAATACCACATTTTGACGCGAACAACTTATCATCAACACAGCAATGCATACGAAACTACGTAGCGATAAAGCGATTAAATATGGGTGGCGGACATAATCCCCCGGACATAAGCCCCCCAGACATAAGCCCCGTGACAAAAGCCCCCGTACATAATCCCCCTAGGACATAAGCCCTCCTGGACATAAGCCTATGAACTGATCACTCCCATCTGATGCGGTTCGTTTTCGTCGCTTTTTTCGTGTACGAATATCCATTGTACGTTAACAAGGTGCCTTTTTTGTTGTTCTCACTGAACTCCATCGCTGGACCTTTGAATACTGTGTGATCG
>Ga0056115_1001500_pt1 | contig 11199 bp, 7 predicted proteins | sample WorMetOlspDAHAB1_FD_77007 | JGI IMG/M metagenome (GOLD analysis project Ga0056115, IMG submission 77007) | Marine gutless worms symbiont microbial communities from Max Planck institute for Marine Microbiology, Germany - Olavius sp. DAHAB.1 ... | reverse complement strand
GGACACTTCGGCACCAACGCAAAACTGTGAGACACTTTGGCACCAAACACATAGTGCCGAAATGTCTTGGGTCTGAAGTGTCTTAGGTCCGAAGTGTCCGTACACCTGCACTGTTACTGCTGTTGATAACACATAGGGGCCATCGGGGCTGCAATCGGATGAGTCTCAGCGGCTGAGTGGGGCAGCTAGCGGCTTAGGAATAATGTGAGATGCGCCACAGACACTCAGTCGCTAGTATACAGGCGGTTACCATTGGTGCTAACCATCCAATTTAAACAAAATGATGGAAGCGAAAGCATTGTGTAGCTTGTATTGCGTCTTTTCTTCCGGCAATGATTGGTGCTCTAGACGAGGGCGAATGTGCATCGGAGGTTTTTGAATCTGTTGTAGTTACGGCATGTGCGCATTTTCTTTGAACGGTTATTACAGGTGTGACCTGTGGATAAACGCTGCTCCTGTTTCTCCATTCTGCTTCGGCTCCCCGCTAATAATCGTTAGTAAAATAATAATCAAAATTCATTTTGCTATGGAGAAATGAATGTAAACAAACACGGCCACTGACGCCAGCGATTAGCCGCAAGCTTCTCTGCATACCGCTGAGTGAAACAGCCAGCCGCTTAGAAGACTGGCAAATCAGCGTAGGCGTCTGTCAGCTCAGCTCAGCGGCTGAGCCACCAGACTGCCCCATAGGCTTTAAGTACTTCAGTGGTTTCATTGTTTTTAACCGTACCCATTCACTTCATCCCATTCACCAGACTTTTCGTTACTTTAGTGTGATTAATAGCTTCAGTTTGTAGAGTGAGTGAGTAGAGTTTAACGCCCCACCCGACACAATATAGGTCATTTTGGAGGCGGAATTCTGTTGTGCATACACATTGGGAAGTGACATCTGAAATTGTTTCTTTTCCAGTGAATATGGAAAAAAAAACGATTTTTTGTTTTTCAGAGAAGCGACGTTCTCATTCTCGAGAAAGAGAACGCGATAGAGAAAGACGACGTAAGTTTCTGTCGTGCTGTTGTTGATAGTTTCTATTCTGATAATATGAGCACAGTAGTTTATTTTTATTTCTGGTAATATTTTCAGTTGTGTTACGTAGTTAACATAATTTTTGTATTGTTTTGATGGTATTTCATTTGATATTGTGTTGTAATTTTCCCCTGTCAGTTGTCATCAGTTGTTGTTAGGAGGTGATAAAGAGAGAAAAAGACAGTAAACAAAAACAAAATACCACATATTAAAAAACTACATACGAGATCAGACGTGGGCCAACTTTGGCAACAGAGAACTCAGTGAAGCTGGACCTCGAGTCTAGAACTATCTGCTGACAGACGTCAAACTTGTCATATGTTGGTTTTATACAGTCATTGAAGATATTTTTATTTGATCAGTGGGACCAAAGTGCAGTGTGAACCTCTGACTACACTTTCAAAATCCTCTTACTCACATACTTGCATAGAGCTCTTTGTCTCTTCAAAACTATGATACAGCAGTCCTTTATTTTCAGAAAGAGTTTATGTATTCTGTGTTAGTATATGATAGCTTTCCTTTTTTATGCTTTAAGGCACGTGTACGTGTGACAGTGTTCTATGTGACTGTTAAGACTGTGAATCCACCTTTAACTGCGCATTAAAAATCCTCTTTTTTTACTTACTTATGTGAGACATGACGTGGATTTTTGTCGTTTAAACGAGGCATGCGAGTTAGATCTGCTTTTTTAGTAAATGTGTTGAATAGTTTGCCTGAGATTTTCGACTTTGATTGTCTTGCCAGTTTCATACATGCAGTTAAGCTTGTCAACTTTGAGGATTTTGTCAGATACTCTTAGAAATACAGATCTGTGCATCTCGCCAGTTTAGTGACCTCGCACATTGTACTATTGTTCTGTATGTGATTCTTATGCATTTAACTCAGTGGGCAGTTTTTAGAGCACCATGTGCCTTTCCGTTCTGTTTTTGCTGAACAAATAATACGATGATGATGACGACGACGACAATGACGACGATGATGATGACGATGTGACGATGATGACGACGACGCTGATGATGATGACGATGTGACGACGATGATGACGATGATGATGACGATGATTCAGGGCGACACAGAAGTCGATCTCGGTCACCACGAGCTCATCGCAGTCACTCGCGATCACCACACAGAGGAAGGTCATCGTCGCCTCATCACCGTTCTGGGTAAACGCTGTCTGCTTATTGTAGCATAACACGGTGGCAGTATTAGCCGTATTACTGCAAAATCCGCAATATTACCGCAGGAGTTGGGATGAATTTCACAGTATCACCGTGCTATTCGGGTTCAGGTTTTACTGTACTGCTGTCAGAGTGCAGTAAGTCACGATCCTACTACTGCGGGAATGGGGACATACTTTTTGTTACTAACGTGGTGTGAATGATGGTAATTTTTTCATTATATCATAATGTTCATTTGTCCGATGCAGAGTGAAAGTCACGGGACCAACTTTTGCTTGTTGTGGAAGGTATTCTTTACACGGACATATGTCAGGAAGACCATCTTGCGTATTTCAATTAATGAAAGCCATCTGGTGACTGGATCTCTGCCCCGAACTCTGCTGACAGTCTCTGCGCCAGTTTCAAGAACCGCATACCTACACTGGTGGTCAGAATCACCAGTCTCCACGATGTCTGATCTTGTCATCCTCGCTGTTGTATTTTCCCATTTTGCACTAAGTGTGACTGTGCGACTGGAATGACGGTGTCCAAGATTCATAGAATAGTTGCCAGTTAGTTAAGTGTGTTACAGGCTGTATTTGTAGCCGTTGAAAAAAAAAACGTTATAGTGTGAATGATCTTTACAAAAGTGTCTTTTGTGCTCGATGCTTGAATAATTTGGTTAAACACTGAGAAAGTATTGGATACGTAAATTGGTGCAGTCATTAAGCACTGTATATTTTCTGTACCTGGCAAGTTTTCATGAACAACTAACAAATGTGTTAAATACTTAAATTGTTGCTCTGTGTGATATTGAGGCATTTTTTGTGATGTTTGTGTCTGTGCAGTTCGGTGGATAATGACGTCGTCTTCGTAAGTGCTACCAAAGGCCCAGCACCAACCAGACCAGGCACTTCCAGATCTCGACGCCGAAAAGGTGCCGGCATTTTAATTTCTATTTATTTATTTCTGTTTTTTGTCCGCATATTTACGATGGTGCATGTTCTCTGTTGGTAGCATTACACAGTAATTAGAACGCTGGTCTCCGCTGACAAACTTTCCCTGCCATGCACCAAACTGGTAGTCAGTTGTGTGACCACTTTGTGGGTAAAGTGTCCACTATCCAACTAGGTACACTCAACCTTCCATCCCTGCTGGGTCGGCAATTAGGTGCTTGGGTTACGGAGGTAAATGGCAGAAGGCGTGATGATATGTGTAGCCTACCACCTGTGTCGCTGAGTTCTTCGGCCACTAGGCTGGAGAGTACGCTCGCTACTGATTCAAGACTAATTGAACAGAGACGATCGCCACTCTGTTGTGCTGCGAGAGATCCGTCTCGCCATTGGGGTCTACTTTTTTTCTACATGCTCTGTTACTCCTGTTTTTATATTTTAAACGGTCTGTTTTGAAGTGTTATCTTTTTCTGTTGCAGGTTTTGTTGTGTACTGCACCAGCATTGGATTTTTACAGTAACTATTTAAGTGTCAAGCAGTATAAATTGCAGTAATTCCGTTATGTGTTTCCATGGAAATTGGTTCTCATCCCAACTGCTTCAAGACATTCTTGTTCTGTATAGTGAGTGAGTGAATAGGGTTTAACGTCCCACCTGAAACGTATCAGGTCATTTTGGGGACGATTGTTCTGCATGCCCTTTTAACTGTGAAGTATAGATACAGTTTTAGCTAATCATCATTTAATGTGATTTTGCTTTTTCCCGTTAGCAATTTTTTTTGTTTTACTTTTGCCCCTAACCATGGACATTTGTAAAGTGCATGCAGAGTTATTGTAGTAGGCAGAGTAAAAATAATTATTGATGATGATGATGCACCAGCGTGGATTATAACCGAGATGCTGGTATTACGTTTTGTAACTAAATTGTAATACGAGACATCTGTGTCATGCAGCCACTGCAGACGATAGTGTTGTCACGATTGATGACGACACTGGTGAAGCAGCGATGATGAAAATGATGGGCTTCTCCGATTTCAGCTCTACGAAGGTGAGGTGGCATCATGATATCAGTCGGCTCAACACTATATATCTAGTTTATTTCACAATAGATGCAGCGCATAAGACAGGTACGCGATAACAGCAGTAATATGAGTAACAAGACTGTGCAACAGAACTAGAGTAAACCTAACAGGCAAAAAAGCTAGCAAACTGGTTACTTTTCATAGTATTGAACAGTCTGTTTACAAACTTTAACCGCTTTTCTTCTACTAATTCTTGTAGATTTGGGAAACCAACATTAGTACAAATAGTTTCAGTACATTCTTGCTGTCAACACCAAAAATTTTCAAGACAGTTTGATTGAAACGGTTGTCCAGTAATGTAAATTGTTACGTGAACCTTGTTGATGACTTAAGTTATTTTATGCTGTTTTGTGCAAAATTATGTTTTTTTGAACGTCCGCTTTTTAATCATGTTAATTGTCGGCATTATGAGCATGGGTTTGCCTCGTTTGAATTTTGTATTTATTGTAATATATCTATGGTTACGTTTTATTTAGAAATGCATTTGTATAATGCATAAATTAGGCAATTGGTTTGTGGTTGGGAGTATTTTTAAATAGTATCCAAAGGTATTAAAAATTGTGTTCGTATAAATTACTGTTACACAAAACTCAGTGCTGGATTTTACCTGAATTTCTGGGCCCGAAAAATTAGTTTGGTTCTGGAATATGCTGGAAGAAATCCTGGAATTTTGTCAGTAAACTCATATTATCCTGCCCGTCAGAGCATCTGATGGGCAGGCTAATATGAGTGTGATTTCTTGGTGTTTTTAAAATTGTTTCTTTTCTTTCATTCTCATTGACACAAAATAACATTAACTTTGATCACGTCATATTTTGTGTTCTGATGTGAAAATTACAGGGGAAGCATGTGCCAGGCAATGACATATACTCAGCCAACATTGTGCAGAAACGAAAGTACAGGCAAGTAGCATATGAAACCGAAAGTTTTACGCATTTGGAGTTAGGACAACTTGCACAAGATCCGTCCATTTGCACTTAATTCAAATTATTCCTTCCTTCAAATGCAAAATGCAAATCAAAATCATGTCGGTGTGCTTTTTTTCAACTTACATGTTTGTCGCGTCACTCGAGCAAACTTCTTGTTTAAATACGTAACATGACTTAGTGTACTGGTGTTGCATTTCGTTTTGTGCTGAAGAAACTTTCCAAGCATTGTGTTAGCCAGGCGTTCTGTGAACTTTGTATTAGTTGTGAAAACGTGGACCGCTATTAATTATTACAATTTAAACTTTGTGTACACAATCTTTGTAGGCTTATGCTGTTAGTTAGAATATTGTTGTTACTGAGTGCTGGCTGTTTGTTGTAAAGAAATTGATAAGTATTAAAGTACCGTAATTGTGAGACAGACATTGAGCCTGAGATTTCTACTTATCTAGTAGGCGAGTGAGGTCTGTAAGTTGCTGCAACAATTTGCGGTCATTGTCAATACATGTTGGGTGTGGCATTGCACTGGTCATGTGTCACAGGCTCGGTCATTGCGAGTTGAGCCATTAAGTTACCAGTTAAGCCCTGATTCCACTTGGCTCGTCATGTCTCGACACGACACGTTCGATATTTCGAGCCTATGCATTTTGGCTGTGTCAGCTTGTTGAACAGCATGGCTCGACACACTCGACACGATGAGCTCGACATGACAAGCGCGACAGACACGACTCGCAACTTAGTTTGTTGTGTAATTTGTATAGTTATGATATGTAAGTTATTTACTAATTTATTGGAGTATGCATTTATTTTGACGGAATAAATAGGATTCGAGTATGTAAGGGCATAAAAACGACTAAACTTGTACAGGCGAGCACTATAGCTTGTTTGTCATCCGCCATGTTGGAACAGCACGGCTCGACTCGCTCGACAGCTCGACACGTCGAACGTGTCGAGTCGTGTCAAGACGTGACAAGCCAAGTGGAATTTGGGCTTTACTGTAGGACCATAACATCTTTGCCTGTTTTATGCATTGCAGGCAGTACATGAACAGGCGTGGAGGTTTCAATCGACCTCTCGACTTTGTGGCGTGATTGCAACTTAATGGACGAAAAGACTGTATATATATGCTGGCCGTTTGTGCATGATGAATCTGCATCTCCTTTCTGTAGTAGTCATGTACACAGAACGGCAGTCATATAAACAAACTGCAGTATATTGCCTATGTACATAAACGGTCCTGTGAAAACCAGTCATATTAATTTAGTGATATTTGTGGCTTGTTATCGAGATTCTCATTATTACGTCTTCTGTAGAACACATTCAAGTCACCATTTTCACTGTAGCTACATTTCAAGCTGAGATGAATTCTCACTGTTCTTAAAATGCCGTTAATCGCAACCAGCCTAGTCGAGTACCTTGATGACTATTGTAAAAGTTGTACTTGAAGAGCACTGACCAAGTGGCCTTGATCGCTAAGCCCCGAAATCATTCCCGAAATGGCCCACTATATGTCGGGTGTGACATTAAACCCAACTCGCTCTCTCACTCGCTCTACTCACTTCAAAAGAACCTAATATGGCTCTGCTTAGTGTATGGTTGGATTGATCAACTCCGCCTCCAAAATGACCTGTATTGTGTCAAGTGGGGCGTTAAACTCTACTCACTCACTCACTCGTTGGATTGATCAACAATTTAACGCTGTTGCAGTATGTCCAAAAGCAAGAGATCTGTATCTAAGTCCCTGTTCTTAACGGAATTTGCTGTCCTTGGACCCATTAATGGTTTCTAGTAGATGGCCTAGGTGTATTCATCAGGCACCGACATCATTTTCACGGCAGGCAGATACTGGCCGAAAAAAGTTGCGCGTATTGCGAAAACATGGAAATTAGTGGACAGAGCTGGAGTGAAAAATGAGCAAGATATGTAACAGATGTGCGACAACCAAACTATTTCAAAATCAATAATACACTAATTTGTAATCACCACTAAACATAATAGCACGGACTAACAAAAGCCATTTATTCACAGACAAAACTGCCAAATGTTTTTTTTATATTTAGACCGACAACTCCCACTTATAGCGTCACCCATTTTCAGACTGGCTACTTCACAGCAATGCATGCAGTTGCAAAATATAATGGCGGCAGAATAACGGAAAGGCTTGCGATACTAAAGGCACATTGTACACTTTCACTGAAATTGCAACTAATCCCAACTATATAAACAAAATCAAACTGCCATAAACACTGTGTGCAACAGTTGACAATGCAGAAGAATGAAGCTAACAGTACACAACACATATCATTTTGCCACAATTAAACTGTGGAAAACTAATGCAGCCATTACAGTACACCCAAAATGTGGAGTCACGTCCGAAAGTATTTTTCAAACAGTCTTCGCTGTGCTGCATCAAAACAGACAAATCTACCGATATTTTAAGGCTCTGCACAGAACCATCGCACACCTTCTGAAGTGTATAGTCCAAACTTTCATTTCTTTGAAACACTCAGCATCAACTGGTGAGACCATACAAAGTGCCCCTAAACCGTTTTTGCAACCGTAATGATAACGACTCGAAGAAACTGAGCCAGTTCTGTATCTTAAGCTATTGTCGGTAATTATTCTAATTAAAATGTTATATAGTGTACACACTGATTTCAAAGAAATCACCAAGATCGTTTTCTTCAGACAAGATTGTGGACCTGAAACAAAATGATGTGTAATCAGCCTGGTTTATGTCATGTTTAACAAGATGAGAATAGCCAACTAAAGCTAAACAGGTAAGGCATAACATTTATATAGCGCACAAGCGGCAGCTGCAGCGGCGCTGTTGTGTCAGACAGCAGGCGTACAGCCTATAGGCTGTCGGCTAAGCCCGCACACATGGGCTTGCAGCCATGCGAAGCTCTGGTCTGCCGTTTAATGGTCCCCCCCCCATAATCCATGTAATTACGTGGATTACTACTCAATTACCGACCCGACGGGATGGAAGGCTGAGTTGGCCTGGTTGTTTGACCCATAGCGGATACTTTAATCGCGAAGTGGTGACATGTAAACCATAGAGCCGGCAATCAGGGAAAGTCCTCCAGCCAAAGACCGACGTTCTAACCACTGAGCCACACCACCAATCCAAGCCAAGGCATGATTGCGATGTCCGAAACGCCAAACACATCCAACAGCAAAGGGTTTCCCTAACCTTTAGAATAAAACACCAGTTTAAGAAGAAATTTCATTTATTATAGAAAACCTGTGCACGTGGTCACTAAACAATTACTGCGGGAAAATCCAATTTGCACTCCAGTCAATTCATGGATTGGTTGACTTGTGGACTGGGCAACGCATGGACTGGACAATTAGCACACAGCTCAACAGTCAATTTGTGAAGATGTTACCGAAAATGTTCGAAAAATACTAGGACTAAGTAATAGCTCTAATAAATGTCACTTTAAAAGCCGCCACCCATAAACGAACAATTTAGCAATGTTAACTAACAAAAAATAAACATTCAATAGTTTGGTGTGGATTTTTATGCATTATTAGGATATGGGCAGGAAACAACCGATAGGTCTTCGGATCAAACCTTATCAAAAACATCCTTCACTACGTCGAAAAAACAGATGACGACCGACTAAGACAAATTTTTTAATCAGAGTGAAAATGCAACAGCAATGCTATTCGCGTTACAGCAGCATGCAAGTGTGACAGCAAAAGCACATCGTAACAACATATGCACTGCAATCAAGTGCCGAACCAACATTAGCACACATTGCAAAACTGCTACAACTGCCAGCACTGTGCTACAGACAGCACCACAAACATCATAAGACCAACAGTAACAAAACCACATTCAAACATGCGTCCACTCAAGTTCGTTCACTAGTCGTTAACACCGCTGTACCAAATGTTATGTTCGTATTTGGCCGAACAGCGGCTGAAAATTATAGTATTAGTATTCTTAGAAAGAAAAAAAAAACAATTCAAATAGTTTGAATCTGAATATTATAGTCAGCAGTGTAGACCCAGTTTCAAGTGGGAGTTTGGCAGGTGGAAATAGACTTAGGTTGGTGGGAGATTCTATTCAATGCCAAGAACACAGAGGCCTGCAGAGCCGTTATTGTTACTCGGCTTATCTAAAACAGAATCGGTCATCGAATAATTACATAATTCTTTTGTGGGGGATTGTATATGGCTTCTCCTAATCCAATTTCTGGGGACATGTTCCCCTCCCCCTCTGTGATTTACCTTCATGCTTATAGTGCCAGACGCAACCGTCCACTACTGGTTGTGCTAAAGTTGAAAATCGAATTATGAAACTGCAGCAGGTATAAACAGTGAAACTGCTGCAGGACATAATTCTTACAAGAAATATGGAACTTTCAGTTTTTTTTGCTGCACGCAGGCTTAAAATTGGGAAGGCTGTCATTTAAAAAAAATTAATGAAGGTATTCTGGCTGGAAGGGAAAGGAGCAAAGAGGAGGAGAGGATGTTTTTCTACCATCTCTGCCGCATTCTACTGATCCTTGCAATGACAATGTGTTTGTATTTGTACCTGGCTGCTGGAAAAAAATTGAATATTTATTGATTGATATTCGGCCGAAATACTGAAAATGGTACATGTCCACAGACCGTTACAAGCAACAGAAACAGGACACTGCAGTGGAACGATGCCGTTAACTATCAACATTCTCTGCAGTATGATCCGCCTTACGTGTCTGTCGACCGCCCTGCGCCTTCAACCTCTCGAACGAAGCAGCCGTCAGTTCGCCGCCCGCCGTTCGGGAATAGACGGCCAATTTGTGGGACGACGACGGGTATGAACTGCACGACCTCATCACGTCGGTGACGAAGGCAAATGGCTGGCTTCCGACGCTGCCGTTGGGCATGTCAGAGTCCATCATAACTGGACTTGTGGAATGATCGTCGTCACCCACACTCTGCACATCTTGACCAGTGCCGGTGGACGATGCAACAACCGACTCTGGAATAAGACATGGAGCTTGGACCGAGAGATTTTCGACCTGCGCATCGAGAAGCATTATGCTGTCACTGGTGTCGTTGGCACAGTCTGGCTGCGGCCGCAAAATAACGGTGTCGACAGAACTATCTACGTTCGGCACCTCGAGATTGGAGGCGTTGTCGTCTTCGGACATTCTCATCAACGGTTGCTCTTCACCGGGTGATGCAAACATGTCCAATTGTGAGTTCATTTCATGCCGATCCACAGCTTCGTCTGTCATCACACAACATGCATGCACACAGAGGTGACTATGCTGTACAAACCAGGTGCACGGGAACCTTTTTTAAACACTCAAAAATCAAGTTTTATCGTGTAACATGATTTGATATGTTGATTTTCGGCCCACCCCTTGACATCGTGCTGATTGTTAATGCAATATAAGGGGACAACAATGCTTTCAGTTTCTGCCACTTATATCAGGAATGTACAGCCTGACCATATCATTTCAGTATCATCTGCTGCTTCGTTCTGGAATCACCTCGAAATTTTTCTCCCTTTCCAGCAATACTTCTACAGTTAGAACTTTTGTGGGACTTGCTGTAGTCTTGATTACTTAAGCCGCATAGTAGATTGATTAACTGAAGTACACAGACCACAATCTGTAATCAGTAATTAGTTTATCAACATTTTGTTAACTGATTAACAAAGTAACCGTTCACCCCACTACTAAAAACACGCGAAGTCAGGAGTTCCTAATTTACTAATCATACTGAAGCTAACTGACGAAAAAAGCAGTGGAAGTCATATCCTTTTAAAAAAAATTAAGGGGGCAGACCTCCCCCCCCCTGAGGGTTTCTGGCTTAGGACTCAAAGTGAGTCCATGGAAGCGGATTCAGAAATTTTCCGAAAGGAGCCAAGTCAGACGGTACCCAGTGAGGACCATAAGCAAAGCCACAATGGGGCCAAGCGCAGCAAAGTCCCCCAGAAGCTTAAGAAAAACCTTACATTACTGCAAAAATTTTGACGTCACATACGACTCATTGATGGCTTAGTTTTTAACATTCACGACGGAGCAATTCATGTCGCCACAAAAGTGGGG
>Ga0056115_1001498_pt1 | contig 11199 bp, 7 predicted proteins | sample WorMetOlspDAHAB1_FD_77007 | JGI IMG/M metagenome (GOLD analysis project Ga0056115, IMG submission 77007) | Marine gutless worms symbiont microbial communities from Max Planck institute for Marine Microbiology, Germany - Olavius sp. DAHAB.1 ... | reverse complement strand
TAATAATATTATTATTATTATTATTATTATAGACACTATTGACCATGTTGGGGTCTTCACCTCACTCTCATATGCTTTGAGCCTTTGGGTTGGATGTACGACAAAGTCTGTGATACCAGACCTCTGGTTACTGTCCAAACTGCAGAGCATAGCTAATCCTTTTGGCTGGGCTGATACAAAGTCATCACCTTGGAAGCTCTTCACTTGGCACTAGATAAATTGAATTATTATTATTATTATTATTATTGTTATTGTTATTGCTGTTGTTGTTACTATTTTACAACTCGGTGACGGACGCACATGTGCACAAATGTATTACCATTCTCAGTGGTGCAAAGGGTGGAGTTTAACCCATGACCTCTAAATCTTAAGTTCGTCATTTGGCTACATAGCTATATGCCCCAATTTATTATTCTAGTCGTCCTGGGAAAAGTACCGTTTAACAATTATGCTATGATGTGTGTATTGGCTTCTACTCTCCAAATGGTTGATCACATCACTGCTGTCACAAATTTCCTCGCTATTTTATGCATTATGCATGTGTTTTTTTGCTACCATAGATATTTTGCATTAAGCCAACAAGGCTTGCCACACCCACCATCGCAATGACGAAATGCAGAGAAAAATAGCATAACATCACAATTTAAAAAACGGCATTTTTACAGTAATTAAGATTTAAACATAACGCAGTTGCAATAATGGTACATGGTACCAAAAAGCGCATGGTCGCATAACTCAGTTCATTTAAACGCAGAATTGGTTGGATCCCAATGCCTCTTGGTGCTTACAAACAAAGGTGAGTGTTTTGTGTTCTGTCAGGATTCACAAGCATGTGTGTGAACCACATTTCGTCTCCGATCGACAACGCAAGGAAAAAGGTTGAGCATCTGTACACTGGACCACTGGATACAGAGCTTGTCGAGTCCATGTTTGAGTGCTCACCGGAGGTAGTCACACAGCATCAGCACTAAAGAGATGGATGTTGTACACATTGCTGCTTTGCATGATGTGTAATTTGCACCATGCTTCATATAAAATGGATCCCATACTTAAATAATCCTATTTTGACAATCGCAGATTTAGATTGCACGACAGTCACTCAAAGCACATGGAAATCATTGCTTGTTGTGCGTACTGAATAAATGTTATTGGTTTCTTAACGGTTTTCTGTCAATCTCACAAGTACAAAGATGATACTGAAGCTTGTTGCTATTAGTGATGCGGACTTTCTGCATCTTGCATTTGGCTTGGGAATTTCTGTCTTTTGGAACTTTTGACATTTTGCTTCCTGGTTCCTGATGAATAAATCTGATGAATGTATCTGTAACTCATTACATTACATCCAACTGTGCATCACAACTTTAAAGTGACACCTGAAAACTTGCTTAAATTCATACACCAGTTAACGTAGTCCGTGCACCTTCGTCATCATCTCTGCATCTTTTACTTCATGCTGCTGTACAAATAATTAATTTATTATTGTTATTATTATTATTATTTTTAACCCTCGCTAGATATGTCCCTAAGGGAGTTTAAAAATTAAGATAATACACAAATGGGTACAGATCATCAGTCCTTGCAGTCTGGGGCTGGCAATGTGTCATGTAACAAGACAGCGTTGTAGCACTGCACCAGCACCGAAACTCTCTGCAACAGAAAAAACTCCTTCCTTGTCATCGCCTGACGTTGAGGAGATCTTTCTTTCCAGATAGGCAAACAGTTGGCATGCCGACGTGTTCATCGGGCCCAAGGTGTCGACTGCGATGGACGCAAAGAGGTATTCGCTTCCAATGCTGGCATAATTTTGCTCTGCGAGAAGCGGCAAGCTCCGCTGCAGCACCTGCCTCGCAGGCGGACACAGTGACGTATGATTCTGCCAGAGGGCATGCGACAGTTACAGTGACGGCAAAAATGACTTGCTGCTCTGCCACAAAATGAGTGTCAGATCATCAGGTTTCTTTCCGCGTGTGCGGATTATTATTATCTTAATTTTGTTATTGTTATTGAATAGTGTGATTAATCGCAAATAAACGTGCATTACTAGTTGGCTGCTGTACGCACAGGGTCCTTTGATGGTGTACACGACGAAGCTTTACCCAACGTCTGACGCCACTGTGTTCCACGTTTTCGGTCGAGTGATGAGTGGCACTTTGAAGGCGACTCAGAATGTGAGGATTTTGGGCGAGAATTACTCGCTGCAGGATGAAGAGGACTCGAGGCAGGGACAGGTCGGCCGACTTTGGATCTCGGAGGCTCGGTATGTTCTGTCTGTTCTGTTCAGTTCAGCTTGAGAATAGTAAAAATGTAAAAGGCATAACAGTCACATAGCACCACAAGTGGGAACTGCTGCTGCAGCGGCGCTGTACGTCACAGACAGAGCGGGCGAATAGCCTGTAGGCCATAGGCTAAAGCCTGCGCCCACAGACTTTGGCCTATGATGAACATCCATACGCAGTAGTGGTCTGCTGTTCAATGGTCTCCACCCCTATAATCCATGTAATTACATAAATTACTACTCATTTACCCACCCTGAAGGGATGGAAGGCTGAGTTGGCCTGGTTGGTTAACCCATAGTGGACACGTTACCCACGAAGTGGTCACATGTCAGCCATAGACCAGCTGTAGATCAGGGAAAGTCTGTCAGCCAAGGACCGACATCCTAACCACTGAGCCACGCCGCCAATCAATTGTAACGCACATAGTTTATGTCCTGAGCTGTTATGATGGCACCGACCAGTAAGGCCTGACGTAATAGAAATGTTGACATTGGAATTATCCAGATAACAAGGATTGATCGTGAAGAGATGTAGGTAGAGAATTCCGACTGACAGGTCCAGATACAGTGAAACTGCAGGGTTCATAAGTTGATATTGAGGTTCGAGGAATAATTAACAGATTACCATGAGCAGCTCAGTGAAGGGATATATGACCAGGAACTCTCGCCAATTCTCAGTCAATCAATTGACAAAATTTTTATAGCACCCACTACAAAATATGGACGGCCGTGCGTAACAGTGTAAAAATATGAGGGATGGTGTACAATAGAAAAACAGCAAAAGAGAAATCAAAGCAGATAACAGCGAACGAGAACCACGGATACAGAAACAGTTGTGCATGGTTTGTAATCAGAGACTGTTTCACAAATGGGAAGCCAATGCATTGTGTTATGTAACCCGTTGGATATGTGGTCATGTTGTGCATATGTCTGTTCGTCGAGTGTTCGAGGGGCGTTAACATATCACTCGCTCACTGAGTAGAGGTAATGAAAAACAGCGACTCACAGGGTGGTAGGCATCGAAGACTTTTAACCCATAGTGGGGATTGTGGTTATTACACCAGTTACTTTGGTAAAACCGTGTAATTGCCAGACGGTCTACACATTACAGAGTCCTTGAAAAGAAAATTAAAAAACTGAAAAGAGTAAAGTAAATGTTAAAATAACCAGTCTTGAGACGATGCTTGCAACAGATTTGAACACCCATCCTAACAGTGTAGGTCATTTCTGAGGTGATATGTGGGGTGTGCGACAGTTACATCTGGGGATAAACATTGTGGAAACGTTAGACTAGAAGTCGCGGTAATAACGTGAGCTTGGGTGAAGACTAATATATTTGAGATACGTTTGAGCTCTGCTGAATTTCTTGTCATGGCGCTATGCAAGTTTTATCATTGTATTGTGTCGTATTGTATTGTTACTATTATGTGTTGTTCGTTGTAATAGTTTTGTATTACTGTTGTTGTTTTATGTTTTATATTGTTTTATTTTTAGTTAGTTCTCTCCTCTGTCCAGTATCCACATTGCTCATTGCTAAGCTCTTCCGTCGACGTCTTGTAGAAGGTGCTGAAGCAGTCGATATTGATTGTGTGATGTGTCGTTGTCTTTTTTTCCAGATACCGTATTGAGGTGAACCGTGTTCCGGCTGGCAACTGGATCCTGATGGAAGGTGTTGATGAACCGGTCGTCAAAACTTCCACCATCACCGAAGTTTCCGGCAATGACGATGTAACTGTCTCGCGCTTGACTCGAACGTGCCGTAACATAGCTCATCCGTCTCTCTGTTATTTACAGGGTCTCCACTTTTGGGGAATTTCTAGAAACCTGGAAATGTCAGGGAATTCGGCTAAGGTCAGGGAGAAGGTGTAACGTCGGGGTAAGGTCAGGGAATTTGTTTAGTATGGGAAATTTGTGGCAGCTCAACAAAATAACTTACCTGTACTTTATTCGTACTGTATGCCTTTACAGTAATTCATTTTTCCTACATGATGTTCACAGAAAATTTGGATAAATAAATGTGCATTTGTTCAACATACTGCCTACAATTTTGTCGGGATTTTTTTCTGTCTGGAGATTGGCAACCCTGTGTTTACCATATTCATGTAATCATGTCTGGTAATGGCTGCCCATATGGGCTTGGGAGCTGTTGATTAAACCAACTCATTTCTTGGATGATTGACATAATGGGCAACTAAACCGGGTCAGCTTTGTTTTGTTCTGTAGTTTTCGCTGTTTTGCTTAATTGAATCGTGTATTTTTCATTTGCTGTTTTTTGTTCGTATCAGTTGAGTGATTGGTTGTTGAGACAAAAACACATAGACCATGTTAAGGAGTTAAACTCTGCTCACTCACTTTTTGCAAATATTTCATACCTCAAAGCGTAACATTCTTTATATTTCTGATTTCAGCCGTTAACAACATTGTAAACTGTGATATGGCATAATTGTGCTGAAAGTTCTGTTAAATCCCAGCCAACCTGAAAAGCAGAAAATGTGCTACATTGTGACCAAAACAGAGCTGACGAAACCTCGCTGGTACTGTGTGTTGTAGGCGCACATATTTCGTCCGTTCAAATTCAACACAAACTCGGTGCTGAAGATTGCTGTGGAGCCAGTTAACCCGTCTGAGCTGCCAAAGATGTTGGATGGTTTGAGGAAGATCAACAAGAGTTATCCTCTTGTCACGACAAAGGTGTGTTGTCTTGGTAACAGTTGATACAGTCAGTAGATGGTGATGTCGGCCATAGTTTAATATGGTACAGAGTCATGGAACATCTCTACTTCACTGAGTAGGGCACGATATAGCCTTATTGTGCTGAAAATGTTATTAAACCCCAATCAGTAATCAGTTACTGCACTGAGTGAGATGGATTATTTACAAATAACTTTATCTTGAGGAGTTTCCTGAAGAGTCAAAATTTGGCCCCGCTAGTAAAATTTCTGTAAAAAAAACTCGCTGCTCTCATTTGCTGCAACCTGTGCCAATGTTGTTCCTGATTGACAAAGAATCTTGGGATCATCTTAGGACAAAAGTTAAAGCGGACTTGGGTAATAACTAAGTTACGACAACTTTTTTTTTCCAGTGACAACGTAATTTTGACAGAACTTATCATCATGAAGTCTTGCTTTTTAGCGCAGCACATTACTTTTTACATTTGCGTGTTTATGAAAATGCAGCCTAATGATGCACAGTACTTGGTCGCTGCCTTACTGGCTTCGCGTAAGTTTGGATTTTGCTTCGGCATAATTTACGAAGACAAACGTGGTGTAGTCTTACAGGAATAGCCAGCCTCTGTGTAAATACAAAGCCGTGATCTACTGGGCAAAGCAATTGGATGATGCTGATGATGTGAACGCAGGTTGAGGAGTCTGGTGAGCACGTGATCCTAGGCACTGGCGAACTGTACCTCGACTGTGTTATGCACGATCTGCGAAAGATGTACTCTGAGATCGGTTTGTACAGCCGCACTTACGTCTCTGTAGCCTAGTGTCGTGAATTCGCCAGAAACGGAAAGCATGACCACCCTCCCGACAGGAGCAGTTTCATCTTTAACACCAGCGGCCGTTGCTATCGTTTCCGCATTGGTCTACATAGTAAGTAAGTAAGTAAGTAAGACCATTTGTATAGCACACTGAAAACAAAAATTCATTAGGGGCTGGAATCTCAGTCAGCCAAACAAATACGTCTTTAACGCCTGGCGGAACTGATGAAGGGTAAGGTCAGACTGTCGCAGGTTGGACGGAAGATTGTTCCACAGCCATGGTCCAGCAACTGGGAATGCCCGATTGCCGAGACGAGTGTTGGTTCGTGGAATAACAAACGTAGCATTGTCCGACGATTGAAACTATTTTCATTCCGAGACTGACTAAGACATATCTGACATTCATCTTTATCATCGACGGACTGCACCGAAGAAGAATGTTGTCATTCAGATGGCAGCAATTGCAGTCATTTTGTGTCGTTGAAAAAGCTATCGGCAAATATTCTGTGGTTTCCCAGCCTATAGTTATTACTGACATCGGTCGTGTTTTTTGTCATTGGTGTCTTCAGTCATCTGGGCAACAAGCCAACAGGGCAAGACAACTGAACAATAAAAATAACAATTTCTAAATATCTCTGACCCTAACGCGAAATGCTGTTACCCAATCGTGCAAACTTTTTTTGCCCAGTTGGTTTGTCACACCATGGGCGTATCACCCAGATGACTACACATTGTCATGTGCCTACCACGACTGGCCTAGTGTCGTAAGAGGATGCACATCCAGGATCGCTTTTGCTGTTTTGTTTTACCAGTTCTTTTGGTTTATCATCTTGTATTGAGTTATGTATTTTTTAGTTTTGTCGTTATCGCTGAAGTGATTGGCTGTCATACTGCCTCCCAGATGACCACAACTGTATTGACTGCAACGTGGGTAAACTCAGAGTACAGTCACAGTTGTTATTGACCGAGAACATTTTAGCTGTAAGTGGTGATATAAGTGACATTCTGCTGCTTTGAGTTTCTAATTGTGAGTGCTTTTCGTCGTCTGCAGACATAAAGGTCGCCGACCCAGTTGTCAGTTTCTGTGAAACTGTTGTCGAGACGTCGTCGCTCAAGTGCTTTGCTGAAACTCCTAACAAAAAGTTTGTTATTGTTTACGTTGACTTCTGACACGATACGTATTGCTGACTTGGCTTGTTATGATTATGCTTAGCACCTGTGGTTCGATTGACGTATTTGCGCTTGTCCGAGCTAACATGTTGTCCTGCTGTCACATGTAAAAATTATTGATTATTATTTTATTATTATTATTAACAGTGCAGCGATTATAGCGACATGAACAACACTACAGTGGCACTTTACAGAGTTAGTAATGTGGGTAAACACAATGAAATGAGATACAGCCAAGCAAAGTCAGTGTTACGCCATCGTCAGTTTAAAAAGCCATGTCTTCAGGCGGCTCCGGAATGACATAAGTGATAAGTGATAGCGCATCCCTGACGGCTGGTGGGAGACTGTTCCAAGCACGTGCAGCTGCCATGGGAAACGCATGGTATCCAAGTGTCAGGCAGGCCTAACCATCAGAGTCGGAGAGTCAGTGGACCGGAGGTGACAACAGTTGCCATTGGCAGAAGTGAAGTGGAGGTGACTTGATCACATGTTGAAGCATATGTGACCAGAAATTCAACGTGTACCAAACTGAGTATGTAAGACTTGACGTGTAACTAAGTGATATTCGTGTTTTTCATCGCCTTCAATGCACACCAATTCACATAGTGACTGAATACGTTTTTATTCTCGTAGTGGGACCACAGTGCAGTGTGAACTGTGTTTAACTGCATTGGATGGAGATGCCCGTTCTGATATACGTACGTGTGTTTGTACATATTTGTGACAGGTTTAGATATTTCGTTACTATTGCTGTTATCACAGCCACTGTGAGTACAATACTGCCACCGTTGTTTGTGAATGTGTATTGTAGAAACAAGATAACGATGATAGCGGAGCCGCTGGAGAAAGGTCTGGCCGAGGACATTGAGAACGAGGTGGTTCAGATTACGTGGCCGCGGAAAAGACTCGGCGAGTTTTTCCAGACGAAGTACGACTGGGACTTGTTAGCCGCTCGTTCGATCTGGGCGTTTGGACCCGACTCCACCGGACCAAACATTCTTGTCGATGACACTCTGCCGTCCGAGGTACTTCCGCTGCACTACATTTTATATATATAATTATATATATATATATATATATATATATATACATGTTCTATGTGGCTCACTGACGTACATGACAAATACTATCGGTCACTTTAATGTCTTGTGTGACATCTGACCGAGTGTCATACTGTACTACGACGTGTTGACGGTTTCATAAGAAGTGAATGTCGTTGCCATTGCAGTGTAACATTTATGACATTGTGTTTTTGAGATGCATAAACAACAGAAGCCGGTCACCAGACTGAGTCTAAAATGTTTTACACTGTATTGTAGATGTTGTTAAAAGTTTGCATAGTTTTGTGCTAGCCAGATTTTTCATGGATATTTATTGCCACATTGTCAGCTACACTCAGCCTGGTTATCGCTTCTAGGTTTTTCTAGGTTTTCGTAGTCATACTGTGGTCATTGACCACACTGTATTGCATTCTTCTGTTGTGGGTTTCTATATTCATATTGCTGGATCTTGGCATTGTTTTTCCTCAATTTTCTAGGTTTTTGTTGTCATTATAATTGTAGGTTGACAAAGGTCTGCTGAGTTCTGTGAAGGACAGTATTGTTCAGGGCTTCCAATGGGGTTCAAGGGAAGGACCATTGTGCGATGAGCGTAAGTTGTACACATGCACACTCGCGTTGTATTTTAGACCAAAGGACACAAACATAAACCGAGTTTTGAATATAATTTTAAATACCATTTCAGTGTCCATTTTCCAATTGCACCTCGGTTACATTATTGCCCCGTTTGAACTAGAACAAAGTATGACCAGATCGTTATCATCATCGTCATCATCAAATAATTTGTATATAGCTTATTTCATGGAATAGAAAATTAGTAAAGGTAAGGGGACAGGGAGTCGTTGTTCGTAAAACCATAGTCATTAGCGCTCGGCTACCTCTAGCTAGGTCTGAGTTCATAGATGGACAAACTAAGCCTGTTAGCACAGTCACTTTGATGCCATCCCAGTTAGTTAGTTAGTTAGTTAGTTAGTTAGTTAGTTAGTTAGTTAGTTAGTTAGTTAGTTAGTTAGTTAGTATTAGAATCATCATTAATGTGACGTAAATCCAAATACTTCAAGATAACGGAACAAAAATGTTGAGTCACAGATGCAGAGACAAATTCAGTAAGATTGCTGGTATGAACGCGCGAATAGTTCTGTCTTGAGTCGACTTCTGAACTGTAACACTGATATGGAAGAACGGACAGAATGAGACAGAGCATTCCACGTGGATGCTGCTGCTGACTGGAAAGACCGTTCACCGATGGTGGAGCGAATTGTCCGTGGCACCATCAGGTCAGAAGACTAAGCAGAGCTTCGGAGCATCGCCACCTTCCACTAGTACCATGTTTACAGCGTGGTAATGGAGGCCCTTGGGCTGTACTCAACAGCTACCGCTAGCTAGGCCAGTTACCGCAGTATTACCGCGTCATATTTACCGTCCCCACAGTATTACCGTGAAATTGTCCTCATCCCACTGTAATTACTATGTTTACTGCAGTATTGCCGCTTTCCCTATTACCGCGTCATCCTTTAGTGTGTATATTTTCCATTTTTTGCTTTTAATTCACTGGATGTTTTTCAGCAATCCGCAACGTGAAGTTCAAGATCTTGGACGCAGTGATCGCTCAGGAGTCGATTTATCGCGGCGGTGGTCAGATCATTCCGACGGCTCGTCGAGTTGCTTACTCCGCCTTCCTCATGGTCTGTTTACATGTGAAGTGAAACTTTTGATTTGAACTGTTGTCTTTGAGGTGCAACTTAATCTGTAGCGTTGTTGTTTTGCTCTGGGTGTGTTGTACAAGTAGACTTGTTCTAGAAGTTGTTGCTTACTTTGTCTATTAAACCAGCAGAATTAAGAGCTTGTGTCACAACATCATAATTCTCCAGCATTGGCATTTGCCACAATTTTTGCGTAATGCAGTTGTAAAAATATGACAAGAAAACGTAAGTTTGTCATAACCAGGTGACACTTATGAACATTAGAAACACAAATGTCCGTCACCTATCAGTGGTTTAACTTTGCATATTTGAATATGTGCGTAAATTAGAAAAAAATTCAGTCGAATGGTATGATGTCGGGGCATGTAGGCAACGCCACGTCTGATGGAGCCGTATTTCTTTGTCGAGGTGGAAGCACCTGCAGACTGCGTTTCAGCTGTCTACACTGTACTCGCACGACGACGGTATTGTCACTATGCGTTTGGTGCACTGCAGATTTAAGGTTAAATGTGTCGTGGTCCTATTATAGACCCTCCCCAAAAGGGGCCACCTCGTTTCCTGACCGAGGGTCGTATGATTGAGCATGACCAAATCGGGGTTAGCTTGCGTTTGTTGTGTTTAGTCGTTTAGGTTTATTGAGTTGTGTATTTTTCTGTGTCGTTTGGTTTTGTTTGTTGGTATTATAAGTATGTAAGCGATTGGCTCGGAAGACTATACACTCGTGATATCTTTCGTGGCGAAGGGTTTCACCTGCATAGACCAGATTGAGGAGCTGTTTATTGTAATGGTTTATTGTATGTATTCCCAACAGGTAACATTGTCAACTTTCTCAATAATTTCACATTTTTAGCTGCAGCATACTTATCAAAGGCACGATATAGCCTATTTGTGCTGAAAGTGCTGTTAAACCCCAATCAGTTAATCAGTCAGTTATATTATAGAACCATAGGAGTGGTTGTTCATTTTCCACTCATAAGCCTTGGAAGCCTAGCTGCTTACGTCACATAGTGTGTGCCGCACGGCCAGTGTGACGCAATCAGCACAGTTTTGATTACTGCTAATGTATTACCGCTTAATTTCTCGAATGTTGTTTTTGTGTAGCGAAGTATGCAGATTTGTGCATTTTCTTCGAATGCAGCTAGATAACGCATAAATTGCTTCTTTTATTGTGCCATGTCATGAAGACAGCACTCTTTTCCGGCAGACTGACCGTGATATAATATAGCTTTGTAAAGTGCCCCTGAAACACTTTTAGTGTGACAGTGTCACTCTAATCTCATCATGGTTTATTATTCTTCTTATTATTATTCGCTTGCAGTGTGCAAAGAATTTTGTAGGACTGTGTCACTGTGTGAGCCATTCGCACGGGAAGAACTTTCTTTTTTATGGAGTGCGAAGTATGTTGCCGGTGTGATTAATGTAGCCTTCAAACATGATGGCTGTGTGTGCTGTTCAGCGGTCACGTGACGCAGGATGCGCCGGTGCCCGGGTCTCCACTGTACATCATAAAGG
>Ga0056115_1001497_pt1 | contig 11200 bp, 11 predicted proteins | sample WorMetOlspDAHAB1_FD_77007 | JGI IMG/M metagenome (GOLD analysis project Ga0056115, IMG submission 77007) | Marine gutless worms symbiont microbial communities from Max Planck institute for Marine Microbiology, Germany - Olavius sp. DAHAB.1 ... | reverse complement strand
TCAAGCCCTACAAACTATGGTGGATGGTGGTCCAAAGAAAGCAGGACAGGCCCATGACATATTATCAGTAAATCGTATCAAACTGCAATCAGGATTATTTTCGTCAAATTACAGCGTCAAATAATTACCACTAAATCATCGGCCGATATTAAATATGCTGTGCATGACATATGTGACGTCAGTGACTGTGCATAGTTACAAAGCTGTAATATGGGTAAGTGTCTATGTTGTCAGCACACCAACTTACATCAGTTTACTTAAGTAAGCAATTCGTTGCTGGGCCATCCATTTGATTGAAATCCAAGTACAAAAAATTATGATCACCACCTTGACTGTTTTTTTTCCAAATTTTCAAATAAGAATTTATCATCACACACTTTTTTATTCACATCGCAGATTCAAACAACGTCACATATTACATCATGCAGATAATATTTAATACCAACCGATAGTATTCTAGTGCTTCTTTTACACTCAAATTTGACGTAATAGTCCAGCTTCATCAGCAGGTTTTTACTGATAATTTGGTAGGGGCTTACTTTTTTGCCCCCATATGTTAGCAACATTTCACACTTGATGTCGTAAGATTCAGGTGCCATAGGATGTCAGTCGGTTGACGGCAGCCTTGTCTGCAGTGTGTAGCCGACAAAGTCAAATATAGTCAGGGGAAACAAATCAACATTAATGTCTGCATATCGCCGCCACAGTCAGTCTTTCAGTATGTGCCACAGTGAGTCAGTCCTATCCAGTAGTAATTCACTACAAATGACCACTGATCTCGTGGAAGAAAGGAGGAATCCAAAATTTCGAACTCAGCAATTCCAGTTATTCCAGACGGAGTTGAAAGCCTTGGAGATGAACTAGCAACAACAGTTGTCGAACTGGTGCTCACAGCAGCCGGCATTCTACCAGCGGCACTGGTTGGAGTGCGAGTCCGAGGTACGGTAAACCTGGGTCCTGAAGTTGTAACCACACTAAGCGAGCTAGCTGGCACACTTGACTCGAACTGTGCCAGAAGTGCCAGTGGAGTCATCTAATACTGAACAGCTGATGACCACAGTCATCTTTACAGCGGTGTATTTTTTAAAATGATTTTATTCGTTTCCTTTGTTCCAGGCTGCCACTTCCTAGACGGAACAAACTACCCAACTTTTCCCCGGGCAACTTTTCAGCCTCAAAATACAGGAAACTGACAAAAATTTTCTTACAAACTGTACTTGCAACTGTAATTCTCTCCATAAGTAGGTAAAATGATCACGTTAACAACTGCTGGCAATTGGTATTTTTCCTGACAACAAAAATACCCAACTCTTCCCGGACCTTTTGCTTTCTCCCTGACTTTGCCTTGACCATCCTTGAATTCTCTGATTTATCCGGGTTTCCAGATCTTCCAGAATGTGGTAACTGCATTCCTTCCTCTTCTCATATATTACACTCCATTCAGCACCTCCATCCATGCCCTGAAGGAGCTGCTATTCGAATACGTTGTCTGACTGCCAACCTTCGCACCATGAAACAAAGAGACACTTTAGAACTTAGATTGGAATATGCAACTGTCTACGTGTAATCTTACATGCATGTCTCTCAAACCAATAAAGCCAAACAGTACGGCATCTATTCGCTCCATTTGTCCAACTCTTATGACCAGGGTTCCTCCAGATACTCTTATTTGTGACATATTGGAGTATCAAAATATCAGAATTTGGTAACTTAAACCAAATCAACAACAACTGTAATAATAATAATAATAATGCATACAGTTAATTATGGACACTGTGTGTTTTAAGTATAATCAGTGTCTTACCCGCAAACAGCTGCAGTGGCTGACAATGCTGGTGATGTTGTAGACTGAATCGTAGAGTTCGGAGGCGGTCGAACACCACCCAACACTGGAGTCAGGGGTCTCCCAGTCACCGGGTGTCTTGGACCGACCACACGGGAAACAGGCACTGGGGAACGTGCAACTGGGCTTGATGTCATACGAGGTGTAGTAGAAATCACAGTGGGTGAACCGGCTGTAGAGGTACTTGTGATCGCAGATGGAGTACTTCCTCGAATGGGAAGTCTTTGTCCCAAACTAGTAATGGCAGTGGGGGCAATGGCTCTGACTCCAGATGGAGTGGTACTGGTGGCAGAAGTTGGTGTATTGCCACGGGGTGTTCCTGAAATAGGAAGCCTCTGCCCTGAAGTGGTGACTGCAGAGGGAGTCCTGGCTCTGACTCCAGATGGAGTGGTACTGGTAGCAGAAGTTGGTGTACTGACACGGGGTGTTCCTGACATGGGAAGCCTCTGTCCTGAAGTGTTAACAGCAGACGGGGTACTGGCTCTGGTCCCCAATGAAGTTGTAGCTCTTGGTGCTGTAGTTGGCGTTAAGGCCCGAATTATTCCAGACGGAGTTGAAAGCCTTGGAGATGAACTAGCAACAACAGTTGTCGAACTGGTGCTCACAGCAGCTGGCATTCTACCAGCGGCACTGGTTGGAGTGGGAGTCCGAGGTACGGCAAATCTGGGTCCTGAAGTTGCAACCACACTAGGCGAGCTAGTAGGCACACTGACTCGAACTGTGCCAGGAGTTACAGACCTCAATCCTGAAGTTGACACTGTGGCGGATGAACCAGCAGATGAAACACCAGCAGTTTGCATGCCAGCTCTTGGCGTTCCAGAAGGACTCGCCAGCCTTTGTACACTGCTGCTGACTGGACTTGGTGTACTGCCTCTGGGTGTGGAGGAGGTTGCAGATCTCGTGCCCAGTCCAGAAGTAGTCATCGCAGTTGGTGTGCTTGTTCTCATCCCTGAAGAAGGGCTTGGAAACCTTGGTGCAGTAACAGTGGATGGAGTGCTCATTCGTGGTGTCTGGAGTCTCTGAGCGGATGAGCCAGTAGAAGGACTTGTAAGCCTCAGTCCAGTAGTAGAAACAGTGCTTGGTTTTGCTGAAGGAGAAGGTATCAATGGCCTTGGTCCTGTAGATGTTATAGCACCAGAAACAGTGGTTCTGACACCAGTGGAAGGACTCGTAAACCTCTGTCCGGCAACAGGGGGGCTACTTCCTGGACTGGCAAATCTGGGTGCTTGTCCAGCAGTACCAACAATGGATGGTGAACTTGTTCTGAGTCCAGAGGAAGTCATCGTAGGGCCAGATGTGGGAGGCATCCTCGGAGTACTGCTCCGGGGTGTGCCAGAAGGACTGACAAACCTTTGACCCTGTCCGGCCGTACTGACAGTGGCTGGTGAACTTATTCTAATTCCAGATGAAGTCAACGTAGTGCCCGACGTAGTCGGCATTCTTTGACCAGAAGTTGGGGTACCGCCTCTCGGTGTGGCAGGACTGGAAAACCTCGACTGACCTTGTCCAGCAGCACTAACAAGGGCTGGTGAACTTGTTCTAACTCCAGCAGAAGCCAACGTGGTGCCTGATGGCATTCTTTGTCCGGTAGTGGGAGTACTGCTGCGCAGTATGCTAGGAGGTCTAGGGGGCGGCATCCTCTGACTGGCAGATGACATGACAGTTGGAGCGATGACTGCAGTGGGTGCCCCGGGTCTCAAACCACCACCGGGTCTCACAGCCGGTGCAACTGCAGTTGACGTTCGAGGTGCTGTGAATCTTGTGGCAACTGAACCAGGGACAGTGGACTGGATCAAAGTGGGTCGCTGACCCGAGGTGCTCGGGGTACTGGCCCTCGCAGGTGGTGTGGACATTCTAACACCAGCTCCAGAAGAAGCTACAGCCACACCAGCAGGCCAGTTAGCTCTCAGACCAGTTGGCGTGGACACCCTGAGTCCCACAGAAACAGACGTTGTCGGAGTGCTGGTTCTAGGAGTGGACGCTGGAACTGCAAATCTCTGCGATGACGTGGCAACAACAGCCGATCCACTTGCCCCTGGTGCCACAGTTCTTGGTCCAGAGTTCGGGGTATTACTTCTAGGTCCAGACGCTGTTACACTAGTTCTAGGCCCCGTGGTAGGCGTGCTGCTCCTAAGCAAAGAAGGTGTCACAGAGTATCCAGGTCGAGACCCCGAAGTGCTTGATGACACTGATGTGACAAAGGAACTGGTCTTGCTAGTTGCAGTGGTTGGTGCCGAAGCTCTTGGTGCACCGGGAGGCAGGAATGCTGGAAAGCGAACGAGGTTGTCGACAGAAGGTTTGCTTCGACTTGAAGCAGCTGATGAACTGGCCGGTCTGGAGGTTGACGGTGTTGCAGTCTACATAACACAGTTGCACTGCCAATGGCAAAGACAATGTTACACTCCATCATCAGACTTATTCATTCATTTCTCATGAACAACATTTAACACAATAACATGACCACAATCGAGCATTATAAATACCAAACCTGTTTAACTATATTAAACTGGTCTAGTCTCACATCAGTCTCACAATGTTACAGCTGATTATAGCAAGATTACGTTTGAACAACCTAGTATGTATTATGCCTGACATAGACAGAAAAACATATATTACACTTTACAATATACACTTTACATATATTTTTTTAAACTTGAACAATTTGTTTAAGCTTGATTAAAACGTAAAAACTGCTTCCTTGACCAAATATATGCACAGCTTTCAACATATCTTCCACTAGTGGGCCAATATAAGCCAAGTAGACAACAATGCTAATACAGTAGCTGAAAAGTGTACAAATGAAAGAAAAAGGTAAAAAAAGTACACAACACTGAGTCACTGCCATTCACATCATGATGACTGCAATCACTACACTGCTGGGTAATACATAACATGGTAACATCAGAAAATGTACGTGAATAAGTCAGCACGTTTATTAGAACACACACTTGCAGTACAAACTAGATCAACAAACAAAAAGTTATAAGCTCAATGAAAATATTGCAGGCAAACCAGGCACATACCGATGTTGTCTTTGCATAAAAAGAATCTCTGTCCATTCTGCCAGTGCTTCCGTGATTCGACTCTCCATATCTTTGACCAGCACTCAAACTCCTCGAACCGGGACCAGCTTCCGCAGCATACCGCCTGTCCTGCGGTGGCCGACCTTGAGTCGAAGAACCTTCTCTGTGTCTGTCTGATGAGAATGAAGAGTTCTCGGAGTAAGATGACGTCTTTCTGCGATCATACGTGTCAGATGAACTGCCGCTGTCGTGCCAAGATCTTCCAGATGGTGCAGCTCGAGTCATGTCTTTTCTATCTTCTCTTCGTAGAGATGATGATCGCGACCCATCACGCTGTGTTTGCCAGTCAGAATCTATCGATGATGCTGTTCTTCGGTGATCAGTACTTGGTAAGGTGGTCTTCAATGCCACTAATGCTGGTCTTGCGACATCCACGTTTGACAGGTAGTACGAACGGTCCGACAATCTCGCCGCTTGAATCTCGTCACAGTCTTGGTGTCCATAGTCAAACACCTGTGGACCACTTGTGGCCGATTTGCTAGTACCACTCCGGGAACTGGTTTCTGTCCTCTGCGGGTCTGAGCGAGTGGACCAACGTGGCGGTCTTTGTGTGTCTCCGGACACTGGTTTGTCGTCGGACCACTGTGAGCTGCTTCCCCGGATGTCTGCACTCCTGTCCGCCCATCCTGGAGTTTGCTGGGTGTTGGCAGTCCCATCTCTACCGTCAGACCATCGAGAAGTTTTCTGCACATCAGAAAAACCAGTTTTTTCGGTTGCCCACTGTTGCTGCCTTGGTGCATCCGTGGTACCAGCTTTGTCCGACCATCGTTGCGCGTCCACAGCACCACCTTGGCTCTCCGACGACCACTGGGTATGTGGCCCCTCACTGTCAGGACGTAATGATATCACAGAGAGGCCAGCGTCATAAGAGCTGCCCGTCTGGTACGAAGTAAATCCGTCGATACGCGGGGTCCTATGAGACCCCGAAGGTACAATGCCGGTCGACTTCCGGCCAGCAGTTGAGACAGGACCACCGCCATTGCGCGTACTCATGTAATTGCCGGCAGCCGATTTCAGACTGGATTGGGATGTGGTTCCACTGTGGGAGCTGGTAATACCATACGACGACTCGCCAAAGCCTGAGCCCCTTGGAGTCTGCCGACTTGCCGTGTCACCAGCCGAGATCCCAGAGCTCAAAGTTCCATATGACCCTTGGTAAGCGGATGCTCCTGGGGCACCACGAACAGGTGCTTTCTGGGTAGTGGTCCCCGCTGGCCGTCCAGTTCCGTATCCAGACTTGTTACCAGCAGAGTACAATCCCAAAGCATCATAACCCTCATCACCATAAAAACCTGCATCTCCACTGACTGCTGGATAAGAGCCATCATCATAGCCACCATAGCTTCCACCTCTGTAGCCTTCATCCGAGTAATCACCTCCCATCTCACCATAATGCTGACCCTGATCATCACCGGACCAATAGTCACCGGTGCCATGGCCCGTGTATGGTCCAGCCTTTGCGGAGGCCGTGTAGTACTGGTCAGTAGTGGACCCACTCTTGACAGAGAATGCAGAAGCACTGCCACTATATGGTGCCGGTTTCGAAGCAGGCTTGTAAGAGGCAGTGCTTGAAGAGTCATATTCTGAGTAATAGCCATAGGAGGACTGGCTTGGGTTCAAGTTCCCATATCCACTGCTGTCATATGACTGACCAGTCTCGTCCACATAATAGCCAGATTCATCATATCCTCCGTATGTACTGCTAGCACCGGCATCAGTTCTGGTCATACTGCTGTAACCACTGTCATATCCAGCAGCCTTGGAGTACAAACTACTTGTCCCCGCTGCTGCGTAAGACCCTTGGCCGCTGGGCCGACCATGAGACACTGCCTTAGCAGATGCGTTGGATGAGCCATATGACTGGTAGGAAGCATAAGAGCTGTCAGTCTTCGTGGCTGTCTTGTAATCAGTGCTGTCATACTGGGACCGTGAAGCCTGGTGCCTACTGGAGGCACCAAAGGTTCCTTGGTATGATTTGCCGGTGCTGGGTTTTGAGTAACCAGAGCTCTGTATACCTGACTGAGAGTAGCTGGAGGTCTGATAAGAACTGGAAACCATGCTAGATCTGGCATAGCTGCTGGGTTGGGCTGATCCAAGTTTGGATGGAGATACAACAGCAGCAGCATGCGATGGCAAACTGCTGGCACCCTTGGCAGGTCCAGTGACTGATGCCTGCAACATTGGCACCATTGGTGACTCAATACCCACCGAATGTACAGTACAGCAGCATGTATAATTTAGGCCCATCTCAAACAAAAGACAGCTGAACAAATGTGACTTCAAAACGGCAAAAATATACAACAGAAACACAAAACATTTGGACATAATTTGTCGTTGAAAAGTTTACAAAACACACAAAAACAGTAATTCTCGACCATCATTCCTATCATTTTTATCCATGCATTAATATTAGTGAGTTACAATAACAACCTATAATATTATGAAGTATATGATGACAACAACAACGGTGATAGTTTTCCAGCTGCATGTCCCGACTTTTTAACCACAATCAGTAAACGAAAAGAGAATAACTTTTTATGGCCCGATGCCGTAACCGTCACCAACATGAACCAGTCCGTAATGTGCCACAGTAAATTACAATCACAGAATGTGAAACTCACTGATGTCTGAGCACTGGCGTTCTTGTTATATGACGACAGTCTCTCAGCATGCAGAAGTCCACCACAATGAATGGAGTAATGCTGTACACACATAGCAGTCACTCTAACCACCAGCATCATCAGAAAGTATTCGGTAAAGCGACTATTACATGGAACAAAAAACATAAAGCACTACATCAAATAATCCATAAATCAATTATATAAAACAAAAAACAAAAATTAAAATTTCACCGACTTCATTGAAGCAACCAGTGACAAGACAGTGGTGGTGTAAGTAGACTCAAGTTTTTGGAAATATAATCCTAATTACACAGTTTATGGCTCTATTACATTTGCCTTTTGTGTCTTGAAATTATCAACAGTTTGACACTTCTCAGTTAACATACATCAGACAGTGTTTAACTCGATTACTAAAACAATGTCTTCTGACTTCAGGTCACAAATAACAACTTCCAAAACATTCAAAGTTTTGGTACAGAATGAAGGCGGTTACAAAATATGAATGATACGTCACTTCATTGCAAGTTAACAAATAATGTTGTCAAGTTAACAGCTGTTTTCTTTTTGCAACTAAACAGTACATCATCGTCACCCTCATATTACCAAAAGCGTGGCTCAGTGGTAAGGGCGTCAGTCTGACTGGCGGACTTTCCCTGATATGCACCTGATCTATGGTTGACGTGTGACCACTTCGTGGGTAAGGCGTCCGCTATGGGTCAACCAAGCAGGCCAACTCAGCCTCCTACCCTCAGTGGGATGGGGAATGAGTAGTATATCGGTAGTTAGATGGGTGACACCGTTAGCAGCAGTGTTGCCCTCTAGCGAATGCTTATACGAAAGAAAGGCAGATGTGGTGTATTTGCAGGTAACTCTGTGTGATCCACATCTGAGCGCTTAGTGGTCAAGTTATACTGACGATAGGCGCTATACAAGTCCACTTCCTTTCCTTTTACACAGTTAAAAATATAGATATGGAGATCTATGTAAACCAATAAATGTACAAAAAAAACATAATAGACATAGCAAGCTAAAAACCCATTCAGATAGTGGTACTGAAATTATGCCTTATCAAATGCCGAATCTGAGCCACGCTCAAGCTGACAACATTATTTACAGTAAAGTTGTAAAAGTCACACATAGCATCAGTAGACTTGAACAGTTCTGCATCTAGCTAACATCATTATAATCTTATTATCAGCTGGTGAAACACTTTTACAAATACAGAAGTTGACAATGATTGGCAATTTGAGTCAGTGGCACACCCCATCAATAAAATATACCTGCTCCGTCTTGAATGAGAGATTGCAGACGTCACAGTGAAGTTTGTTGGCTGCAGAACGAGAAAGCGATGAAGTCTTTTCAAATGACGAAGAATACGCCATCACTCACCTCGCTGCTGAACACAATATACAATCATATTTATTCCAACTATTTTAGACGCTTCACAGCACTTAAGCAATCTGGTAACATAATCAACTCACCACTTTCAAATTATTTCACTAAACACTATGCTGGCAGGTTTAGGATGGGTATTGTTAGTATTAGTGACGGTGTCGAGTCTTGAAGGAAGATAGTATGCACAACAGCATCATGGTTGTTAATCATAGCGGGAGAAAAGGCTGATCATTACTGTTGACAACGACTGGCATATCTTCTACAATCTACATATGAGGCGATGAGAACCAGACTGGCCTAACCCACAGATTTAGGTATATAGCATGTAATGAGGATAGAGAAGCTATCAAGTGACATCTTTCAAATGCCATAGTGGCCTAACCCACATGCAGTTTATTTATAAATATTCTTGGCTAAATTTGTTTTGGTCTTGACTGGAGTAGTAATGCCAGAGTGGCCCTAATTAATCATGCTTTTATGTGGATAGTTTTTATGAATAATATGAGAGCAAAGCGTGCTAAACGAAGCAATTTGCTAGTTTCAAGTTTTCTAGATACTTTACATGACGACAACGACAGCTGCTGTGATACAGACGAATATGATCTCGACAAATATGAAGTTGAACTTGCTAACAGTCCTGGCAGTGTCCACCAGCTCACTGAATGTCAGACTGTCAGTCTCAGAATGCAGCGTCTGAATCTGTAACTGGTGCGTATGTGCTTTCATAAACTGATGCTTATTTTTTAACAACAATAAACAGATTAGATGCCAATGATATTGCATTATCATTAAGCCAAATACAGTGCTTTTTCTTTGATATTTTCTTCGCCTGTACATTTTGCAGTGACATTTTTCCTTTAATGCAGTGTCAGTGTTGGAGCATTGTAGTACAATGAGAGCAGCAGGGCATTCGTGATTCATGAGTACATAACATGCAATAATCTAAAGCTATAATATTGTAAATCTTTTCAGATGCTTATCCTAAACCTAACCTTGACCACAAACTTATTATTGACCCAAACTCCCTTACAAACTATAACCCCTGTCCATTCTGAAATCCTGCTGTTGTTTTATTCGGAATTAGAACTTCTATGCAAATAAATCTCATAATAGCGATAGAATGTCCATAGATATGTTGTTTTTTTTGTGTGATGCAGATTGAAGTCTACATCTTTCTGATGATATTAGTCTGGCACTAGATGTCGAAGCAGAAGAAACTGTCATTGAACAATGCCGTTGAAGATAGCGTACTCGTAACGTGCATAATTGGAAGAAAAACATCAGAAAGAGAAAGCGTGCTAGAGGTGAAAAATACACTTCTACTACTGGGAAAGCAATACCGGGAAAGAGCTTCACAGCAGTTGATTGCCACTGTCCACTGAAGTGTGCTGAAAAAATTTCCGATAAAAGACAGAGTGCAATGAGACATCAGTTCAGTAATTTATCCGACTGGTCGCTGCAAACAACCTTTATTTGCAGTGAAACTAAGGTGTCAAAAATTGCTCGTAAATACACCACGGCTGTCCACTCGAGGCGAAAGTTTTCAAAGTGTTTCTATCTAGCTGATGATGATGGCGTTGATGTTCGAGTATGCAAAGTGTTTTTCGTACTGTTCTTGGCATCACTGATGGGCGAATCGCAAGAGCTACAGCTATGAAAACTGACGGTTTGCCAAAAGTCGATCAACAAGGTCGTCACCGGCCACATAATAAAACAAAAGATGAAGATACTGAATTTGTGAAACAATTTATTTGCAGTCTGCCTACCAATGAATCTCACTACAGTTGACAGAAAAACTTGAACCGCCGATACCCTGCACCTGATTTAAACATTTCTAAACTGTATAAGCTATATACAAGTGCACAGAATATAAGCGAAGTAAAGTTAGTGACCATATCTTTCGCCAGATATTTAATGAAAATTTTAGTCTGGCTTTTCATCCACCACACCAGGACACTTGCAAAACATGTGACTCACTCAATCACAGGTGGACGGTCGTCCGCCAGTGTTAACGGCGACATCGCAATCCAATGGGAATGGTCAAACTTTGACCGCTCATAGAATTCAAACCCCTTCACTGATTACGATAAAACTTTGCACAATTTATTACGTCCACGAGACGAACGCGTAACCCAAAATTTGTGCCAATCGGCCGTAATGGAGCGCCTGGCGAAATACGTGAAATATAAGGCCTTTCTTTTTTTATTTTTTTTCCCCGGACTCGCCTACTGAAGTAACCCGTGCATGTAATTTCACGC
>Ga0056115_1001496_pt1 | contig 11206 bp, 6 predicted proteins | sample WorMetOlspDAHAB1_FD_77007 | JGI IMG/M metagenome (GOLD analysis project Ga0056115, IMG submission 77007) | Marine gutless worms symbiont microbial communities from Max Planck institute for Marine Microbiology, Germany - Olavius sp. DAHAB.1 ... | reverse complement strand
TTTGTCTGCAAATGTGTGGTCAAAACTCACAACAGTATCCAGTCGGCCAGCCTCATGCAATCTGTCATTCCTGTGAATGACTGGACGTTATGCTCTACTGCAGGATTAAATGTGTTTGGAATGGATTAACAGATAGTTGTTTTTGGTGTTACAAGCTGTTGGCAACTGACCGACTCCGAATACGCTGAGTGTCGGTTTGAGACCTTAGCAATCGACGACGGCGGCTACGACGACGGTTCCGGGACTATGAACAAGAAACACTTGATCGTGCTTCATCGTTTTGTAAATAGTGTATTTTTTTGAATTATTCGACCATTATGTATCGGACTTTCGAAATGTGGATAAACTCATTGAAATTATTTGTGTAACTGTCTTGTGGCCTGAGACATAATTATTTCGTGTTTGTCAGATACCATATCTATTTCCGGTTATATACCGACTTCCGGCGACATAACTGTAAGCACGATTGAAAAGTTTGGCCTCGAAAATATGGGTATTGCTTTTGAAATTTTTTTTCATATGTGCCACAGAACTCGAGATACGCGTGGGGGTAATTTTACCCCTCCTTGGACATCCGAAGGCGTAAAAACCGTGGGAACCGGAGGGTTAACAAGTCAACTAACTGCTTTTGGTCATCTTTTTGTACCCGTTCATTTTTTAATTGTTCTTACTGTATATCTGCTTGCCTTTTATGCGAAGATGTCCTAGATATCATGAAATGAAGCCACAGTAATATTTTTATTTATACACCATGGATTCTATTTTTAGCATTGCCTGTATAGTGCCAACAATATAAGCTGGTTTCGAGCTTATGTCTGGGAATTCCGTAATGATTTAATTTACAGAATAATGGCTTAGTGTTTCTGATAAATGGAAACATCATCGTCATCATTGTGCTTTACCGCCGTGAACGCTAGGCAAAGGCATACAACAGATATATAGCGCCACAAGCCGCACACCGCAGCTGCAGCAGCGCTTTTGTGTCACAGACAGAGCGGGCGTACAACCTATAGGCATCGCAGCACAAGCTTGCGCCCACGGACTTTGACCTGTAACCAAACAGCCATACGCAGCCATGGTCTGCCGTTTGATGGTCTCTACCCCCGTAATCCATGTAATTATATGGATTACTACTCATTTACCGACCCCACAGGGATGGAAGGCTGAGTTCGCCTGGTTGGCTGAGCTATAGCAGACACTTTACCAGCAAAGGGTCACCTGTCACCAAGTGATCAGGCATAGGTCAAGGGAAGTCCGCCAGCCAAAGACCGACGTCGGAAGGAACGCTTTACTCTACCACTAGGCCTGGTATTAAATGTTCTGTGCGTGACCTACTTTGAGACGTTAATAACTACACTGTATGCCTGACCGGCAAAGTAGTGATATGCTTTACAAACGGTAATGATGTGAGCACTTCCTCTGGCGTCAGCTCGCCTTAGCAAGCTCTGAATCCCATTCATATACCATCTTTTAGATGGAGATTTATGTATAAAAAATATTTTATCTTTTTTTTTTGGTTTTCAATCACTGTGCTATCGTGTACATTGATTCTGCCCCTTATCGCAGCTTCAAACACAGCAACTTATCACGTCACAAATTAGGCCATACATGTAATATTTAACACAAATTTATAATATTCTTGTGCTTATTTTGTATTAAAAAATCGATGAAAAATCTACAAGCGCCAAGCATCAAAATATAGTAGCCTATGGTGTATAAATATAATACCAACTATATAATACCATAGTATGAAGTAAAATCGCTAAATCTGACGTTTTTGGCATTTTTGTATCATTATTACTGCGGAAGCTGGTTATCATACATTATTTGTTCTGTTGATCTTCTATCGGTTTTCAGCAAACACTGTGTGAGTTCGCACTTTGATTAAATAACGTCCTTGCTAAAACATGAAGTCCATAACTTAGTAGGCATATACACCGTCATACCACTATACACAAAAAAATCTAAACATCTTGGGAAAACGATTTCTCTTTCATTTGTTTTATCATACGTAGGAAAAAAGTTCACCCCCAAAATCGTGCAATATACAGCTAACCTAAACACCACCTTTTTTCACCGACTCGCATATATGTCGTAACGTAAAAAAAACTTCAAACAGGAACACTGCTACATCAAGGCAGGATGCAGCTGCAGCCTTCGACCAGTATAGCTATCGTATCTCGGAAACGATGGAAGATAGAGCGTAATCTGTACAGCGTATGGCACGCAGTAGCGTAGCCATTTCACTACCGGCCAACTCTCCCCATGCACGGTCCTAAGCATGTCTTAGAGCAGCGTAGAGGCCGAAGTCATATACTCATAATGCACAGAGATTTTAGAGTGTACGCATCGAGGTATGAATGGCGGAGGGAGGTCTCTCCTATGGCCCTGTATGTACACCGTGTTCCAAAAAAACCACTGTGACTTTTGGTGACTGATAACTAAGCCATATCTCAACCGATTTGCATTTTTATCACTCTAAAATAACATAAATTTCCTTTTAAAATGTTGCAGAATTTTCTACCACACCTTAGCTACGTTGCTACATATTTTTGGCGTGTTTTTCAATGTATGTTCTGCCTTAGTCATTTCTCTAATAAAAAAGCTACTTGCTTGCTTGAAATGCAGGACTTCATTTCTCAGTACTGACTGCATGAAATTTTGCCAAAAGTTATGGTTGACTATACAGGGTGGACCCAAAAAGTAAGCTACTACCAAAGTAAAAAATCTTATTAAATCGTATTAAAGCCTGTCAATGAGATTAGATTTCTTAGTCAAATTAAAGTATCAGTCAAGAAATATAATTATCAATTGGTATTAAATAATCTCCACGTGACCTACATATGCCTGAGCCGCAAAGTTGCGATATGCTTCACATACGGTATATGATGTCAGCGCTCCCCCTGGCATCAGCTCGCCTTAGCAAGCGGTGAATTCCATTCATAAACCATCTTTTAAATGAATATTTACGTGCAAATTTCTTTGATTTTCGATATTATCTTTTTCTGTTTTTCAGTTACAATTTGATCATAGAATATTTAATGAAAATTGTAATAATCTTGTGCTCATATTGTACTCAAAATTGATGACAAATCTAGCCCCACTGATCGTTTTTAATACGATTTAATTCTCGATGGTGGTTTACTCTTTGGGCCATCCTGTATACATGTATGCGATAAATTTTCGACTATACGGTTTTCTTTTTATGACATATGCCTATCATTTGAATATGGCTTCAAAATGCGAGCACTGTGCATGGTTTGATGTGCAGATATTTCATACAGTATTGAGGTGTATCTGAGCGCGAGGTCGTCGAATAATGACGAAACGACAGAGCGTGTTGAACCAACACATCATGTCAACTATCGTCGTCGTCGCAACTGTCGCCTTCGTGCTGGTGGCCACAAGCCCACGATGGTCGCTCGGCGCTCCGGCCTCCTCCGCCGCCGCCGACCTGCCTCCTGCCCGCTCACAAAGGACTCGCCGCAGTTCCGAGTTCCAAGATCCAGGGCTGGCGTACGGCGAGGAAGGCGAGCCAGAGGAGGGCGGCGGCGGGCTGGACAAGCGGATTGGCCGGCTAGCGTCGTGGGGCAAAAAGAGCGACATGTCTTGGCTGGACAAAGCCGCCAGCAAGGCGATCCGATCGAAGTGGAGTAACAGCAACATGGCAGTGTGGGGCAAGCGCATCCCGCCGGCTGAAAACAAGCGTGGAAAGTGGAGCGGAAATAACATGGCCGTTTGGGGATAGCAGCCACGCGGCAGCCATCGCCGACGATGCAACCAGATGCTGAGGCTGCCAGTGACGCCATTCACATTCCTTTCGACTATCGTTGTAACATTCATTTTGCTCTTTTGTACAGAGTTACACGCTGTAAACTCTACAGTATTTGTGTTGTCGTAGGACATTCGCATTTTACTTTCATAAGTAATCAAATCAACATGACAGACAGCGTTGGACGGTCGGCACTAACCCACCAACAGAGCGACTGAAAACGCGAGATCTGACATCGCGAGACCATCAAAATTGTGGGGACTGACATCGTGAGACTGGACAACGCAAGACCATACAACAAGGTGGACATAGCGAGACTTGTTTCAGTGTTCGAGTAGCTGCTCACTACAAGTTTTTGTTTGCTTCTTGGAGTATTATATGAGCTGTAGACCTATGTGTCAGTGTCTAACAGTTTTCTTCGTCATCTGTGCGTCGTATTGTATACCGTCTACGTGTTTTATGTCTTGTGATGAAACACAGCAAATAACGCATGAAATAAACTCTAATCCGTGAAATCACGGCAAGATAGCTGTAAAAGTTGTCAAGTGCATACTTATGCTACACATTTAGTTTGTGTGTGTATGGGTAGTTAGTGACGGAATGATTACATATGCTAATGATCAAGTGTTGTGGATAGATAATTAGTGATGACTATTAGATGTGACATATGTCGTGGGCGGCGCCATGAACCATATCCGCACGACCAACAGGGAATCCCACATCCATTTCTGACGCGCGCATAGCACAAGATTCACGAAACCGCGCATGTCCGCACGCACCAGTGCCAAGCCGGCACGTGGCGCCACGCGGCTCACTTCGCAGCAGTCGTCAGAGGTTGATGCAGCTGCTGCCGTTGCCGATTCCGGGCGCCTGACTGTCCTCGTCCTCACTGCTGCAGCTGCTGCTGCTGTTGTCGTCCCGCGGCTGTAAGGACTCTGTATGAGCGCCGACATCTCCACTCGTGAAAAATGTTTGGAAACTGTTCATCGAGCAATGCTTGGAAAATTTAAATAATGCAGGGCGAATTGTTATGCCTCTAAAATCATCATACTGCAGTGTAGATCGGCAATGTTAGTAGAAATAGTGGCCTATATGTACTAGAAATCAGCTAATGCGACGACACCACTGTTTGATCTCGTGCCGCGTTGTCCAGTCTCGCGATGTCCACCCTTGCTGTATGGTCTCGCGATGTCAGCGCTCCCCCACCAACACAGCCAACCGCCGCAAAACCATGACGGCAAATTGACATTGCATGACATGACATGTTCAAAGTCGACCACACATCCATTTTTTTCTATTTAACAAAATTTTCTACCCCAACTGGTGAATGTGCTACGTGACAAAACACAATATAACCGACTTCGTTGCATTGTCAGTTTTCGAGTTTTGCCATAACATTCATTGGCTGGCTTTTCATATTTTAGCAGCTTTTTCAATCCGAGTGATGCAGTGTATCACGTTAGAGTGCAGCAGATTATTAAACATCGCTCAAAGTTGTCGCTGTATCTTTACTAAACCTTTCACAATCACCGTCTCAGTAATAGACCGTCAATATGTAAAAATGTGAAGAATTTTTTTAAACAGGCGTCACTTTAATTAATCAGCACCATAGCTCATGACAAACTAGTTTATACCGATGGTGTTTGAGAGCAGGCAACGCTGTTGGCATCTAGATGGTGGCCTCAAAAAGTAGAAGCCACTACTGAATCATCAATATATCGTATTAAAGCCAATGAAAGTAGATTTTTCGTCAAATTAAAGTGTCAATAAAGACTTGGTTAAAATATTCTGTAAGTGAACTAACTTCTGACGTCACTTACTGTGCTTGAGGCGCAAAGATTGCGATATGCGTCACAGCGTACTATCACGTCATAGCTCCCACTTTCATCACGTCGCCTTCGTGCGCTGTAAATTCCACTCCCAGATTATCTTTTAGATGGACTTTTACGTAAAACGTCTTTTATTTCCATCTGTTATCTTTTTGCAAGTTTTAATTTACGATTTTATCATATATCATTTATCTTGCCGAATGCCGATATCGTTGCTTCGTACACAGTAATTGATGATTCATAAATTAGGTCACGCATGGAATATTTAATATGAACTTATCCCAATGGTTTTTTTACACTCAAATATCATGCAAAAATATTTCTAGCCTCTTTAACGGTTTTTTAATAAGATTTCATGACAGTTAGGTAAGTGGCATACATTTTGGCCACAAGGTCTAGTCTACTGTAACACAAGTCGCAGAACAATATTGCAACTATTCGCAGTAATTGTTTGGGTCCATTATGGCAACATTTTTTTTCAAAGTGTTAACAACAACTTAAGAAGATGAAAGGTGTAACACAACCGACTGTTACAAGCCCTTCTGTGCGACAAACTTTGATTAAGTAGGACTGATAATGTACGTTATTTCGCTGCTGAAACTCTGCGAGTCGACAGATCTATATGACTGTTTCTGTGGTCCGCACAGTTTATATTACTGTCTGATTAAAAATTAAAGTGTACAATGGCTATGAAGAGTGGAAACAATGTGGCCGCCAGCGATCAGTATTTTCTGACATAAATCTGATTGGATGTAAATTAAAAATAGGCCGTCGTCTAACCGAGCGAGTCTCGTTCGCTGCGTAGAACATCTGCCGCGGCACTTCAATCGCCTCTGCAGTAGAGATGATGTAATGGATCAACGAGTTTACAGCCAGCATTCGACATCGAAATTAACCCTTTTCATTGCAGTTGCAATCACGCCTCATGTCCTTCAGTAAACGGCAGTAATATTTGATCAGTGTTTCACCGTCATCACTTTGTTTAGTTATATGCATTAGAACAAAACAAACTCACGCGAAACGGACACTAATCAAAGGCAATATTGCACTAATAATTAGCGGGTAACTACTGTACATGCTCACTGTACAAGATTAACCTGTTAGTTTAGAGAACAGCGGCACGAGATCAGATGTGATAATTGCTACAGAGTGGCCCAAAATCTCGTCAGTAGCTTATATGTTTGACTGTCCACTATTCTAAGATAATTTAGTCAGGAAATGAACTCACGGTGACGCTTTTGGTACATATCGTCCATATAAAATATGTGACATCAAACAATACCAAAACTACTCTTGTAACTTGTTAAGTGTTTTTGATTTATGTTAATTTCCGACGCACTTCTACAACTTTTATCTGGAACGTAAGAACGCGCAGTGTGCGCTTTCTTTGCACTAACTAACTGCAGAAAATAAACGGCGCCAGCCACGTAACGATTATGCAAACAGTTGTTCTGGACTGTGTCAAATTTATAAGACGATGTGTGCAAAAACTATTGAAATCGGTTCCTGTTCAGCTGAATATGGACAGTGGGATAAACTATCGACTGATGTTTATTACTGTGTTCAGACAGACGGGAGATGGAATCAATGCCCGCTTGATTAGGTCCTTTTTTTATTTGCTCCAAATGTAATAATATGAACAGCCAGCAGTGTTGCGGTTATATTGGACTGCAGTGTGACATTGCCTTCCCGTGGCTGTGGCATTTATTACTGGCCTATAAAGTGTGAGACAGTGAAATAGAGGAAGCTCACGCATGCAGTGGCTCATCGACCGGCGACGTCAGATGAAGACGAGAGCGGACGTACCGTAATTGCAGAAGAACGCCGAACAGTGTACAGTGTCCATGTTTCACGTTTGGCATGAACTGTTTGAACTATTTCCTCGTATCGACGATAAATGTCGGCCAGATTAGCACTGCTTAACGACGGTACTGACATTATGCATTCGTTGCATGCAAGAGCGTATTACGATAATTCTGGCTGCCTGTCACACTCCTGCACTGTGGCATGGACAAACTGCCGAACCTATTGTTAAACTACCTCACCAACTGGTACCTGCGATATCCTACTGCAGAAACGTTACGAGACAGCGACTGTAGTCATTACGAAAACCAAATGGGAAATGCAAGTCATGTGTTATCGATTCAAGAAAAGTATTTCCGATGACCTCGAGCGACTTTGGAGGTCACGTGAGCTATGAGAAAATTCATTACCACAATATCTGGAAACAGCACACAACACGTACGTGAAAACACTGTTCACGGTCGATCACAATTCTGATTAACTCAAAAATCAAGAGACAAAATCTCATGTACTGCATAGACATGTGCATATACTGTTTGTTGGAAAAGTGGGTACTTTTTCCAGGTCGCAAAAAGCTACTATACAATGGTTACAATATATCTTTGTCACATATCGAATACTAACCTAATATTACCTAACCTAAAGCTCCTACGCGACCCGAAATATAGTGAAGGTGATAGGGCAGTCACGTACGCGAAAAGTGGTAATTAGTTAGTTAGTTTGCGAATGCCTTCACTGCGGCAGATTGTAGCCACGCAATTGCACAGTCATCAGCGGAATGGAGCCGGGATAGATCACCATCAACAAAACGAGACAGCAGACATGTGTCTACAATGTGCCTCATTGTCTGTACATCGCCACAATCACATTCGTCTGTTGAGGCAATGTGCCATTTGGAAATGTTGGCCGCGCGGCGGCCTTGTCCAGTACGGAAACGATTCAGCATTGTCAACGTCAGGCGACTGAGGTCGAAACCAGAGAGCCAAATGGTTGGATCAGGGATGAGGTGGTTATTGGTCACAGAAGCAGACTGCCAGTCAGCCCCCCACCTGGACACAGCGTCAATTGGAGCCAAGTCAGACCATATACGTTTTCTGGGTGGTAAACGAGGAGGTGGGTGGTAATTTACAGCTGATTACAGAAAGGCGCCGCACAGAGCGGTTAGTATTGCATCCTGTCCTCGCTGCACTGTTTAACAGAAAACGAGTGAATAAACGCTGCAGAGACTGACTGTCTAGAACTAGACTTAGTGACAATCGGTTGCACAATTTACATCAATTTCAGCGTTATTTCCGAATGCCATCATTGTTTTTCGTACGTTAAAACTCTCCAACGTTAATTTTATTGGAACTTGAGTATTAAATTCACATCCTTATCCTTCAGATATTTTAAATTACGAGTTCTTGAAACTATAACATATATGTGCACAATACCATATAGCATATTCGTTCTTACATTTCACGTTACTTTTTTACCAGCGACGTATGCTACGCAAACGCAGTGTATGCCATGCACGTGAAGACCGTTTTGTCTGTTTATCTGCTCCTCGTCTCTTCGTTCTTCCATCAAATTCGCCCAACATGGTTGTTGCCAGGTTGGAAACGGAAGGCCGGGAACGGTATCGGAAGGTAGGAGAGGGAAGGGAGGTTGGCCCTTTCTAAAATCCTAAACACGCCACTGAAGGGGAGGAAGAAAGGGAAGGAAGGGAAGGTTTTACGGTCTCCTCATTTTACTTTTATAGTGCTGGCTGGTTGGCGAATAATAAAATATCTGAACATATAGTAAATTTTTTACTATTTGATCTTTAGTGAACTTTGAATGTTATTTCGCAAAATTGACCACGACTGACATTATTGACCATCGTGTACGAAGCTCAAGATAACAGTCGAAATTACAATAGATAGGCAGTAAGCTATCTATTGCTGTCAGTAATGTATGGAAGCGATAATTTTCTAAGAACATTCAGTGACTATTATGTTCACAACCTTATCTTCAGTTATGTGAAACGCAGAGCGCTTGAAAATAAGGCTGTATTTTGCAATAGAATGTACCTGATGTTAGAAAGAAGTAAGAACGCTAAAACAAATGCTAACAAATTAAAAGAAGCAAGAAAATAATTTATTACTCATAAGACAGATGCAAAACATTATGCAGTTGAAATAGCAACCATAGCTTGACGACAAGGTAACAGTAACACAATGTTCTAATAGTCCCTATAAAACGCACAAACATAAAATATCGTGACAAAATCACACAGAAATCTAGCATGCAGTTGTCAGGTTACCAGAAACCACTGCCATGGGGTGTCAGAAAACTTCGAACAAAACGCGTCATCAATCATTATACGCATCCTGTGACATGAAATGATCAAATGGGTCAACGTTACTAACATATAGGGTGGCCCAAAAACTAAGCCAGTTCCGAATTATCATTAAATCGTATTGCAAACCCACCAATAAGGCTAGATTTTTGTCATCAAATTCAAGTGTTAAACAGGCCTAAGAATACTGTCAGTTGGTATTATCTATTCTATGCATGACCTAATTTGCGACGTAGTGAATTACTGTGCTTCACTGTGGGTGTAACAAGTGTATATGATATAATCGTGATTAAAAAGAGAAAAGATGGGAATCAAAGAAACTTTTACATGAATTTCCACCTAAAATATGATTTAGAAGTGTAATTCATAGCTTGCTAAGGCGAACTGACGCAAGAGGCAGCGCTGAGATCATTTGCTTTATGTGAATGATATCACAGCTTTGCGACTCAACCAAAATAAGCGACGTCACAAATTATGTCACGCATAGAATATTTAATACCAAGTACTTGTTTGAGACTTTATGTTGACTGACTGGTAGGCTCTAATACGATTTAATACCATTTATTGTTAATGCTACAGTGGCTTACTGATGGGGCCGCCCTTCCGTGTTGACCTATAGACCACACAAGTGACACAACTGGAGAAGAAAAATGGTAAAGGATCAACAACCAGAAGGTCAAGATGGACGAAGCTGCCGGTGACCCATAGATCGTAAAATCCACCGTTTGTGTCACAAGCGCACGTATCTGCGGGATCGAGCTTAAGTTACTTGTACATCGTTATTCATAGGCACGCACGCTGAAATCTCCTGGATTACAGGCGGCTTGTCTGTAAAATCAATCAGATACTAAACACTGCAGCAGGCCACCCACTGAGAGTTAACAGGTCTGACGACGAGCAATGTATATGTCGACAGCACGCTCTCCAAAACGAAAACACAACTTCTTCGGGTAATTTGCATGCTTCGGGACCTCCGACAGATATCCGGACGACCGGCACCATCTAAACACAATCAGTACACATAACTGATATCAACAGTGTCGAACAAGAGCACAGGTTCGTACACTTCGCAATTTTTAAGGCACTCCACTGTCACCTTAAATTACGTTACTTAGCATCCTTTCCCTCACTTCAACATTGAATGAATGAATGAATTTATTCAACCACAACAACAACAGTACAGATAATTATGACATTGTGCAGCTCAACAGTTGTGGCTGCTGAATAGTTAGGCTAGGTAAACCAGCACTTAAAACTATCCATTCGGAAAGCAAATATCAATAAAACTCTGTTTGCCACATTCGTTGACTCACGGAATCTCATGTGGCTCATTACAGGGTGCCCCCGCCAAAAAAAGTAAACTACTACCAAATTTTCATAAAAATAGTATTAAATCGTATTATAGCCTGCCAATAAGATAATATGTCTTCCTCAAATGGGACTATCAATCAAGCACTACAGTATAATCCGTTGGTGTTACAT
>Ga0056115_1001494_pt1 | contig 11210 bp, 9 predicted proteins | sample WorMetOlspDAHAB1_FD_77007 | JGI IMG/M metagenome (GOLD analysis project Ga0056115, IMG submission 77007) | Marine gutless worms symbiont microbial communities from Max Planck institute for Marine Microbiology, Germany - Olavius sp. DAHAB.1 ... | reverse complement strand
TTAATTTTAATTTTTAATTTTTAAAATTAATTAGCTGTCATTAATTAACTCGACCGTTGGGCCTGTTTTTCCAGTGTCAGTTTATGCTGAATAAAATATGTTGTGGTTGAAACACTAATACAAAAACAGCCCATTAGTCATCACCCAAATCAAAAGGCCCATGACCCAATTTGGGTAAGTTACCCACAGGAACCACTGCTGTAGGGAATACACAGAAGATCAATACTCGATATAAGTGCTGATAAAACAGGCAGCAACAGTTCACTTTGACTGTTAGTGAGAATGCCAGGATGGCTCCAGCACCGTTTACGATGTTGAAGTGCTATGATGTTATTGGAGGTGGGATGCAGAAGGATATACAGCCTGTAAAAATGCATGCAGGGTCAAGGGTCTGCATTGGTGTCTGTACCCCAGTTCGACAGGAAACCGAAACGAGCGGCAAAATCACCACCTCCTTCAGTGTCCCACATCCATTAAAAATCCAGGAACTGGTGTCTGTACTAGCTCACCAAGTCTGTCACGAAAGACTGTAAAAATGCTATGTGTGATCGATCATCAATACAACCTAAAAAAACCAAAGAAAGAGTTTCTGGTATCCCCCCCAACAGGCAAACACATTGTAACTGTTTTCCAAGTGCCTTTTCCAGTACGCTGTTAAAGGATTTAAAGAAAAACCTGAGAATCATGATGCCAAACCAAGAATGTAAATTCATCAAAAGCAGTAAATACAGAAATGCTAACGAGATTGTAAGTCTCCCCGGTCACAATAAGTGGCATATTTTTATCAGCCTGACAAACTGGACCTCTGACCTTCCAACCTCTAAATTTGCAAACTGCTTACATTACACAACTGCTATATATTAAAAAAAGGTGAAGGTAAGGTTAACTTATACAGCGCTGCATTTTTGTTACTTACTGAAGAACAAATGCACTCCACAAGGGAACAAGTCAAACCTCAGCAAGGTCGCGCTTCTGCTTGTCGGCTTTGTTGCGCGCCTCTCGTTCGCTGTCCAGATCTTCCGCAATTTCCTGTTTCTGACTCTCGACTTCTCGAATCTGCTTCTGCAGCGACGCTCGGCCTGCGACCTCTTCCTCAACGCTGCACGCAATCATGCAACTGTATGTCACAACCAGAATATCAAAGCTACTAAAGCTATCAAAGAAATTTATCTAACCCAAAGCCGCCTCCGAAATGACCTATATTGTCTCGGGTGGGGCGTTAAACTCTACTCACTCACTCATCTAACCCAAAGCACAAACTCTGGCCTGACGGCAAAGTGGTCGGACTCAAGATCAATAGATCCTGCGTTTAGTTCTCATCTATGCTGCTTTCTTGCATAGCCCTGAGCAAGCCAGTCACGCACACATGCCTCTGTTACCAAGCAGAATCAACTGGAATTTCATAATACAAGAGAACAGCAACAATAGCACACCATCGCGCCATCGTCCTTGCCGACTCCTTCTTCCGTTCTCGGACCTTGAGGCTCGAGGTCGTCTTAAACTCGATCAGCATTATCATCATCATCACTCATTATAAATAGTTACTGACTGTTGGCAACATAGCTTTTCGTTCACTACTGCCCGTATCTAGAACAAGCTACCATGTAGGGTCATATCTGCACCATACAAACAAGTTTTCTGCAGTCGTGCGAAGACTCATCTGTTAAGCTGTTCCTTTCCCGACTTTCTGCAAAACATGTGAAGTGACTTCTGTCATTATCAGACACTCCATAGTTACTCCTGTCACTTACTTGGTTAATTACACTCAGTTTGATTTACCGGTTGAGTGCCGACTGAAGTTCCTGTTCGCGCCTGTTGAGTTGAGCCTGCACATCATGCAGCTGCGACGTTCGTTCGGCCAGCTGCTCACGAAGATCGCTCAGCTCCATCTCCAGACTTCGTCGGACTTTCTCTAGTTCCTGTCTCAGCTGCACAAACATTACCGATTCAACTACAGACTCCACGCAACTATCAATTACGAAAAACTAGCAATGGATTACTGGTTAGAAAAGAGAATATGATCAAAGCAAGTAGTGGCTAGGGCGAGGTTAGGTGGCTAAGCAAGCATATGCAAAGTTGCTGTCATATGAGCTATAAACTTACAGTTTTACAACTGCATCGATGTGCCATCAGTTTGTATAAGGAACATACAAACTGCAAAAAAAAAACGCTAGAATCATCTGCTCACGGCCCTGACATATTTCGGCCATGTAGATCGGGTTGTCGTTGACTGAAATCACCACAGGGTCTTAACAGGGGCATTGGAGCAAACGCCTCCAGACGGGAGATGCAGGTACGGTCGACCAGAACACATATGGCTAATTCGGACAAGTGAAGCAGCTCTCCAACATTTCAACTACAGGCTGCACACGGCTTTGTGGCACACGGCTTCAGACGGGCAGAAACAGCATGAAAGTGTCAGCATGGCAACACTCCAGAGTATGCCAATGACGATGAAGTCATAAAACATTTTTAAAAATACATTGTGATAAGTAAGTAAATCGTACTAATACACTATAAATAATAAAATCAATGCGAAGAGAGAATGCATGCAGCCAAAACACTGATATCACACATGTAACTTGCACAAGTTTTCATATTTTATATCGATGCTACGTCAACATAACATAGCACATCACATCCCGTCAACGAAATTTACCTCCTGCTCTCGTCGAAGTCTCTCCTCCAAGTCCGCAACAAGGGCCTCCAGTTTCGCCTTCTGTTTAACAGCAACTTTGCTGCGTTCCTCCTCTTCAGCCAGACGACTTGCCAACTCGGCAACTCGGTCGTCAAGACTTTTCTTCTCCTTGCTTAGCTGAACATGTAAAACAACATAACTCCAACACACATCCATATCCTTAAGTTTTACAAATGTGCTGTGTGTATGTTTAATTATGTCTATCTCTTGATACGTACTTGTGATACGCGTGTGTATATGTACAAAGACTGTCTACGATTTTATAACACTTTATTAGTCGGTATAGTGTATGCTGCAAGTGCGTGGTTTTAGTAAACTTACATAATTACTTGTATCCGTAATTGTTCAAGACGAGCAAACACAAAACACCCATCTAAGCAAAGAAATTGATATTAGACATTGGTGTGACAACATTCGTTCTGCATCTCAGTCAGATACAAGGTAGGACAATTTAACAGTTCCCAAGCCCACTCATTTATCCAAGCAAGTCTATGTCAAATGGAGATCATATGAATACATATCGAACAGGCGATAAAAATTCAGACCTTGGCACCAACAGTCTCATGCTGTGCAAGCTCTTCTTCGAACTTTTTCAACTTGGTGTCAGCCGTGACTTTCTCCAGCTGAAGTTTTTGTCGAGCCTGCTCCTCCTGTTCTAACCTGTAATGTTAACTCTACACTGATAACTTCTAAGAGAATTCCACACAGCGGGTCACAGCGGATAAAAAATCAAGTACTAATTAGGCAATGCAAGCACGGCACGGACACAGTAGTTGGCAATTCAGACTGAACTGGGGTACACTGTATGTCATGTATAAAAAGCAACACACATAAAAACTGCCAGTTATTCACAGAAGAACACATCATCATCATCATCATCATCATCATCGTCATCGTCGTCGTCATCGTCGTCATCATCATCATCATCATAATTGTCATCATCATCATAATCCTCATCATCATCATCAAAAGGTGACTGAATGGTTGCCTGTAGCAAAATAAAAAAATCGATTATACGGTCCGAAATGATGAAGACACACTAAGGGCACTACAGCTACAGAAAGAATGACAGATGGGTCTTCAGATGTATCCTCAAAACAGTCAGTGACGGCGCCAACACGACGTTTTGTGGCAAGTGTCCTACAGCTGGAAAGCAGCGACTTGAAAAGGTGGAAAGATGGATGGTGTCAGCTGTGAATGAGTGCAATTGTGATGCGGGCAATCTTCCTGCCAACTTCTGCCTTCTTGTGCGTTTTCCTTCTCGACTTAGGTACAGGCATAGGATAGACAGGTGAACAATATACATTACAATTGATCCATAACGGTTCCCCGTAATGAAGACCCCTAACAATAACATAAATGCAGTCCCACTAACTTCTTCTTACAAAGAGTCATCATCATCGTCATCGAAAAGTGAGAGAGTTAACAGAAAATGGCAAGTTGGCAGCACTGACTGTTCTTCGAGATCCTGAATGTTGGTCTGCAGTTTTTTCTTTTCAATGTTGTAGATGTTCGTTCGCTCTTCCTCCTCTTCCAAGCGCTGTTCCATCTCGCGCATCACCTCTTCCAATTCTTGCTTCCGCACTGCCAAGCGTTCTCTTGCCTTAACACAACATCCAGTTTATACGAATTCACTGCCATAAACCAAGGCCGTCACGTAAGTACACACAACAACACAGTATTTTAGTTTTAATGCTTATTATCAATTCCATTTTTCATAACAAAAGTCATATGTGACATAAACCGACAAAACTGTATATACACATAAATATTACACATGCAAACACATACACATAGCCCACTGTTCGACGATAACCAACTTTAAAAACGAATAATGCATTTTCTTGGAGCTGGGAATGATGACAGCATCGACATCTTTACGGAGTCAAGTAGGCAGATGCAACTTCTCAACACATGCTACCAAATGGTGCTCTCCTGTTGCATCAATGCATAATGAATCGCATCGTGTTAAACAGTTTCTTTCCAATGCACGAAAACAAAGTCATGTCAACGTTACAATGGGGAAAACAGATAATCCATTGTGAAAAAGCTCATCCCGTTTACTACCTTTCAGCCAGCAAGGGTCAGACCAAGTTCAGCTGACATATAATGAATGTTAGCAAACAAGCCAACGATGCGGTGGTTAAGTTTCCATATGAAACAAATCAACAAAAATCCCAACAAAAAACCAAAACTGTTCGGACGACCAAATACTACATGACACAACCATAACACAGTGCAGAACAGTGTTAACTGTATACAGCAAGTACCTCCTCGGTTTCGGCACAGAGGTCCTGTTCGGCTCGCAACTGTTCACTGAGAAGCAGCTTATCGTTTGTCAGCTGCAGATGTTCTGTTTTCAGCAACTCGTGTTCAGATTGTATGTGGGTCAGGTGCTCGGCGACTTGACGCAGTTCAGTCTCCTTCTTGTTCAGCTTCTCCTCGGTATTCGTCACCTGCAGTAACGGCTTCACCTGAAACAATACACAGTGAAAAACAACGTCAATGTCTAACTATACGTTCTGTGGAACTCCCTTATGCTCTCAGTAAGCCAACGCCAACGCCAAATGTTTTTTCGCTACCGCCTGAACGCGGCTTCAGTGGGGTTTGGGTTGTGAACAAGACCTGAAGGCAGTTCCAGGCGGACGGACTAGCAATGGTAAAAGCCCGGGAGCTGTACGAGTGTACGTGCTGAATCAGTGCAGTAGATTTCGCTCAGCAGAACAGGTATGTTTCTGGCTGCACAGTGGGACTCAGTGATCGGCGAGGTACTGAGGTGCACGACCATTCAGATATCGGTCAACGATGACCACCAGCTTAAATGTCACTTGGTCACAAAAAGTCAAGCCAATCGAGCTCATTAACAACGTCGCATCTCAACATTGGACAGAAACTTGGCTGCTGTTACATCGTTACAGCAAAACTTTAAAACTTTCACTTTCGGTTTTGGGCAATACAGAATGTTAGGAAGAACCCACGAGAAACTTAGCACACATGGGACATAGATTGAACTGAAGACAAACTAAGGAGAGACTTGCAAAAGAATTCAAAGATGTTGACAACAATGCCATAATTCTAGCGTAAGTTATGCACTGAACAGCCTTAATCTCTGGCATAAGTTTCAAACATAACAATGTTCAAAGCTGTACAATATTCTCCATATTAATCTCCTTATGTTTCAAAGTAAGCTCTTGCATCTTCTGTCTCAAACAGTGACACAGATATGCCTAGTGGGTAGTGAGTAGAGTTTAACGCCCCACTCGACACAATATAGGTCATTTCGGAGGCAGAAACACAGATATGCCTAAAGTGACCAGTACATAATCAAAATATAGAAGGCGTGAGTGAGTGAGTAGAGTTTAACGCCCCACATGAGACAATATAGGTCATTTCGGAGACGGAATATAGAAGGCATAATAATAATAATAATAATAATAATAATAATAAACAGAATAAAGCATTAGCAATTCAATACTGTTAACTTCTCTGGTAAGACACAGCGCCAGTCGACTGATTTCACTTTACCTTGGTAAACAATCTCCACCACTGCCAGTTGCGTAGCTTCAGATACGACGCACAATTTCGCTGAATAATCCGCACTGCATTCTGCTGCTGGCATCGTTTCTGGTAATTCCTATGTGCAAAAATCGAGCCAGTAACATAAAGACAGAATGTACCACAGTGAATAGTATTGCATCGACCATCCACACATTAACCTCATAAAAATGCACGCTTTGTTGCATAGTGCAATCATCACAATGTACCGTACCAAGTAACAAATCGAAAGAGGTTAGGAAATAATTTAGTTTCCACAACAATTGTAACAGTCATAGCTTGTTGAAAAAAAGGAAACGGCATCATAAACGACAACAATATTACAGTGTGTCAATACAAGATCTTGAATGATGTTAGTATTAAACAGTCCAAACGATGCAGTTAGACAGCTAAACATGCTGCAAGATTAACATAATTCAATGAATCTCGCTCGCACCTGACTACGTAAGTACAAGTGAGAAAGAGCATTTCGAAAGAACAGATGAGCGCGTTTACAGTGCACTTTATCCCAACGCCCAAACAAATCGTCCTCAGCAACTATCCGAAACTGTTATAAGACCAGTCCGGCTGTCTGCGGTCTTTCGACACATTGTTCCAGACTGGAGGTCCAAATGAAGTGAAGCCTCTGTCGTCTTTGTCGGTCCAATAAAACATGGCACTTGTGTGTGAGACAAAACAACATGCACAGGGGAGCTAACAACATCATACACCGTCAACTACCTGATACTACCAAATGCCAGTAACATCTAACGAAGCAAAACTAGTCAACAGACAGGCACATTGTATTGTATTTCACTGAAATACGCAACAGATCGAATCATCGCTACATACCTTCGTGCAAACTTTCCGCGAGCATACGCCTGGAACTGGATGATGATGTCCGTCAACTTCAGATCTCTCTCTTCCTCCAGGTGAGCGAGCACACCAGCTCGAAAAAATATTTTACTCAGGCCGATTCTGTACAGGTTGGAATTCAACTCCAGAGCTTCAATCTACAGAAAAACAAACCAACAAAACAATTTACTTACCTTATGTTACTTCAACTGTTACCCATACTATCATATCATATGCACAAAACAACAGCTATCACTGACAAATATGCTATAAGCAGACAAAGGCAACAGTACTCTCAGCAATAGGCTCCAGAGCTACTAACGACATTAAAGTTTATTCATAAGCAGCACATTTAATTCATATGCCTGTGTATACCTTTTCCAGAGCAAATCTGAGGAGAGAAATCAAGACATCTCCGTTATCAGTTATTGCACTGAATTTGCGGAAAGTGAAGAAAATCACTCAGCAAGCACAATCTAAACATGTCATACAAGTGCAGAAAGCGTTACTGCAAACACACACTGGAAAACATTTCAGTCACTTACCATCTTTGCACAGGCTTTCTTGCCGTCCATAAAGCCGCGCGGAATGACTCCGGGCGTCAGCAATTCGTAGCGCTGCCGGAACTCCTGGAAAACGATGCGGCTGGGGAAGCCCTGACGACAGATACGAATTCCCTCGAGCACACCATTGCATCTCAACTGGTCAAGCACGAGGGGCGATTCGACTTTGCCAGCCTACAACCAAACACACGTCAAACGTTTCAAAAACATTCTAGTAACGACAAAATTACACTGGGTCTAATTACACTGATACTAATTACTTCTGAGACCATATCTTCCACACCCGCCACAACCTGATTTATCATACAGTTAATTCAGACTGTCGCTGGAGATGTTTTACTAGGCAGTGTGACCACAAACCTGCGTGAAATGCGTTTAACCGGGCTGGCTAGAAAAACATCTCCTTACTTACTTGCATAAAAAAATCAGACAAGCACACATATTCAGTTATTCATTGCACGAGGAGTGAGGACACTGCTAACTCGTCACGCACTGTTCCGCAATGACGAATCGGAATTCTGCATGCACCTTCTTTTCGTGGTTTGGCAAGATACAGCGCACAAAGTTCGGATTGGTGTTGTTCAGCGTCTGCATCAGCCGGACAAGCTGCTCTTTGTACGTCTGCGCGACGGTTCTGAACATGCCCTTGCGTGTCCGCACTCCAACAAACACCGAGGACTCGGTCCCAACCGTCGCACTGATGCCGACAATCTCCGCTGAACTCACAAACGAACAACCAAACAAACATACAGCACATGGACAACATTGACATACTGAGATTTCCAGGCTTATCGGTCTTAATGCTTTAGTTTTCATTCTTTTCATTTCAGTTACTGGTGATGTGCAGCAGTCCAAGCTGGACTTCTCTTTGGTTAACTTTTGACATACGCTATTGTTTTAATTATTCTGAACACAATCCCATAATACTGTCCTTAGTTAGATCCTAGCATCAGATACTAGAAAAGCAGCAAATTGCTAATCACAAAATCAACAACATCACATCAGTTTTACGAGAATGATCGTCGAAATCAACACATTTTGCAGCGTATGACCCACAGCTGCCACAATGCTACAATAATAATTATCATGCCTTACGCTAACCATAATCCGCGTGTGCAAAAGAATGGCCACGTGACATTCAACTCTAAACAGAAAATTTAGACATCTCTAAATGGCATCAACACTGGGATTGTGAGTGCCGTAATTAACCAGGCTTTTAATGACAGAACACAAGTACAATTTTTCCAAATACTGCTCTGTTCGTCAACAATAATATTCGATCTGGCAGGCAATGAACTTGGGTTTTGCAAAGTTACTAGCATATACATTCATTAGCATGACGATTTTACAGGTAACAGCCAGTTTGCTCCTGACCTAAGAGATATGGAATGAAGTGTGGACCAGAAGATTTTACTCACTGTGGTGGTGTCAGCGTGGTACCCACCTGTTCAGTTTGACAGAAAATTAACAGCAAACAGGATAAAGTATGCTGAAAAAAGGGAGCACAACACACCGTCTTTCCAGATGGTGCGCATGAAATCGTTGGCCGAGTCCTGCAGAAGAGACACGACATTCTCGTTCAGCGGGTCCATGTTCTTGAGCAGCCACTGGTCGCAGCAGTAGTCCACGCGGCCGGCGTAGTGAATCAGACTGAAGCTGGCACGATCTCGGAAGTCTGGCCGCTGGAACTTTGGATGGCCCGAGTGCTGGACCAACAGCTTGTCCACCAGCGTCTTGTCGGTCGCCTTCGGGAACCAGCACTCTTCATCCACCAGCGAAAGAACTCCCATTGGCTGACGACAAAAAGTCACAACAAACACGACACTTACAGATGTCAACGCAAAGCTCACAGTAAACTGATACAGTGGATTCGATATGCAGTTGAGCACTGCCGAAAAAATAGTTAGACGATTATTACCAAAAATTACAACAATACAAGTTTATCCTGCTAAGATCTACGAATCAATGGCATTGTCAGTCACTGTAACAAATCAGCACACTGCCACTGTTTTCAAACTGAAGCACATTTTCTGCGGTTTTTCAACACAACTCTAGACACTCCACAACAGCTTTAATTCCAAATGCCGTGGTCTTCATTTTTCTTTCACTGATTCTTAAACCAGCTGAGTTCTTGTTCCTGCATCTAGCTGATTAGACATGCCCGAAACCTATTACTAGCATGCTCTCTAGAAAATTATTCCACTTCCAAAATGACCTATATTGTGTCAAATAGAGCGTTAAACTCTACTCACTCACTCACTCACTCTAGAAAATTACCAAATTTGCAACAAAGAAAACGAAAGTGTAAGAAAGTCCTGGTAGAACCAGAGCAAGAACACAAGGCTTACACCACGTTTAAACGGTGACATGTTCAACATCACACTAACCTTCTCAATGAGGTCGATTGTTGGCTGAAGATCAAGGCCGAAGTCAATGAACTGCCAGTCGATGCCCTCGCGGCCATACTCATCTTGCTCAAGGATGAACATTGTGTGGTTGAACAGCTGCTGAAGCTTCTCATTTGTGTAGTTGATGCACAACTGTTCGAAGGAATTGAGCTACAACACGTTCAGTTACAGCGACCGACTTAACACATCCACATGCAAAATAACAACATCATGCAGTGAGCTCAGTTGCAATGAGAACAATGGCAACTTAATTGCATAATAATGAATCAGAAGTGAACTTAATGATAGCCACATTACAGAAACAGCTGTAGGTATTATTCATTCTCCCATAGTTCAGCACCGAATACTGCAAAAGACATACTCAGCTACCTTAGTGCCACAACGTACATTGAGACCTCTTGGAAAATGATTATCCCAGCTTGCTGCATATTTCTACATCCCAAACATCTTTTCTCACAGCTACTGTGAGAACTATTCTTAACACGCAGAATGCAGGACAAGTTGGCTCAGCTTTATCTACAATGAGACAAATCAGGATTTGGTAAATCCAATTTATTAACGTCTACACAGAACATGTTTTGAGGGCACAACATAAAAAAAATGTCGGGAAAAAAGTAGTACGAAATCAAAGGATCAGAAATCATCCGACCTACTTTACAAAAATAATCTAAACAATGCCAGCCAACAACAAGAGCATCGTATGCAGAACAGAAACGGCCTCAGAATCAAGCGAAACACCTGAAAAATCTCGAAGCCAGCAATGTCGAGAATGCCGATGAACGAAGCTCCCTGGCGCTTGCTGCGATCAAGCGAACGGTTGACTCGTTGCACAATCCACTTAAACATGCGATCGTATATCGACTTGCTTATCGCTTCTACGGCGTACTCAACCTAAAACGAACAAAAAATCAGTAACGCAGCCATCTACTTCAAAATGTACCAATACGACTCTTGTTAAACAACACTGCTTAATTGACATTAACAGTAACAACTTCGTAAAAGTGTCATTATCAGAATGAGTGGTGTCAGATTAGTTAACCACAAGAAGATTTGTAACACTTTTCAAATAGACTGTACAGTCTATTGTAACGAGTTCATCCCCTTTGACCGCTGAGCCTGCAACTCAAAGCCAATTACGTTAGCATATATCCC
>Ga0056115_1001493_pt1 | contig 11212 bp, 11 predicted proteins | sample WorMetOlspDAHAB1_FD_77007 | JGI IMG/M metagenome (GOLD analysis project Ga0056115, IMG submission 77007) | Marine gutless worms symbiont microbial communities from Max Planck institute for Marine Microbiology, Germany - Olavius sp. DAHAB.1 ... | reverse complement strand
GCTTCCCGAACTGAGTTCGTGCGCGTCGTACGGCGGCGGATCTGGTAGTTGAAGATCTGAGGTGACGTCTCTGTGAGTATGTCGGGTTAAATGTTACCAGGTCAGCGAGATAGGAAGGACAACATTTATGTAAGATCTGGTGCATCAATGTGGCTATTTTGAACGTGACGCGATGCATGACCGGAAGCCAGTGCAGCTGTTGTAGTGCAGGACTGATGTGTGCTCGTCGATCCAAATTCAGCACCAGTCGAGCGGCCGCGTTTTGCGGCCAAATATATCCCCAAAATTTTAGCTATGACGCATGGTTAGTGCAGTTCAACTTCAAACCTACGATTACCTCTCCACCTTTGGAGTATCACTGTCCGTTCCATAGCACAATATTACACTGGTTTGTGACAAAGGCACACGCAGTCGCAGGCCTACGCACCGCGGGGTTATTTCGAGGGAGAACGCGTGGGACTCCGGCCACTTATGAACTAGATTGCAGGATTTTTCATACACAATCTCCATTTTTTTCTGGGTGTGATACCCCGGACCCCTGCAGAAGTGCACCCGGTGCATGGACCCAGACACCAATTTCCGCCTGGCTCGCCAGCGTTCCCGTTGTTCCTGTTTTACGAAACGACCACTGCAACATAGTTAGCTTGCTCAGAGCCACACTCAACGGTGTTGCGAGTGAAACTCAAAACCCGAACCCGTTGATCTCGAGTCCAGCATTCTTAACCACAATATGCTAACGGGCAACACTTGACATATACAAACGAGATGCTGTCAATCAAAGTGCCTTAGCTTAAGTCACACATTCCTCCCGTTCAAAGTCATCACTGTCTTCGACAATAATGTTGCCATACTGGCCACTGTCCCCGCCTCCTCCAGGGACCATCTCAAAATAAACCTCGGCGCCCGGCTGAACTGAAGGATGCCGAGGCAGTGGAACCACCCCAGATGGGCGTGGCCGAGGTGTCACGTGAGCGGAAGGCGGGCGTGGCAGTGGCACGCAATTGGTCGACGGGGTTGTTTGTATCACCACGGTGCCATCAGGCTGCTGCATAGCGGTCAGTGTACAATTGGTCAGTCTAGAAAGGTCATCACAGATCTCCATCACATGTTGACCGCATGAAGCAGACCGTCCACTGTCTACTGTGTTCGAGGAAAGGGCGGTGACATTACGAATCATCTGTAGCTGAGAAGGCATCTCCACCACGTTACAGTTCACAGCATCATCAAGAGGCTGACTTTCAAGTATGGTGCTACCTCTGAACAAACTCCCGGGCTGCACACTGCCCAAAGCCCCCTGCTGTCCACTGTTTAAGCTCCCTGAGATTACACTGCTGGGTTGCCCATAGCTCCGAGACCCAAGCAATCCATCACCAAATGACCTTGGTTGCCCTCTGTTCGAGGTCACAGATCCACCACTGCTCAAAGTCTTAGGCCTCCCACTACAAAAACCGGATGAGCCACTGTCCAATATCCTTGGTTGCCTGCTGCTCAACGAAGCATGCTGAGGACTTGGCACGACTGAGAAACCATCGCGGTTCACGGGCTCTGCCTCCTGATACGCAGCAGAGCCACACACTGGCGGTGTGTTCCCACTCCCGGAGTCCGAAGCCGGACCGGCCTCATCAGTGTCGGTGCTGTCAATGGCGAAGATGTGGTAGAGCGTGTCACCGCCTTCAGACGACGACGGTTTCTCTACGACGACGAAGTATCCCGGCGGCAGATTATTCACGTCCAATGGCGGAACTGTCATCAATGCCGGACTGACCAGATTGGACAGTGTTTGGCTGGCCACGTTGGAGCGCGTGGTAACTGGTATCCGAGCTGGCCGACCTTGCCTCGGAGGTATGCTAACCACAGGCTTCAAGGAGGTTCCTGCAGCCACCACCAAAGACACACTCTCCGTCGGAGCAGCAACCTCATTTCGGGACGCAGCAACCCTGAGTGATCCCGCAACTGGGAGGTCATCAACATCATCATCTGGAGGTCGTACGGCAGGCCGGGGAATTCGACCGGACCTCGTGGGTCGACCACAGATCGCCTGGATCACTTCAACCTCGTCGTCAGAGTCAGAATCTGGTGGAGGAATCTTCGCGATTGTACGACGTCCGTCATCGATCCCGGTCCGCAGCGGTGACCTGGCTGAACGGAGTGGAGATGACTTCAAAGCTGTCGTGGCTGACTGAGGCGCACTGGACACTGGAATACTGTAACACAACAAACGAACAGACCTGCTACCTGACACAGTGCCTGACAGGGGCAGAATTAATAAGCGTTGGTCTAGCTGCAGACTCCCAACCTGTGCTGTATAAAGGTAAAGGCAAGATTCACTTATAAGCACCGCATATGCGCATACCGTCTTCAGCGGCGCTGTCATCACAGAGAGGGCTGCCGTTCAGCCTAGGTGACAGCAGGTCAAGCCCACTAACATGAACTTTGACCTGTGCTGCTATACAGCCGCACGTAGCCCTAGCCTGCCATTTTGATGGTCTCCACCTCCGTAATCCAAGTACATACATGGATTACTACTCACTTACCGACCCTGGAGGGATGGAAGGCTGAGTTGGCTGACCCACAACAGACAGGAGGCACAGTGTGGCAGGCAAACTAAAATATAATGGACAAAGAGCTGCTCACCACAAATATCTCGACCTTGTGATGACAGACATAAACGAGCATTGGGCCGACTGAAGGCCCCGGCTTGTGGTGGCAAAGCAATCAATCAACTAACCCCCTACCTGATTTCCTAAAACAACAAAAACCGAATAAAAACCAACCAAAATGTTTGTGTTCAGTCACCTCCAGCGCCAACAGTAACGTCCAACGTCTGACAAAAACGAGACGTTTCACCCACGCCAACAAGTGTAAACAACTTGCTCAGGGTCGCTACGCAACAGTAGAATTGGCTACTCAACAACAAACGAAACGAGATTTCGTCCACTAAAATCGGCAAAAACGACACTTACGTGACTGCTGGTTCCACCTCATTGTCGCTCTCCGAACTAACTTCATAGAACAGGTTCCCTACACAACAGACACACACACATGCTGTCATTATGCACAACCAGTGATAGGACACCAATCACAAATGGACATTTGTGTCGCACTTTACAAATACTAAGCCTTTTCCTTTACGTTAAAAACTCGTGTTACCTTTCAAAAACAACAATGACAACAACAGCATAAGCAGACGTAAGAGTGAAACTGACGTCGAGGTCGTTTTCGTGTCTTGCCAGACTTGGAGTCGGCAGTCGGCATCGTGTCAGCTGAAGACGTTTGACCACCGCAGGTCGCTTGCATGGCTGCTGCGGTGAGCACTGGCTGTGGCTTTGTGTCCAGTCCACTCTCCTTGTCTGTGGCTGACACCAGCTTTGGTTTCTGGCGTCGCTGTCTTCGCTGTTTGGCCGCTAGTTCCTCGTCTTCATCGGACGACGGCTCTGCCAGGAGCGTAACGTCAAGGCCCTGTCGGTTCACTGCACATGATGGACATCGATGTAATAATGGCACGTTTTTAGAAATTGTTTTCAGCATTTTAAAATTTCATTCGAAAGCAAAGTATGAATTTGCGAAAATCCAGTTAGGAACACTCTTGTCAAAAATCCAGTTATATCAGTGGACATTAAGATACATGTTACATGTTGTAGCCTTCAGTGCAGTAGAGCCTCAAATCTTGAACTGTCTGCCAGCGGGCCTACAGCCATTTCAGACAGTCGCTGAAGACATTTTTATTTGGTCAGCAGGACAAAAGCACAGTGTGAAAATCCCTTTAACTGCGCTTGAAAATCCGCTAACTCACTTACTTAGTAAGCTTGGAGTAGTTGCTAAGTACTGTTTAGAAGACAAGTTAGCAGTAGTTACAGTAAATAAGTCTTCGAGTATTTTGATCATCTATTAGTCGGCGGCCCTCGAAATTCCGCACGGGAAAACCAGACGCATGGAAGCAGTTTTGAGGTCAGATGCCCCTCTAAACCAAATTTGAACACGGACTTTGCCAGATATTCCTTCCTAACAACAATCTGGAACAAACCACTCAAACACATACTATTCAGTGACACGAGGTTACCACTCCCCAGACAGAAAAATATGCCGACTTTTCTAGACAAAATTGCAGGCAATATGTCGAACAAATGCACACTTATTTACCCAGTGAGTGAGTGAGTAGAGTTTAAACCCCCACTCGACTCCGTAACATCAGGCATGAAAAATGAATTACAGTACGAATAAAGTACATGCAAGTTATTTTGTTGAGCTGCTACAATCATATTTCCCTGACTACACAAATTCCCTGACCTTTCACTAACTTTGGGCCTTTACCCTGACTTTCCCTGACCTTTGCCACATTCCCTGACATTTCCAGGTTGCCAGAAATTCCAGAAAAGTGATAACCCTAATGACAGTGAATCCGGCTTCAAATCACGCTTAAAGACGTTTTTATAAACCGCTTTTTATTGTGGCCCACTCTCCTCCCAGTGCCCCTGAAGCACTGCAAATGGCGTTATATAAACGTATTATTTTCACTGCTATCACCAACGTAACATAACCAGTAACTTTCACAGGCAACAACGAAATTATAACGCTGCACATGAGACAAGGCCTTGAGCCACAAATTAGACTAGATATAAAACATTAGGCAGAGAACAGACAGAAAGAAAGTGCCGCAAAACTGACTGAGAACTTTTTCGATGAGCTCGTGGTGAACCTTCTCTTCGCGTTTGAACTTTCGCTAAACACACAGTCACCGACGTGCTCGTGCATACTCACATTAAATGCAAGCTAACAATTTCTATCAGAGATTAGAAGATTCTCTGCTGAAAAGTAACATGCTTGGAATACGAAATACTCTAATATGCGGCTGCGCTCATACAACTGTTGGACACAATGCGATCATATGCTGATCCTTCTGGAGACATGTCTACGATGTCTGCGATCAAGAAAGTTTGCAAGACAAAAGAAATTCTGATATACAACCAATATTCTCGCCAATGCGAGTAAGCAAGTAAGTAACAGAAGCGATTAAGTGTCCTCTGATAATGACACAAGTCACTTCACAACCACTACAAAAAGTCAGGAAAGGAACGGCTGAAAAGAGGAGTCTTCAGACCTAACAAGTCACGGGAACAGAAAACCCGAACCAATCATGATAAAATTTGGGTGGCTGTCATAGGTTAAGGGGTTTGGCAAAGTGGCCTTTCCCAATGATTTATATCACCGCCCTTACAACCATGCGAGTTTGTCTGATATACTGAATGAAATTCACGCTGCTAGATCAAACAAATTACAGTCTTCTACATTGATCAAAATGGAGATAAAGTCAAATTTTTGCCGCGAGAAACAAACTTTGAGCTCCGGTCGATTCCTGCCTGGAAACAGGCGACACATCAATGAGAAATCGGTCCCAATGCGACTCAGAAGACTGTAGAACTTCTTCGTTTCTGTAACAAAAAGTCTATAATTACACGCATCACCATCAAGAAATTTGGACACTGAATATTACAATATAAGCTATGGTAAAATCTATGGAAAATGTGCACCCAAGTAAGCAAGCAAGTAGTTGAATAGCAAATTTATATAGTGCATATAGCCATCATACTCTTAACGTGTTCGATACGTTACCAAACAGTATATGCCTGTCTCTAAATTTTCAGACTTGTCTTACATTAATTGACATTTGTTCTGATTGTATATCTGCAGTGAATTCAACTAGTAATTAAGTAAAGGTAAATAAATGTAATTTACTAATTGAAAGTAAATAAATGCAATAAATACAGATCTGCATTTGCATATTAATCATGTACACAGGTCGAAGTTGTGGTTCGTGGAACACACAGATCACAGATCAAAGCCTAGAGGACAAATAAGTGACCGACTGGACATTCTGAACAATGTGTGTGACATCTGCTCAATTATCAAACAAGAGCCGTAGCTGCAGCTGACCTTTGCTGGTCCATGCTCGGCTTCGAGTCTTTCGCACGTAGCCACATCGAACTCTGTCGCGCTCATCAATCACTTCCGTCTTCTCAACCTTTACCGGCTTCTTGTCCTCGATCATCACACTGAAAACCACAACAGATCTCTTCAGAATATACTGATGTCTTTCATGCTGACGACAACCCTGCAACCTTAAGTGGAAATCGTGTGACATGCATGGGGTATACGTTACGGCTGAATTATTAACTGTAATAATGATGAGATAAACACTGAAAACGGGATCACTATCGACCATATAATAATGTTGCAAAAAACAAAGGTGTGCAAGTGGCAGCTGCTCTGAACAGCAGCCGAAACACCTTTTATAGCAATCACACTACAGCGAAAGCTACACTAAAGCGTCAGTTACACTACATTAACTCGTAATTAAAGTTTTCACACAACATAGCAAAAACAAATAACAGTCCGATAATGACAATGCAGAACCAACAAACAATGGCTTATACAAAGCTGGCAGTTGACAGAATTAAATGCGCTAGCGCATATATTCATGCTTATAATTACTTAAATTTAATTTTTGCTGTTTTACTGCAATCTGTCTACTTGCAGTCGACAGGTTGCAGTTTTTTTCTATATAATATCAGTCGCAATCGGAAGGATCAAAAACAGACGTACCTGCCGGGATTGAGAACAATATTTCCATCGGGTCCGACCATGACTTGTGGCACGGCATTCTCATCCTCTTCGCTGGCACTGCGACTCTCGTCATCTCCGGGCTCCACCGTCGCGCTCTCCTCCACTGCCGAAGCTGAGGTCGCGACCGAGTCATCTTTAACATCAGCTGACGACGCGACGGTCACAGCGGCAGAACGAGATGGCGACCTGCACGTAAACAAAGAAAGCTACTGCGCGTTTAGTTTTTTTCCTGGATTAGCTGAACCGACAGTAGGACAATGACAACAGGCAGTGGTACATGACACGAGCTTTATGTGAATATGTCCATATAAGTAGCGAGTGTGAGTTAGTCTTCGCTGGTTATGCACCCAGATACTGTCATGGTCCCAACGCCTGGTTCAACCAAGTTGTTGCGTCAAAAACTGGAAATACACCGTTGCCACAATCGTGGGCGTAGATCCAGGGACGGACAGGGGGACATGTCCCACTGTCCCCCTACTTTATGCGGAAAGACATTTCATTTTATTTTTGTAATGCACAGTGCTGCACATACATCACAGTTTTTGTTTGCTTGTTGCTACTTGCATATTTTACTCAATTCGTTTAACATTGTTGCCACCAGATGTCGGATTTTAAGGCCGAAATGCACCAAATTCAATTTCGGCTGACGCTTTGCCCCAGACCTCGCTGTGGAAGCTTACAATACTTCCCAGACCTCCTAGTTGGATTTAAGTGGGCCTACTTTTAAGGTCAGGGAAGGGATGAAAGGGAAGGAAAAGAGGAAACTCAATCGGGGCTCAATCCGGTCCCTTCACTTTTTCTTGCGGATTTACGACCGTGGCTACAATTTGTCGAAATTACTGCCGTTCTTTAACTATCCTCATTGATCAGAGGGTTGGATGCGCCACGAACCGATCTACGTGTCACAATCTTCTGCCGCCTGTAATAACTTCACAAGTGTCAATCTCATCCACATCAACGATATTACAACAGCCACAACAGCAGTTACACTTGACTACAAACTCACATCATTGGATTGTTCACAGGATTCATGTAGATTAGGTCGCGCATGCAAACTTTGCTGCGGTCGACGGGACCATGAAGATTTTCCAGCTGACGACGTTTCTTCTTTATCTGCACGGGGACATGACAAAACACACAAATTTATAATATTAATATTAAAACTAAAAACGAAGAGAAAATTGTTCAATTCTGTCCTCTTCTCCTCCCCTCTCAAAAGTAAACCATTAAAACTGTACCTACCAACTGACAGACCATAACATAATCGTGCTACTCGGTTGTGCATGTCACTTCACTTCATCATTCCGCACATGCTGGTACTGTTTTCATTTTTTTAAATGCACGGGTAATAATAACGACAAACCTGCATTCGTCGCTCGATCATCTTTTCCGCTGCCTTCTCGGCCGCCACATCGTCGGTGTCTGTGTAAACATCCGCAGACGAAGAGATGACAACCTCCTCGTCAGCGACATCGGTGTCATCACGCGGCGCCAGCTCGTCCGACGCGTGGCCGTTTGTCAGCGTCAGTGGCGAAGGAGCCAAGCATGGCGGAGGTATGAATGGAACGTGGTCATCACATGCTGATTCGGTTTTTGCGCCAACGACGTTCCCGCTGCATCATTTGCAACGACTTCTCACGATCGACACCGTTTGTCTCGCCAAACATGAGTCGGTTGTGATTCGACAGCATTTTAAGCAAAAATGGGCTATATCGTGCCTTCAAAAAATTGTGGTGGGCGTATATAAAGAAGTTGATATTAACGACAACGTTACGTGGCGGGAAATGCACAATCGCAGAAAGCCGAGAGCCAGACAGCAAAGTGCACAGGAAAAGACACACGACTGAATATAATAAAAGAAAGCCAAATGACAAAACAATGTCCAAAATTAGTTGCCCCTTGTGACACTTGGTCAGGAAACGAGACAGGCTTATCACACCAATCCTGAGCACCCCAGAAGTGAAAGCAGTGATGACAAATAAATTATGCAAAAAGAAGTAGTAAAAGCACACATCTCACAATGCAACACAAAATAAAAAACACAGAGGAAAAATGGGTTTTAAAAAAAAGGCTGGGTTTAAAAAAACAGTCACAGAGATAACTGGTGACAGCTAAGCTCACTCTCACACCTCGCTTGTAATTACAGCAAATCTGCCACACAACTGAAATAGTCTCCTATTTAATCCACAAGACTCCATCTTATCGGACTACACATAATGGGGTATACAAAAAGAATACGTTTTTTGTACATTTTCAGTATTTTTCAAATTATTTAAAGTGCATTAGCACATTATGTGAAACAACTGCACCCAAGTTTAACTTCAATTAGGTAATCATGGATGGTGTTATCAATACTGTGCCGAATCTTGTAGGAGCTTTTTTGTCTCAACGTAGATCATGCAACACTGGGCCAATCAACATCTGACAGTTCCACGTTGCAGTAAACCAGCAGCTTAACTTAACAACCTCACAACACAGACCTCGGCAAAGCCTGCGAACCAGCTGACTTCAATTGAGCAGGCGGGCTTAACAACGTCGGCATCGGCGACGGCTGTGACATTGCCGACAGCTGCGATCCAGCAACGTCCGATTTGTCACTTGTCGACAGTTGCCTAATTACATATATCAGTTTTCAGCAAATGTGCAAAAAATCACAACATACCATACACACATACATGTTCACTGAATGCAGAACACTGGCAACGACTTTTTTTATTTTCAACATAGCAACAGGCATGAACATGGTATAAGTGGTTTTATGATGCCAGAGTATAGCTGCAATTCAAAGTACACCATATCTCCCAGATATGCCACCAGCATTTACAGACCAGATGTCCTTTCCTACCTAGCATCCACTAGCATCAAACCACCGACGAACTATTAGAGATACCTGAACAAAATTACGGCTACGTTTGTTAGGATTCACTCTATACTGCACCCACTACTAATACCAGTCAAAGCAAGACAACATGCACATATAAAACACTTGATACAATCACTTTCACTCCAAAGCTAGGTCCTAAGACAAAATTAATTTATATCTAATGATAATAACAAATAATGTCATACAATCAAAGCTTGAGGGGACTAAAAAACACGTGCACCTACTGTGACTCCTACCAAGCTTTAGCACCCCTTAACAGCCCTGTTATTAATATTATTATGCAAACTGAGTCGTCATCTGTACTTCATTACAATGCCATATTGTTAACTCTCCAACACTATCAACATTCAAATCACGGTTACAAAAATCATGATCTTTTTTCTTGGTTGATAGAGTTTACTCTTTGAGGCATGATTATTTGTTAGTTGTCTTTTGCTTGTTATTTTATTTTATTATTGTATGTACCACTTGTGCTTTCTACAGTGTATGCATCATGTGCTACTGTGGCAGTGTTAGTGACCATCTTGGTCCTTCTTTTAATAAATAATGACTTGATTTGATTATTATAACGACACATCAGAGATCACCTGGTTCGTGCATTCTTGGAAATATTTGGCTTGGCCTGAAAACGCACTCGACGAGTGACGGGATTCAACGAACCAGGTTTCTGGGAGACGGGCTTATGACTGACAGCATCGCCTGCAGCCGCGGTATTTTCGGCCGGCTTACGCAGCGACCCCGACGACACAGAGCCAGTTGCGGTGTTGTTGCTGTTCGACTGTTTTTCGGGCGAAGCGCTAACTGAAGCAACAGGGATGAGAATCTTCTGCGATAATGTCTGAAGAGTAATGGTCTGTACGGCTTGTGGCGAAGATGGACAAGTGTCATCAGTCATCTGATTCGCAGCTAGTAAAGTACAGGAAGCTGTGACAACATCATTGCCACCGTCACTCGCTGAAGACATCGCTCTGATAATTCTGTAATCCATAAATCAACGTGTAACACAATCACATGCAAATATTGGGCAAGAGTTCTGTATTGGTGAGTAAATAGCTGCTTAACAGCACATCAGCACTGAACAGCACTAGTCAGGGCCGATATGAGTCGGAAGATCTTACTTCTAATAGTGTGCTATAAATAAATTTTTAAAATCAAGGCTTACAGCTAATATAAAAAAAGCAACCGCAACAATTTTCTATATTGGTCCACCTGTATATGTAACAACATTTTAACGCTATCCTACAGTTAATACATTTGTACTTATGTATGACCGTAAACAGGTAAGAATGATAATATAGATATTACACGTCTGCATTTTTTGCTGCACAATGTTAAAATCAGTTCAGCAATCTGACTGTACGGTACTGAAAAATTGATAGCATCAGATCTTCACAATCAGATCATTGACTTGACATGAAAATGCCCAACTTTTAACTCAGAGACTCGAATGTAGATTGGTTCTCAATTTTTGAACCAATCTGGCCTGACTTTCAGGTTTAAATTAGGGATGTTAAACGATAATCGGAAAATCGATTATCGAATTCTATTATCGGAATCGTTATCACGTTTCAACAACCGATTATCGAAAACCAACGACCTGCCAACCGGTGATTTGGAGATTTGGAGCGTGAGCACTAAGGCAGGCGCCAGACTAACAATAGATGTCTCTGCGCGATAATTACCTTCGTCGACTGACATGCTTGTGTG
>Ga0056115_1001492_pt1 | contig 11214 bp, 10 predicted proteins | sample WorMetOlspDAHAB1_FD_77007 | JGI IMG/M metagenome (GOLD analysis project Ga0056115, IMG submission 77007) | Marine gutless worms symbiont microbial communities from Max Planck institute for Marine Microbiology, Germany - Olavius sp. DAHAB.1 ... | reverse complement strand
ATTTTATACTATCGGTTATGTAACACATCAAAATTAATACAAATCACCGCTGAGGTATTCTCTGTGTTTTTGCAGGATTTTTCCATATTCATCTTTTGCTTTGTATGTTTTTAAAAATAAAAAGCAGAAAAATATTTAAAACGTTAAAACATAACTAACGTGACGCGAATACAAAAAAGGCATCATACTTACTGACATCTCTAACAGGTCACACACAGTGGAACGTGGTCAGGAGGTAAAGCGCCGCGCATATGTAGCGATGTATACAGGGAGGACCAAGAAATTAGCACATTTCGTACTCATCAACTTCATCAAATACTGACCAGTTTTGAAACTTTTTCACCGTTAGAATCAGAACAAAATTTATAATACTATCAGTAAACATCCTACCACACCTCAAGTGTGTCGCTACACTACCTTGTGAAATATATATGTCTTCAAAACAACTATTCATAACAAGACGACTTCTGTAATAACACATTATAAGAGTGCATCGTCCATAGACACATTGAACAATTGATGTAAAAACTGCAGGATGTGACAAGTTACTTTAGACAATAACTGAAACAATAAAAACGTTATTTCACGTTGTTAATTTCTTGTTACAGAAGTCTTATTTTCAGTTGTTGCTTTTAAGACACTAACATTTCACAAGGTAGTGTAGCGACACACTTTCGATGTGGTAGGATCTTTAGAGATACATATACTGTACTATTATTACAAATTTTCTTCTGATTCTAACATTGAAATTAGTTTAAAAATTGGTCTATATTTGATGAAGTTTAAGGAGTACGAAAAAATTGCGCCATATTGGGGTCATCCTGTATGCTAGTTGTATGTTCCACTGGATTAAAATAGCGTTTTCACGATATTAAACTATATCTAAGTAATTCAGTTAAAAAGTTGATATAAGTGAAATATGTTTTTAAAAAACATTATATAATATGTATGACAGCTGGGAGTTAGGACGCACCATTTCTACTGCTGTAGGTTCTCAACTTCTCACCCACAGTAATTCTTGACAATGGCGTCTGTGTACAGAAATATAGAACTCTGAAATAATTTTGTCACAAACTCTTCAAATGGAAATACTTTCAAAGCATTATTTCACGCAACATGACAGTTCATTTCAGCATTGCTAATATTGATAGTGATGGTCGCGTTTGACAACTTGTATTAAACGGATATGATGATGACGACGATGATGATGATGATTGACTATGAAGCATAAACATTCACTCTTCCTGTCTCTTAAAGTATACACGCACTCACACTACATTAACGTGTACAGATTTGGTATACGCATTGCTGTCCTAGCTCTAATGAGATCACAGATGAACAAAGTGACAGAGAAATCATAAGCAGTCTTGCCAACAATTACATTACAGTGTACTGTGTTAACAATTACAGAAAGCATAAAAAAGATGCGTCTACAGACAGACACTAAGTATTAAAAGTTCAGTAAACCGAGGCAATAATGTCCAACAGACAGAAATAATGTAGTTACATCTCATAATTCTAACAGTGCCATTTTTATTCACGCTAAAATCAACTTAAACCTACGCACTCGTCAAAATGTAAGTTAAATAATGCAGTATATGCACACATTATATGCAACAATTACGCCAAATACAGCAATACAGGAAAATTGTCAGGAAATACTGTGAGATCACTAATATACATATATGCTATGCACCTACTGTTCTTTTTTTGGCCTCATAGCCTAGACACGTTTACACAAGAACTCAATAATCCTACAGAAACCCAAAACCAGCGCTTGCCCACCATGTTTGTCTACAGTCTACAGTGCTTGCTACAGACAGCACACATGTGTTTGAATACCCTGACGTCCCCAAAACTGTATCTGCAAATCTTTGCAGCCATTAACTGTCTTATCAGAAAATTTGGAAACAAAACACGTTATCTGACTTTACCACCATGTCCGCATATCTGTAACAATCATGTTCAGTACACGCAGACAACATTACAAAGCAAGGCTTGTTCTTATGCAGATACAAGTGGGCAAGCAGTTAGTGGTAAAAACTGGAAATATGACAATGCATTCAGTACGTCATTCGTTGGAACAAATAGCACATAAATCATGCAGAAGAAATGCTCAATGTTAAAATCACCAAATAACACAAACTGTGCGCAATTATGAACTATCAAACTATCAATTCAGCCCATCACGAACACACCAATTTCTGTCAAGATCTCCTTCATCGATGGATCGGTCAGCAAGAACTGTGCATGAGGTCTCAGAGCCTGACAAATACACAGTCACAACTGCCAAGTCATATCATACAATTTACGCAGTGCTGAGCTCAAAACGAATCACAATTCAACAAATTTTGCACATACAGCATAAGTATAGAGTTTTTATTTCGTTTTAGCCAAATCTGTTGCATTTGTGTCAGAACGACTATATTCATACATCTTTATTCTAACCACTTCAATTGAAGACTTTCATAATTTGCAGTAATGTCACAACATGTGAAAAGATAATAAATAGAGACTGAACATTCATTAGGTGTTTTTTTCAACCTTGCAGCCAATTAAGGGCTGCTTAAGCCTCTAATTCAGCTCCCGATACTGGCGCTTTATAAACTGTTTTTAGATCAGATTTGACTAGTCAATATCACCAATGATTAACTGGGCAAAACTTAGATGCAGGCAACAATGTACACGACTATTAAACTACTTGCACGCAGCTTTAAACTTTTTTACAACAGATAAAGTCTGGGAACACATAACAATGGCACAAAATAGTTCCTGTACCTGTCGTATGCGTTCAACCTTGTCGTCGAGCTGTGACAAAGCATGTTCTGCTGCTTTCAGGCTGGTGGACACATCTCTGTGCTACAATCACAGACAGCACAGCATGATTTTGCTGCAAATTGTCACAAAAGGGTAAACTCGTAAACATGCATCAACTACTTATCCTGAGCATTATACAAATCCCAATGCCATTATTCCAAGTATGCCTGTTTTTACCCAGTTGTTCAACGACCCCTCTTGTTGCACTGACTACTGACAAAACCTATTAAAGCAGCTCTATTAGCTAAAAGCAGATTGTTATTATTATTACATTTCACTCACAACAAACTTTTGATGTACGCTATCAAGTCGATTTAATTTTGAAAATCAGTAAACAGTAAACATGGACTTTGTGCAACACAATGTCTTGAAGCAATACTTCAGTTATAGTAACGCTTATATATTTAGAATATTACATAAAACAGCGTTAAAGACAAAACTAGGTAAACATTCATAGGTGCCATTTTGACATGTGGTCATCCACCCATTTCCATTTTTAACTTAACAATAACATGTCATGTTGCAAGTAATCAGCATAACCGGTTCCAACTGCAAATTGCTCGAAATACAGAAGAATGAAGACTGCCAAAAAAAAATCAATGGGAAAATTTGTCCTCCATGGGCGTCTAAAATGGGGCAAAAATGCCACGCAATTGTGAAAAAAACAATTTATGTTATTATTATCGTGAAATACTGCACCATTCTTGACAGCTGTTTGTTTTCTGCAGTCAGGGATGTCTCAATGCCATTCAGACGATGAGACAAACGCGACTTCTCAGCATGCAGGGCGTGGTTTTCTCGAACAATTTCCGCCATCGTGACCTGGGGATCGGCACTGCCTTGTGCAACTGAAGTCAGCCGTGTCACAGTCTGCTTCAGCGTGGATATCTCGTCAACATGCTGCGAATCCAGTTTCTGCAGAGCGACCAACTGATTCTTAAAATCCTGTATAAAACAACATAAAAAACACTTTTCAAGGACTCAGTCCAGTAAGATGTGGGTGAACAGCTCAAACGTAGCAAAAATTCCCCATTAACAGTCTGCATCCACACTTATCCGAAAATCTGCACACAAAACAATTCAGGGTCGGTCTAAGTCAGTTCTCCTGCACTGGACAATTAACTGAACGACTGGACTGGATAATCCATGGACGATATTGTTTGTGTCATATTTACAGAAAATATAAAATCCATTTCCTTCCATCATATCTTGCAGCGCTGGACTACCGGACCTAGTCTGCAAACTGTCCAGTCTGCAAATTTCCCCGTGCTAAAGTTGACCAATCCATCAATGATGGCTGAGTATTTGTGACTCCAAATATTCTGCTCAATTCATAATCATCTTTACACACTTTGTGTCATAATTCAAACGACTTTAAAACAGACATTTACAACTAAGTCAAAACAATTGTCTGAACTTCTTCGACAAAGATGTTTAGAGACTAACACATACACAGAAAGAGTGCGTACTTTGCATTCAATATCCATTGAAACTATCGTGGACGGTTGGGATTTAACCACATTTCTAGCATCATATGGCTTTATCATGCCTTAAAAATATAATTTTAACAGACTTACATGGGCGCATAAGTCAAAAATCTAACTTAGTTCAAAGGTTGATATCTACAAGAAAGCCATGTTCAGAAATAATACACCTCTGGGAATGCAATAATATGAGAAAGAAACTACGAACCTCCAATGCTACTGACTGATCAAAACATTGTATCAGTGAATCTGTGCGCTCTTTGAGCTGCTGATGTGCTTGCTGAAGATCAGTGTCAAGCTTATCATGCGACTGCTTCACTGCAGACAACTCAGCACGCAATGCGTCAGCTGCATGTGTTGCGACGCGAGCGGCTGACTCGCCGTCTTGACATCGAAGTCTATGTCTTGACAATTCAGCCTTACAGTGTCTCAATTTCTCACCAAGGGAACACCTATAGTAACAATGCACTACTTTATTAGCAGCAGTACATACTGTTCAGGCTGTATAGACAGACATAAATCTGCAAATGACAATCTATTGAGTACTGAATTTTTAATAGAAATTCCCAATATCCAAATGTATGTGTTGCAAAAATAAATGAATACCATTATTTTACTATTATTACCAGAATTGTTGGGCGTTTGTGGAACACCCAACAACTCTAATTCTGTATTCTAAGTTCCAAAATGTACAACAGACATACTTTTTTCCTTAAATTCTACGAATTTCTGTAAAAGTCTACGAGTACTCCTGCTAAACTGAATGAACAACACAAAAATTTCTTGATACTGCAAACAGTAAACGTACAATTTTAAGTCATAGTTTTGTACAGTCCGTTTAACAGTGGCAGAAATGCCATCGATCAGCTTTTGCAAGTTGCTGAAGGCTGAAACTGTCTCGTCCACATGCTGTATCAACGTATGTTCGTCAGATTCTGTTGAGTGGAGAGATATTATGCCTTCAGATAAGTTTGAGCTCATCTCGCTCTGTAAAACATCACCAAAACAAAAATAAATGTTGATTTACAATGGTAAACCTTTAATCGACAGACATTTCGTAAATAGCTACTTAACAGCAACTAAAAAGTATAAATATGAACACAATTTCCCAACAGACTTGACTAGACTAACAGGCTATTGTATTTTATTGTCTTCAACCATTTTAAATTTTTCAACATAAATATATAGAGTAGTTATAGTACATTGAGTCATAGTTAAAGTTATAGTTATAGTACATTAATAAACCATATTTTCTTCAATTAGAGTACTATAGAATTTTATGGCAATCAAAGCCATCAGCCAGCAACAATATGTAAATATGACAAACAAGAATAATGGGTGCATTAAATCAATGGAACTTTACATTTTCATGAGAAACTTATGACAACTAGCCTTGGTGGGAGACTCAGTGGAATGAACCATCATTGGTGCAGGAACCGGTTCTCTAGCGACTGGCGTGAAAGCACTAAAATGAGGAGTGGCCGAGACCGATGGAAAATATCGAGCTGTCGGCATAGCACCAGCAGCAGCATATGACCGCGACTTGGTTTGCATGTGAACGGGTGTCACACATAGACTGGCTGAAAACAATGTTAATACTGACCAAATATATAACAGATCAGCTCATACATGTAGTATGATAACAAAACGTGAGTCAGTTAACTTGTAGGTTGTTGGCTATCACTGGTGGGTGACTAACTGTTTGGCAACCAGAAACTGAGGTCTTCAGTAGGCCCAGTGGTTGACCTATAAACATCATATGTAGACAAGCACTGAAATGTTAACCAGAACCAAGAAGCAACGCAGTGGGCTTCCAATAACTCTGAACTGCAAGAAACTATCCATTGACTGCCACTGTACCTCACAAGATATGGCACTTTCATGATGAAATCTTTATGTAGTGCAAACAACATTGTTAATTTTGTGTCGAGACATGCTGCTTTTTATAGAATAATGTTGTCTCCGTTTGGCCGAAATGCACATGATTGTCTCGTTTATTTTGACGTCTCGTGGCGTGATATTTTTAGTGTGGAGCTTAAGAAGATTGCGTGGTCTAGTTATAATCTTTCACTTACAAGTGACAAGATGTTGTTGGCAGTCGGGGGTGACCAATTTCTCAGCCACCACGAGCTGAGGCCTTCAGTAGGCCCAGTGCTCAACCCGTATCCACACAACAGTGTGTGCGTGTGTGTGTATCGGCACAAAGCCGAGGTGTCCGCATATGCATGTGCATATGCGTGTGTTGTGAGTAGTCTTTGTCCAATTATTTTAGTTCGCTGGCCACACTGTGCTTCCCGTCCACAACACTGGCCATCCCGTCTCAACCGACCCATACAGGGCGGAAAGTCAGTAGACCAGTGACTGGCAGTGAAGTCGCGTTCCTATCGGCACAATGGTCGAACAGATAACACCCATCCCTGCTGTTATGAATGCTACCAGCGTTCACAGTTTACAGCAGAGGACAATGCCGAACCCTCTTTCCTGCCCGGGATTAACTCCCTGTGTCAGTTCACAGTCCCCCCGCCAGGTCGCCTGTGCCAACCACACCTGGGCGTGGCTCACGACAGTGGCCAGTCAACTAGCCTCACACAGTCTGGGGTACGTGAATAACTGCGCCTCACGTAGTTTGCCGTAGTTGGGGACTACAAGTCAGTGGGCCTCCGTAAGCTATGCAGTGCACCAGGTACGCATGGAGCCACAGAGCCCCGTGGCCAGCAATAACTGTGCCACACCCTTCCATGACATATACACTGGCTGCCAGCCAAACATTTCCCGCGCCATTCTGCCCCGGCGCAAGTAGGCCGACCTCTGGCGCAAGACCCCTCCCACAGACATGCCCATTCTGGCTCAACCAGCCCACAGTCAGGACACCGTGGACTTGTGAACTGTTTGCCGAGTCGTTAACTGATTCGGCTATCTAGGCAGGGCAAGTGACAAGATGAGTGCCGTGAATCTGTTATCGGAGTTACTGGATGTTGAAGCCAGACGTTTGGAAATTTATGGTGATAGCACTAATGAGATTGATTGTCTTATAAGTTCTGTATGTAGTGATTGGCACTTTTCTTTTTCTATTATTTGCTTCTTATTATTTTATTTTGTACTATGCTGTACGATTTTAATCTAAAGAAATAAATAAACAAAATGACCACAATAAAAAACCACTAATTACTTAGTTAACATGTACACTTGAAAACAAACAGCAACATGGCATAGTCTCTGAAATCAACGCACAAGCATATGGTCATGTCTGCTGACCGCTGATGCTGCTCTTTTGTTTGGCTGTCAATGTCTTTTCTGGCCACCGGGACATTTGTTGGTCTCTTTAGACCAATTCAGGATTTTCCATTCGTGCTGTGTAGGACACTGCTAGTGATTGTCATAACGAGATAACTACAACCAGTCTTTCGCCTCAGTGTGCATAAACAGAATACAAAATGAACATGCGTCAATTTTAGTTCATTTTAATTACTGTAATCTGCATACTACGCTACCATTAAAATAAACTATTCCACTGACAATAATGTCTCAGTCAGGTTGATACACCAACGTATGCCGATATAATGCCTTGTCCCAAGCAGCACACAGTACTATGTAAACGAGATACAGAGAATAAATACACTAACCCGGTAAACTGTTGGCTTCCGGTCCACACATGTCAGTGGAATTTTCAGCACGTTTGTCATCAACCAGCAGAGAAGTGTCTTGTGTGACAGATTGCAACTCACTGATGCCGCCAGTTGCTTCCAACTCGTTCAATTTCTAAGCTCAGCAACACGTAAGACACAACTGACTCAGCCAACAACATAAAGATGGCACAAGTGATGACATGAATCATGACAACTATGTTAAGCCAGCGACACAAACAAAAAACATGAAGTCAGACGACAGAGAAAAACACAAAACCATACAACTTGAGACACAAATGTATCGACAAATAAATAACAAAATGAGTTGCGCTAAAGCCTGGTACAATCAGGGGACATATGTGACTTCATTGTTGCTGTCATATGCTTCTAGGTGCCATATTATGTCAGACAATTGAAAGCAGCCTTGTCTGCAGTATGCAGATGTTGTCTACCAGTGAAGGGTTTATCACCATAACCAACTGCCAGTCTTCATGCCACTGATCAGACACAGCAACAAGGTCCCCTCATAGTGGCTTATGAGACCTGAATCATAGTGAAGGACATGTGAGATGGACAGGTGTGAGACATCAAAATGTAGTGGCCAGTCTTGAAGAAGTTCCACCTTATTCGTCAGCCTGTCTGTTGCTGCCAATTGACATAGCGCTGGCGGTTCAATGTTTGCACAGACTGGCAAATGACTAAATGGCTGGGGCAGTATTGGCAGAATATCAGTATCTTAAGGTGAGGCCCAAAAACAAAGACTGAATGGACATAGACTGGTAAAGGGGTCCAGTTTCTGAGGTTAGAGATACAAAAGGTGCATAAAGTGAGTGAGAAGTTAATGTTTACAAACAACAGTACAATCGACAGTGCAGAATAATATGACTTATCGCATTTTTATTCTACAAAATCGCAAAATTAGTACATGTAAGTGCTTATAGTCAGTGGAGTTGAACACAGTTTGCACTGTGGTAGTGACTGCCCAAATGAAATGTGCATAGAAATGCCAAATGTCTTCAACAACACAGCTTCGAAGTGGCATTTCCGGCTGGCAAAAACCATGCTGTTATGAAAGATCCGAATTGATCACTGTGGCACATTAAATAGACAACAGAACCACACCTGCATCCAGCACTGAGACTGCTCATCCAGCGTTCGATGTAATGTCTTCACGTCACAACTCAACGCGGACAATACTTCGGAGGCCGACAACACATCTCCAGACTGTTTCTGCAGCTGAAGTTTCAATGCATCGTAATCGTGATCCATTTCTCTTCTGTGTTCACTGAAACACCAAACATTGTCATCTGAAAACTCTAAAGCCATAAAATGTTAAAAGCAAGTGGCCCCATCTGCAGTTATAATTATTGTGCATCTGGTAGAAATTCACAAGATATATATATATATATAAATAATATGATAATAGCAATTCTTAGAACTAAGAAAGCCTACACTCCAGTGTAGTAGCTGAAATACCACTTTGAAACACCACTTGCCAAATACTCTTCTTCAAAGCATGGTTCACGCAGACATCAGTAGGTACAAAATCCGAACTTACCCATATCAGAAATTACCCAACAGTAAGAGTATGTTGACCAAAACACAAAATATACAATTTTACCACTTGATTCACTACAATTGCTACATTTTTTAACTGAAGGCAAAAAGCATCGTTTCACTGATACCCATTCAAGAAGAGTCTGATGTGCTAGTGCCACCACATAGCACATGTTACGTAAATTAAATTAACATTTGGAAAACCACACTGTGCAGTTTGAGAGCTCAGAATGTGACTGTCAACATCTGAAGACACACTGTCTTATACTGATGACGAAAAATTACCATCATCACAGCTCTCAACGAAAACTTCAACTGATAACCATTTTGTGAGTAAATGGCCAATAATTGTCAGAAAATGGAGATCTTAAACTAATGTATAATTCAAGGTAGTGGATAAATAATGTACAATGTCAACTTATCATGAATTAAAACCAGGATTAAAGCATTTCCCAACACTGCTACATGCATCGTAACTGAAAAGTCAATGAATACTATATATTCAATTCTCCCACAAACCAGACTTACTGTATCGACAATCGACATCCAGAGGTGTGTCACAGTTATCAAATATCAGCTCAAGTAGCCCATCAACAAGACATAATTATTTCTTACATATATGTTATTTCTATCCTTTGTCAATTACTGCTATTTTTGTAACTGAAGTTACTAACTTCAGCTGGTCCAACTGCCGCTTAAACTCTGTCGACTCTTTCACAGCAACCGATCTCCCGCATTCAAGCAGCACATTTTTCTCCACTGCTTCCTACAATGCACGATAACATTTTTCTCATTCTCATATCACCAAAATATTGAACAATCCACATAAGCACAAAGATCAACTTTACATCTACGAAATATGTATTTATTTACAGAGATCAGCAACAAGCAGCATAGCTGACTGTCCCCTTGATCAACAATTAGCTATTACTTTTCAATAAAAGATAACCCACCAGACCAAATCTGAACTGTTACATGCGACTACAAATTACTTCAGCTCGATGATATAGCAAGCACACTGTTACATCTCACGCAGTCAAAAAAGGGTAATCAAATCCAGTTATCACAAGGCATCATGCTCCAAGAGTTAATGTTACGGTTAACTGATTTAAACAGATCACCATGTGCAGCCAAGCAGAGAATATATTTTTTATACTTGTTTATATACAATTTTTTGTCAAAACCTAAAAAGACAGCTAAACTGTGCTTTAATTCAAGTATGAAGAATATATTTTTGTTCAACTGCCAACATTTTACAATGGTTTAATCACACATAATTAATTACTGACCTGCATGAACCTAATAATAAATGCGTTGATTCTGGAGAAACAGGAGGGATATCAGCCGTAACAGTAGTGGACCACCAAAAATGCACTTCTGATGAACAATCAACCAACCCGCATAAGCACTAAACAGTAGTTGTATGCACACATTTCATACTGATAAAGTTTCATTTCTATGTCTCAGCTGATGTCACAATAGCAAATGACTGCCATCCATCCACCATTCTCACCTTCAACTGTGACTCCAGCAATTCAATCTTCTGCACAAGATTGTGATTGGCATCTTTGTTCGCCTGAAGTTTTGACATTTCGGACTTTTGGTATGTCACCAGTTTCTGCATCTGGTCCACAAGTCGTGACTGCTTGTCTTGATCACGCTTGCTGGACTGCCGCAGGTCGGACACTTCCGATTTCCATCTACCACACAACAGCGGCTCAATGCAAACT
>Ga0056115_1001491_pt1 | contig 11217 bp, 12 predicted proteins | sample WorMetOlspDAHAB1_FD_77007 | JGI IMG/M metagenome (GOLD analysis project Ga0056115, IMG submission 77007) | Marine gutless worms symbiont microbial communities from Max Planck institute for Marine Microbiology, Germany - Olavius sp. DAHAB.1 ... | reverse complement strand
ATTTCGTAACGCCTTGAAAGTCCGCCTAATTTCATTTTTAAGCCATTATTCGGAAAGCTTGCTAACACCTTGTTTTAGCATTAAAAATTGTCATCAGCCTTTTTTTGGTATATAGGCCTGATACCATTAGCTGTTCTCAATGATTTCGATAGCTTTAGCACCGGCCTCAATTGCGGCACGGCGGCAAGTTTCTTTGTGTTGGTCAGGTTATTTATCATACTTGACTGTGGATTTTAAGTCATCCTCATTGTATTCGAATACCTCGGGACAAAGATGTTTATAGTTCCGGTCTCCAACTTGTCAACAGTAAAAGTGGTTCTTTGAAAGGTTGCGATACCATATTGGGGGGGCTTGCTACCTACTACGAGTACCCGATGGGGCTTAAAAAAGTCTTTGATGTAACCATGGAAGCACGGGCCAAGGCTTTCGAGCTGATCAAACCGGGCGTTCGGGCCGAAGAGGTAGACCGGAAGGTTCTATCCTTCATCGAAGATGCGGGGTTTGGTAATAGCATCCTGCACCGTACTGGCCACGGATTCGGAATCACCGGACATGAGCCGCCCTGGGTGGCCCTGGGAAGCGAGCACGTCTTGACCAAAAATATGGTAATCAGCGTCGAACCTGGGATTTATATCGAAGGCGTTGGCGGTTTCCGTCACTCTGACACCGTGCTTGTTACCGACAACGGCTGCGTCTCGTTGACCGAGTATCCCACCAGCCTCGATGAATTGACCCTGAAGTTGCCTTGATCAATACAAAACCATTCTGAGGCTGAATTGTGGACTTTGGCCATATCGTCCAAAATAAAGCCCTGGTGAGCTGAAGTATGCCATCTCCATTCTTGTAAATTTGTCACAATCGGATTCATATCTGATTTGGCAAGAAGTCTTCAGCTGGAAATCCACAGTAAACCCTTCGATCCTTGCTGAAATAACCCGTTTCTGATAACAGATTAGGATATCCGGATTTTTACCAGACCTGGACTTTAATTACATATCTGGAATCTGGCGATTTTGCATGTATTCGGAATGCTGGTGTTGATACCGATTTTCGATCACAATATCGCAATATTGAATAAAGCAGCCATACGATCTCTTGCACCTATCGAGATCAGTAGGGTTAAAAAGGCCTTAGGGATTGCTGGGGATAAGATCATTGCATTCGAAGGCCTTAAAGTTTGTAAAAAAATAATGGAGGGGACTTTGAGCTCACAGTTCGAACCAGGGACCGATGAATACAAAGACAGAGTGATTGCAAGTTTTAACCGCCAGGAAATCATGAAAACGGTTAATGCCTCTATTCTTGCGATTCGTCCAGGTGAAATCGAATTGAAGTTCCCCTACCAATCAAGCTTAACGCAGCAACATGGTTTTATCCACGCAGGGATTGTTTCAACAGTACTTGATAGCGCATGTGGTTATGCGGCATTCTCTTTAATGCCTGAGAATGCAGCTGTTTTGACCATTGAATTTAAAATAAATTTCTTGTCACCGGCGAAGGGAGAATGGTTCCGTGCGATTGGGAAGGTCAAAAAACCCGGAAATATCATTACGGTTACAGAGGGTGAACTATTCTCGCACATCGAAGGTAGACAAAAATTAATAGCGATTATGGTTGGTACCATCATGTCTGTTTATAATCGAGAAGGCATTGAAAGCTAGCAATCTTTGGGTTAATCTTTATACAGGAATACTGGCAACATTCCTCGGCCCACCTCTCCCAATTAAAGCTCTTACAAACGGAATTTCAATAGATCGATTTTACTTCCTCAAGCACGAATGAACTGCGCGTTGCATTCACTCCCTTTGAGTTGAATACGTCCCGCAGTACGACTTGGGAGTAATGTTGCATATCGCGTGCAACAATTTCGAGCATCAAGTCAACTTCGCCGGATACCGCAAATACGCTGACGACGCCTTCTATTTTTGCAAGATTGTGCGCGACTTCTTCCCAACCTGCGTCTGCATCACGAATCACACCGCAATAAGCACGAACTGAAAGGCCTAGTTTTTGTCGGTCCGTTAGAGCACGGTACCCTACAATGACACCCTCCCTTTCAAGCCGGGCGATACGGCGTGAACAACTCGAATGAGACAAGTTTACCAATCCAGCAACCTCTATATTGGAAAGCCTTGCCTTGCTTTGCAGGGCGGCGATAATCATCCGGTCGTAGTTGTCGATCTTAATCACTTGCAAAACCTTTGCATTTATATTCTCTATATCGATGGATTTGGCTAAAGTGTATCAAATATTATAAAAAATTGCAATATATTTGATATTTCTTTGTATTTATAAAAAATATTTGCAAATCATGTTGAAACGGCCTATGGTTAAGCACACGCGGTTATAATTTTTTTTGAATCTCGGAGAATACAAAGATAATTATCAGTATCATTATTTTGGAAACAGTTCACAGGAGGCTGCCATGAAAGCGACTTGGTTTACCGACTTTGTTCTTCTTTTCCGACCGGAGGATTCTTCCCGGCTTGCTGACGGCAAACACCTGATTGGATCTTCATATCAATCCGTAGATGAAAAATCACATGTCTCCACAAATGCAATAGTTTGGACGTTGATTTCGGTTGTTGCCGGATTGTGCATCGGACAGTTTTAGGAGGTAGATCATGATACAAAACAAAGCTTCAAAGGCTTCACGGTATCGTTGGGTCGTTTTCTTTTTGCTTGCCTTTGGTTATTTGCTGGTTTATTTCCACCGACTCTGTCCGGCTGTGGTAGCCCTGGATATGCAAGCCGATCTGCAAACCAGCGGTGCTTTATTGGGTTTTCTAGCAGCCGCATATTTTTATCCATATGCCCTGATGCAGATTCCTTCGGGCCTACTTTCCGACTCCTGGGGTCCACGCAAAACCATTACTGTCTTCTTTGCCCTGACCGGTGCAGCCTCCATTTTATTGGGCTTGGTCGGATCACTGGGATTCGTAATTTTTGCTCGGATACTTGTGGGATTGGGCGTGGCCATGCTCTTCGTACCCACTATGAAAATAATGACCCAGTGGTTTAAAAACGAAGAGTTTGCCCGAATGACCGGCATACTAATGGCAGTAGGCGGACTTGGGGCATACACCGCCTCACGGCCCCTGGCATGGCTTAGTGACATGATGGGCTGGCGGGGCAGCTTTGTGGTGATCGGAGTGATCACCATAGTGGTAGCGGCAGCTATTTGGTTTCTGGTGCGCAACACTCCCCAGGAAATGGGATTTCCAAGGGTTAATAATCCGGCTGAGGGCAACCCTGGAAAGGCGATCGGATTGGCCCAGGGTATAAAAATAGTGCTTACATCGAGACCCTTCTGGTTTCTGGCGACCTGGTTTTTCTTTTCCTTTTGTATCTTTTTCAGCTTTGGTGGGCTGTGGGGTGGTCCCTATTTGATGCATGTCTACGGCCTTAGCAAAGCTGAGGCAGGCAATATATTGGGCATGCTGGCCCTGGCTATGATAGTGGGGAGTCCGTTTTTTAGCTGGCTATCGGATAAGGTGTTTCGATCCCGCAAGAAAGTCATCGTTCTGGCCTCGGTTATTACGTTATGCCTCACCATCCCTCTGGCCTTCTATCCTGATGCCATGAACCGGCCTGCTCTTTATCTGCTATGTTTCCTTCTGGGAATGTTCAACAGCGCTATCGTGGTGGTGGCATTCACCTCGGCCAAGGAGCTGTTCCCGGTGGAGATTGCCGGTACCTCGGTGGGGCTGGCGAACCTGTTTCCTTTCCTGGGTGGCGCGGTGGCACCTCCAATATTGGGGGCCATTTTGGAGGCCCAGGTCAAAACCGCAACCGGATACTCAGCCGAGGCGTATTCCAAAGCTTTTCTGTTATACTTTATATTTGCCCTGTTAGCATTGGGGGCATCTTGTTTTATCACCGAGACCATAAAAAAGACCGCTGATTAGACTTTAAGAGGTAAAAAATTGTCGATGATCAGCGCTGCTTAATTTTACGTTTGGTATTAGGAAAATAATTGTATTTGGTTTCGGCAATTTTAGTTATGGCCGGATTGGTATCAAGCAACGAAAGGGAAAATTATGAGAGAATTAAGAAGAAAAGACAGGCAAATTGATAATGAAGAAGCAATTGATTTACTCAGAAAATGTGAATATGGAGTCTTATCTTCCGTTGGAGATGATGGGCAGCCTTACGGCGTGCCATTGAGTTACGTCTATAAGGACGACTGCATATACTTCCATTGCGCCCGTTTTGGGCACAAACTTGATAATATAAAAGATAATCCCAAAGTGTCCTTTTGCGTTGTCGGAAACACAAAAATTTTGCCAGATGAATTTGCGACTGAATATGAAAGTGTGATCGCGTTTGGAGTAGCATCAGAGGCGAAAGGGACCGAGTGGGAAAATGCCCTTATGTGGATTTTAGAAAAATATTCCCCTGAATATATTGAAAAGGGTAAAAGCTATATCGAACAAAAAAGCAACGCCACACAGGTTATTAAAATTGTAATTGAGCATATAAGTGGGAAGGCTCGTAGGTAAATTGGCACCATACCCCCTGGTGGTATTCGCTTTTCAATACTGAAACAGCGTCCGAGCACTAAGAACATTATTCCCTGGACCATGGAAATGATTGCCGTGGCCACTAAACATCCGAACCTTTTTATTGATACCTCTGCATATACAGCCAAACGGTTTCCAGCGGAATTGGTTCGATACATCAAAACAAATGGTAAGAAAAAAGTCCTTTTCGAGATCAAATATCCGATGATTACCCCGGCAAAATGTCTTGAAGATCTTGACGGGATTTAACTAAGCCAGGAAGTGCGGGATTGGTTTTTATATAAAATTGCAAAAAGCCCCTCAGATTATTTTGCAACGGGGCAGGCCAACTCACATTTTCTGCAGTCTTTGACACGAAAATTAGGTAGGTTACCGCTTTGCATTTTTACATTGACGCCTTCTTCAAATTCGTCAATAGCCTGCATAACCTCTGTATGCTCTTCACTGCCAGCAGGTACAGCCATAACTGCATCCTCAATATCTTTGTCCATCTTTCTGTTACAGGTTGCCCGGTCATAGGTTCCATTGGTGCCGGGTAAGAGATGCCATGTTGAGGGAGGAACTTGATGCCGCCCAAGAACAAATTTACCGAGAACGACATTGTAAATGCCGCCTTTCGCGTGGTCCGTGAAAAAGGATTGAGATCACTATCTTTCCGTACGGTCGCAAAGGAGCTGAATTCCTCGACCATGCCTATATATACTTTCATTAAATCGGAAAAAAATCTTGAAAAAGAAGTATTAAAAAAAGCTTTTGACCTATTGTTTTCCTATCAGACAACATCACGCACTGACGATGTTTTCATGAATATGGGGATAGGATACGTGCTATTTGCACGAGATGAAAAAAACCTGTTCCGGGCCATGAACCAGGAGTCGCATATCGATCTTTCTCGGCAGTATTTTAAGGTTCATCTTTTGCGCCTTGCCGATATACTCACTGAATATCCCGATATTAAAAGAGCCTCCGGAAAGGAAGTCCAGGTTTTTTTACAGCAAGGACTTATCTATTCTCATGGATTGGCCACCCTGGTAAATACTTCATTTTACGAAGATTTAACGGAAGATCAAATCACTGAAATGCTGAGGTTTACTGCCTTGCGATATACGAAAGGGTTTGTAATGGAAATGGAAAAGAGGCATAAACATGGATGAGCCGAATCTTTGGAAAACGACAAGCTGCATGCTTTGCGCCCAGAATTGTGGACTTCTGGTCCGAGTGGAGGACAACCGTATCACCCGTGTCAAGGGGGACCGGTCCAATCCTAGAAGCCAGGGGTACGTCTGCCGCAAGGGTGTAAACGTCGCCAACCACCAACACGGCGCAGACCGTTTGACCCATCCATTAAGGAAAACGGATAAAGGGTTTGTCAAAATCTCCTGGGAGCAGGCCGTTTCGGAGATCGCCGCCAGACTTCGATCTACAGTGGACACCTATGGTCCCAAAGCTCTTGCTTACATGGGCGGGGGAGGACAGGGCTGCCATTTCGAGGCCGCTTCCGGGCCTGCACTTCTGGGGGGCCTGGGCTCGAAATATCATTACAACGCAATTGCCCAGGAATTTACCGGGTATTTTTGGGCCTGTGGCCGGATGCTGGGCAGTCAGAACCGTTTTCCCATTCCAGATGAACACGGGGCCGATATGATACTGGCTGTGGGCTGGAACGGCATGGTCTCCCACCAAATGCCAAGGGCCCCGCTGGTTCTGAAGGGATTTTCCAAAAATCCCGAAAAACTGTTGGCGGTGATCGATCCTCGAAAGTCTGAAACCGCCCGCATCGCAGACCTGCACTTAGACCTTCGGCCCGGAACGGACGCGCTGCTGGCTCGGGCCATGATCGCCCTGATCCTTGAAAACGGCTGGGAGGATCGCGGGTATATCGATGCTCATACCACTGGTTTCAAAGCGATCGCCTCTTGGTTCCGCGATTTCCCTATAAAGGACGCCTTGGCTGTTTGTCAGTTGGACTACGACGCAGTTTATGCGCTCTGCCGAGAACTCTCCCGCCGCAAATGGTGTCTGCACTTTGATCTGGGGGTGTACATGAACCGGCACAGCACAACGACCACCTATCTTTACACCCTGCTGTCCGCGATTTGCGGAATGATTGCTGTACCGGGGGGAAACGTCATTCCTGGGGCTCTGCTGCGCCTGGGAACCCACACCGATGAGCGGAACCCGGAAACGTGGCGGACCGTGTCCACAAAATTTCCGGCCATTGTCGGTCTTTTCCCGCCCAATGCCAGAGGAAATCTGCAACGAAAAACCGGACCGGCTTCGTGCCGTGATCGTTTCCGGCGCCAATCCGCTTCGTTCCTACGCCGACACCGGCGGGTACGAACGGGCCTTCGATAAACTGGACCTGATGGTCGCCATCGAGCTGGCCATGACCGAAACTGCCGAACTATCCGATTATGTGCTTCCGGCACGTTCGGCCTTCGAGTCTTACGACAGCACTTTTTTCACCTGGAATTTCCCGGAAATCTATTTCCAGATGCGTCCGCCAGTTCTGGAACCGATGGGGGAATCTCTGGAGATGGGGGAGATTTTCACCAGGTTAGCCGATGCGTTGGGTCTGATACCACAAATTCCCAAGGAAGTCATTCAGGCCGCTAGAAAAAGCAGGATGGACCTATCTACCGCACTGTTCGCTATGGTAAACCGCAACCCAAAGGCTATGGAACGGATGCCCTTTATTCTGGCCAAAGTCCTGGGACCGGAATTGAAATCTACCCATCTTGCCATGCTCTGGGGGTTACTGCTGACCGCACCTAAGGAAGTCAGGCAATACACTGCCCGTGCCGGATATTCCCCACCGTCATTTTTTAAATCCGCACTTGATACGAAAGCTCTGAAAGCAGCCCTTACGGGAATCATTACCCACCGAAGTATTGCTCCTCTGGCAGTGCTGGCCCCGATGTTCGGCCATGCGGAAAGTCTATACCAGGCCATCATGGATAACCCCCAAGGCCTGTGGATAGGCCGGTCAGATGACATTAACAACATGGCCGAACTTACCACCGACGACGGTAAGATCCATCTCCATATCCCGGAGGCAGACGCCTGGATTGAAATGGTCGATCCCGAAAAGGAAAAACAGGCCCTGACGCCAGATCCGGCTTATCCTCTGGTGCTTAACGCAGGCCGCCACAAACCCGAAAACGCCAATACCCTTATGCCCAATCCGGAGTGGAACAAAGGCCGCCGGGCCTGTACCCTGGCCATGCATCCAGATGACGCGGCCAGGCTCGGTCTGGTGGATGGAGAAAAGGTGTTGATTGCCACGGAGACCGCCAGCGAAGAGATCGAGTTGGAGGTAACAAAAGACGTCCGCCCTGGAATGGTCTTGATCCCTCACGGATTTGGTTTAAAGTATGAGGGCGAAATCCATGGCGTTAATGTTAATCGCCTGACCCAAAGTACCCACCGCGACCCATTGGCGGCAACGCCGATTCATCGATATGTGCCTTGTAAAGTGGAAAAGGTGCGGGAGTGAAGCGATCCAGTTGGAAAGCCAGGTAGCTTTTTTCAATAGTGGGAATAGAATGATCGCTTAAGTGAGTCTCTTGCAGCTCCAGACTGCAGATTGTTGCCAATAGTCGATTTCCCGGTACGCTCGGACCAGTCAAGGAGTTTTAAACGGGTGATTTCAAAAATGGTGGTTTTATCGATCATGTCGGCACCTCCTTGAAGGTGCTTTGCAGCAGCTGTTTGAGCTGTGATGACTTTGATTTGGTGCTTGAATTCGACGTTGGTGCAACCCGCGGCAGATCGAGCACTTGAAAGATGGTACCGTCAAAATCGATCAGAGTTATGTCAGGCTATATATCAGATCTCATGGACACAGGATCTTGTATGCCATCATCCCTGCTATTTGCTCCGAACGCTATAGTTCACTGGTAACGGATGTTAGGAATAGATATTATTTTTATCAATTTCGTCAAATAAAAATGATTAACAAAACAAAAAACTGACTCCAAAGTTTGTTGCACTAGTCTTTTAACTATAGCAATGATATTTCCATCTCTGTGTAATGTTGTTTTGCCAGATGAATTCAGAATTCAAATCCTTGAGGAGGTTGATAACTTCCGTTCATTCTTTCAAGCAGCATTGCAAATTGAATAGATGTATAGTCCTCTAAATAAGGTCCTATAATTTGGACACCTATTGGCAAACCACTGGGCGTAAAGCCAATGGGAGCCACCGTAGAAGGTAAATAGGAGACTTGGCTCAATGAGTTCCAAGGACCAACCACGTTCCAATAATTCTCTGTTTTTTCGTCAAACTGAATAAGTCGTTCTCCGATTTTAGTATGGTCATGGTTATGGGCAGCTATTCTGGCTACTGGGCAAAGCAACACGTCAATATCCTGAAAATAATCGTCCCATTTCTGCCTTATGATAGCACGTTCCTCATTGAGTTTGTTCCAATCACGATGAGATCCGGTCATTGCACGTATCCACCTTGCTGTAAGGCTTTGGTCCTCGTCTTTAAGAGTCTTAGCTTGACTTACAGCCCATTCGTAATAACCTGGTGGTTGAACATGGCTCAAAGTCGATGTTTCCAAGTCCCCTCTTAACAAATGGCATCGTTTCAAATCAACATCAGGTTTTTCTGTTTTAAGGATAATGCCCTCTTTGGTCAGATCGGATACCATCTTCTGTAAGCATTTTCTTATGTCTTCATCTGGAGGATAGACTGAATCATCGAGCCATAACCCAACTCTAAACTCTTTTAGTTTTGTTCTGCGCGGACCCGGTAGTTTGATCTTGATAGCCTTCCGTTGATAAGAAGGAGGTCCAATAATAATATCCATAGCCAGTTTCAAATCCTCCGCACTTCGTGCGATTGGACCAGTCACGGCTAAATCACGGTCAACTGGGTAATTGGTATGACTTTTTTTCCAGGGCTTCTTTCCGCCATGCATTGAGACAATGTTATAGGATGGTTTATGCCCATAAACTCCACAAAAATGAGCAGGTAGACGAATAGAACCTCCAATATCATTACCGATTTCCAACCCTGTTAAACCAGCCGCCAGGGCAGCAGCTGCACCACCAGATGAACCACCTGGAGTCTTGGATATATCCCATGGATTGTTGGTTTGACCGTAAACATCATTGAAACTCTGGGTATCCATTCCAAAAAGGGGTATATTTGTCTTGCCGAAAATGATTGCTCCGGCATCCAGTAAAGATTGAACTACATCCGCATTTTTTTGTGGTATATACCCACTAAACATGGGCGATCCATAAGTAGTTGGCATTCCGACAACTTCAATGTTGTCCTTAATCGTCATGGGAAGACCGTGAAGCGGTCCCCAAGACTCTCCTCTACTTAGCGCTTCATCAGCTTTTTGAGCTCGTTTTAAAGCATCTTCGAAATCAGTTGCAACTACAGCATTTATTTTTGAATCTAAGCGCTTATGTCTATCCATGAAATACTTCAACAATTCAGTTGCACTAATCTTTTTACCTTTTATAACCTTGATTAAGCTTGTTGCCGAGTAACTTCCAAGACCACCTATATCACTAGATTTTGCGAAGCTTGATGCCGCCAGGCGACTATTTAATAAGCCCTCAGTAGAAATCAACATTCCCGCCATCAAAAGCTTATTGAACTGCCTTCGTGTCATTGTTTTATCTACCATAATTATATCCTTCTCAATGAATGCTAACATTGAATATGCGGATCAGCATAACACGCAGAATCCTGTATTTCTAGCCGCCTAAAACTCTTCTATTTCGCCTCTAAATATGATTATTTGTCAACAGCTATCAGATACTTACACTAAAGTCGATATTTTATTGTGGTGTTTTATATGGATCAGCATAAAAATCTCGTTAATTACCTCGCCGGTTAGGAAATCGGGAATACCATCAGAATATGGTCGTAGTTTTCGGTATCAATGGTGTTTGAAAATATTGATTTATTGAATCAATTACAGATTTCGTTTCACATTCACCATTTATAAGCATTCTGCACCGTTGTTAGGGGCTTTTCATTGTCAATTTTGGCAATAATTTTTCGAGAACTGGTTAAACTCAATGCGACTGCAGTGATTAAAATTGGTAAAAAGGATATTGAGGCCAATGAATACCAAATCCCATAAATATCGGCTATTTTACCTATCATCGGCGCAGCCCCTCCTCCAATTGCAACAGCAAGTCCCAGTGTTACACCCGATGACAGCCCAACACGATTCGGAAGATAGATTTGCCCCAAAACTATTGTTGGACTATAGGTAGCACTTATCATCAACCCAATCGGAATCAATAAAAGAGTTAATAATTGTACATTCCTAAACAAAATCAACATGGGAAGAAATAGTGTCATACCGATACAGCCTAACACGATAACTTTCTTTTGCCCCATCCGGTCTGCCAAACTGCCACCTAAAAGGGTTCCAAATATACCAGAGCCTGCAAAAAGGGTAAGTGCCATGGCTCCCGCTGCTTTTGATTGATTCAAACCATTGACCCAATAGATCGGAATAAACGTATTTAGTGCATAGAAAAGAATTGATTTGCCGATGACTGTAATGGTTAATAGTCCAAATGCACCCCAATTTTCTTTATAAGCATTAGCGTCGAGCCTGTCCGACAACCTAAGGGTTGTTTTTTAGGCAACAATTTTTGTGAAACGGGCTAAAATCTTCTTAAATTACTTCTTAATTATATAATAACCATTTGAT
>Ga0056115_1001489_pt1 | contig 11218 bp, 12 predicted proteins | sample WorMetOlspDAHAB1_FD_77007 | JGI IMG/M metagenome (GOLD analysis project Ga0056115, IMG submission 77007) | Marine gutless worms symbiont microbial communities from Max Planck institute for Marine Microbiology, Germany - Olavius sp. DAHAB.1 ... | reverse complement strand
CACCAACATAAAGACAAATCATGCAACCTAAAAAACACAAAAAGACAAACTCAAGGCCCAACCGGGCTGTATGAACTGTTTTTGTTAACTGTGCCCATTGAAGAGGTAGCACGTTGGCAATATGTAAAACAGTTCTGATAATATTCCCTCTTAACCTCCAGACAATCACCATAACTTTAGATGTTGTCAAATAGAGGTGAGGGGGTCTTTATTTTATGCATATTGCAGCTGTGGCTCATGCACAGTAATGGACGCCATAAATTAGACAGAATGAACTAGCACAGAATACTTAATACAAAACGATATTTTACAATGCTTTATTGACACTAATTTCATGGAAAAAAAGTAAGTAAATCTGCATAAATATCTTTTAAAACGTCCCTCAGAATAGTATTTTTGAATTCATGCAATTCTTAAAACATTATGGTTTCGCAAGGTAGTGCAACAACATCTGTACGGTATGGTGGGATATGTAATGTTAATTTTGAAGCAAATTCTGTGCTGGATCTAGCTGTGAAATATTTTGAAAACCGATTAATATTTCACCACATTCGCTCTTTTACTATCACTTAATACAGACTAGGAAACCTACAGCATAAGCTATGGTGATCAAGTATAGTTGGCAAACATTGCCAACAACGTCACTACTGTAATACAAAAGCTTTTACCAGATTTCTTCCGACTGTTCGATGCAAAACCCAAATTCATAGTTTTTGAGGCACTTTGTGCTATCACAGCATCGGCGCACGGTCGACCAAATGCAACGTTAGTTGCGTGTTTTGATGTGCGTGCATGATTGCGTAAATCACTGTTGTGAGCACGCAGCAGAATTCGACAGTAGCGACATCGTGCACGTGAGTCGTCACCTTCAACTGGCATTATCCAACCTTGACATGCAACAACAACACCTTGTCATCAGTGACATCTACTTTAAAAATCATTTTATAAAACAATCACTGAAAGAGAGAACAGATAGGGTTCAAGTTTCATCCTCACATAGTGCTAGAAAATCGCAACTTTAACAAAAACGAATTCACAAAAAATAAGCAGAGCCAATTTATTACATGATATCAAAGCTATGGCAACAACCAACAGGCCACATTACACTACAAGACATTCTGCTATTCAGCAGAAAATTTTACGCAAGAGGCAACAGTAACTCCTACTGTACAAAATATTGCATTTTAGTAACTGCATAACAGAAATTAGTGACAGAACCTATAACAACACACTGAATCCAAACAGTATGCTACCACTACAATGCATCCACAATGTCCCTGCAGTGAAGCAGAATTACAGTTTCAGCTTACTAGCCAAAACGACATAATGCAAGATGCAGCCAAAAAAGGTTTTCCCTAACATATGCACGTACATGCAACACAACAGTTATGGTAAACTGCAGCTGGAAAATTCAACGTTAACGGTACATTCCTTGTGTTGCTGAAGTCATCATCAAGCAGCTGAATGGCGAGACCATCATGTGGAGAAGAACTGATATGGCAGCAAAATTCGACCAGTCCTAGAAACTAATACACCACCGTGGTTTTGATAGCTTCGTCATTACTGGTGAGTGGTGTGCATGTTGCAACAGCCTTTGGCAATATAAAAGAAACTAAACTGCAATACGAAAAACAGTGTGATAACATGCAATCGGCCAGCACAAAAGTTCTAGTGTGTTAATATGATATATGTTACTAGTGCAAACATATACAAGATAAAACACAATATACAGCACTCCTCGGCATAAAATCCTGACACTATCTCGCATATATGTCTTTAAGAGTTGTACTGTGCGTGTACAGACCTTGAAACAGCGGGTCGTGTTCCCACTGTTTTCTATATCTCTTGCGATACTTTGCCCACGCATTCTTGCTCACAACATAGCAACTTGATATTTTATGCTGCACACACACACACGAGCGCGCGCGCACACACCACTTAAATGCTAATTCTCTACCTATGCACTATTTACAAACTGGCATCCAAACACTTGCTGCAACAATGCAAGGAATCCTAAAGGTATAAACAGTATGACATAATGCATTAATGATACAGTCAAAAGCAGAATCGCACTACATTTCATGCACACACTGATTCCCAGTTAGTGCAAAACAGAATGGTTAGCGATTGCTACATTCCATCAATGCAGTCACTTTTCCAGCGAAACTGCATCAACAACTTTTGTACAGCCATTTGGCAAACTTGTATGTGAATGACAGGAAGTGTTTGTTCTTGTTGTCGCATGCTTTAGACGTAAGCCAATCGACAGCAGCCTCATCTGCAGTGTGTAGACTGCCGTGAAGTTTGGTCATAGGACAGGAATCAACGATGTGTGGTCAACATTATCTGGATGTCACTGCAGTCACACATTTCATTGTCTTGGACACCGAATTTCTTTCGACGCATGCCACAGTGGCCCATCCTGTCTGGAAATGGTTCAGCAATGACCACTGGCTTCGGAAAGGTGGAAACTGGGAAGTCAGATGGTGGGATCGTCTACCATTGAGAGTTAATCACCGTAGCCGACTGCCAGTCTTCAAGCCAACGACTTGACGCATTCACTGCAACAGCATCCCTCTATAAGTTCTTCTCCGCCTTAGTCGGAGCAGAGGAAAGTGTGAGACGTCATCATTTAATGGCCAGGCAGGATGAAGCCACCGGATTCAATAGCCTGCCTGTCGCTGCCAATTGTCATAGAGCTGCAGGTTCAATATTGCCCAAAACCAGCAGCCGCAAAAGAGGAATTGAATGAATGGTGCCACAGACTAGGCACATGGCAGAGTGGAGTTGTGCATCGACATGCCCTGCCAGACTCGGCAGCAGTACTCTGAACAAAAAACAGAACCAGTGTTGAGATTGAATATTTGCAGAGTACTGGCATTGGCACCCCAGCTGGATCCAGTCAGTTTCATCAGCAGATTGTTTAGGCTTTGTATTTTCCCTGTAATCTTTCACAGGAATATCAGGTGTTGACAATAGCTCAGTGCCAGTCCCGGGTGTTCCCAAGTAAATTGGATTGGGGTTATGTCGGAGCCATTGGCCTTTCATGGGTATTCTGAGCTCACCAGCTGCACTGGTGTTCGATAGATGAAAGATGTTGGACATCGTTTCAGACGTGATGGGTTTGATGCTTCAAAGGTGACAGTGTGCTGCCATTCATTCCACGCCTGCTGTAAGTAGCACTCCAGTTTTGCGAATGTCTGGTCTTACACAACCAAGCAGATGTCATTGGCGTATGTGAACTTGCTAGCTTCAGATTCGAAGCAGCGACTAAGTATTGATCATCATTCTACGTGCACATTACGTGTCATGGCAACAACATTAAGGATGCACTTGAACTCATATGACAAGAGAAATGGCACAATATCTCACACTGTAGTGCATACAAACATATATGATATCTGATAGTTGTATCATATGATTGAGTAAACTGTCAGCATAGCACCACAACAGTATGAACAGGCAGAAATGAACCATAACCAAAAATTAATGAATAAAAACTAAAGACAGAAATGAATACAGACACTGATTATTCAGAGAAACTGCAAAATCTACTGCACATAACATATGCAGACACAAATGCATCAGTTAGATTCTCGAATGTACTTACGTCGGAATTCTTTTTCTGAGAGCTTTCTTCTTTCTTATCTGTTCATTAACATACTTTATTAAAGGATCTGAATAAAATGGCATTGATAACAACTAAATTCATTTTATCCCTCTACTGAGACAATCAAATGACAGTAACAAACTAGAAACAGCGAGTGTTGCCTCCTCCAGTCAATGCATACCAGCAGGAAAGATTGTGCAATAAGGCCAAAGAATGAAAAACTGTACATATATTTCTACAGGGTGTTTGGAAAAATGCAGTAACGTGGTCATAACGCAGCTTCTGAGTTTCCAAAAATCAACACCTTCAAATTCATTAATCATTTGTACGGCTGATAGGGGTGCTGTGAAAAAAATTACTGCTGTATATGTCTACAATCCTTTTGTTGAACTATTCATCAAGAAGTTTGGTGATACTCTGGCAGAATTGTCTGAATTTTAATTATACTTCTAGTTTGTTTTTTCATCCGTATTTTTAATTCTGATTTTGTTTTAGTTTTTAAATACATTATAATTCTCGTTTTAGTTTATTCAAAACAACTATAAATAATTATCATTCTAGATCTTGTTTTAGTTATTAAAAGAGCACTGTTCCCGACAGGGTTAATCAACTGAATACAGCAATTAGCGATTTTCAGAGACAAAACATAATCAATGACACGATGAGGTGATGCTGTCATCCGAAAGGTAGGGCTGTACAGCGGCCACTCAGCATCAACGATGTGCGATCATGCGACAACAAGAAAGTGACAAACTCACTCTCAGCACGACGTTCTTTTTCCAGAAACACTGGTGGCTCCCCTGAACCGTCCTCGGCCCACCTTGCATTCTTCTGATGCTTTGCACTCTTGAAATGGTGGCGAAGGTCGGCATAATGTGCACGCAGAATGCACAAGCAATACTTGCACGCCGCCTTGAATCTGTCACCAGCAACTGGTGCCAACCATCCTACATTCACACGTCATGACAACACCATCATTAATTCCAACATTTTTCTAACAAGCATGAAAATAAGCTGCTAATGACCTATAATAAAGATAACCATAACGGTGTGACTGAGTAAGAACTACTGCCATAAAAATTTCCTGGAAACGTCATTAAATTTAATCAACCTTCAATCTGATACAACTGCTTGCTATGCTCATCGAATCTGAGCTGTCTGACATTAACATATAAGCTGTAAACCATGTGTTATCATACTGATCATTTTGTTATGTCAATCCTCACCTTTTAGCATTGGATCTGATTCCCATTCCCGTCGATATACTTTTCTGTATTTACTCCAGCATACTCCTCGAGCATGTTTCTGCAGAAAATTAATACCAGCAAAATCAGTACAACAATGGTAATCAGACAAGCAACAGTCCACTTTGTGTTAACCAGTTTTCCTTAAAGTACTTTCTGTTAATTTTGCAATGCAGTATACTATGTCATGAACATGACAGCTTTTTGCATACACAAACAATAGTCAATACAATGCTGCAACGACCACTGACTGACGTGACCGAGTGACTGACGCTCCATTGTAATACAACTGCTATTATAATGCTAACTGATAATGAAAGTAATCAACTTTGGATCTCTAACTCACTCACATCTCCAACATATTGTATTGACTGAGTTGTTTGAAATAAATGATTACATTTACTGCACATGCACATGCTATACACAGATTTTGTGGCAGTTTTCATCCTCTCATAAATAATCGCTAATAATCAGTTGTAACTTGAGACAGCCAACCTTTTTACGTCCATCGACGTTGCTGCCTGTAAACAGTGCATCGACATCAAACTGCTGCACATCAGAGAACTTCTGTTCTGACTTGAACTCAACACGAGAACACTCATCCACATGCACAGAGCTGTTCTCAAGCACAGCATCAGCATCTGTGTCATTGTCGTGTGATAAATGTTGCGGAACAGTGGATCCATCGTGTGCTTTGTAGCTGTCGACATCAACGGGAAAGGTGACAGCAGCAGCAGCCGATGCATTGCACAAGTGTCTGTTGGACAACGAATGACGAAGAAGTTGCAGGTATCTCGCATTCAGTACACGGTTGCAGTATTTGCATGCAGCCTTCAACTCATTACCATCAACTGGAAGTATCCAGTCTGCACAGAACACAATGCAGTAATAACAATCAACGAAATCACCACGTCCAGCTCATCAGCTCAGGATACTCGGCACATTTTCAGTAACGCGTTACAGATACTTGTTATTTAAAATGCAAGAAGTAATTTGTTACAAATAAATTGTTACAAATAAAGTACTTAGTATGTCGTAAAACTAATATGTCCACCTATCTGGTGAATAAAATTTATATAATCAAAGCAGTTTAGATAGTACGAAAACACTAAAACTTGAATACATTGTGCTGTTGCATTCAATGACAAAAGTAACTAGTGACAACTATGTAACAACATAGAAAATGTAATTAGCTACTGTTACTTGTGACAAATTTTAAAAGTAACCAGTTACAGTTACTTGTTACTGAAAAAAGTAATGTTACAAGTAACAAGTTACTACCCAAAACTGCCAGCGACTTTGTGGTTTATACCACTTGCAAGCTCAATAGCTTAACAGAAGAAGGTGAGTACCACAACTATAGTCATTTTAGGTTCGAAATACACAGTACACACCCATAAGCTGAGGATCAGAATTCCACTCTGACTTAAATCCAATGTCGGCATATTCCACTGCATTCACTACCTGCAACACAAAGCCACATTCCACATAACTTTAACCAAAATAACTATAAACAACTAGTTTACTTTGTCTATTCCGCTTGCAATGCAGATGCTACAGTGAGCAGCTTTGTCAATGTTAAACAACGAATGCATCGTTAAAGCAAATACAGCTTGAACATCAGCAAACAACGGATCTCTCAAAACTGCAGCAAATTTGAAATACGACACAGCCAATTAATAAACATCTGGTTAGTCGTGCAAAGATTTTGGTGATGCTGGCTTTAGGTAAAAGAACAGTTTGTAAATTTTTCAAATGAGAATCTTTGTCACCAACTTGTTCACAGGATACACAGAGCAACATACAGTCAACCTGCTATCCACATATATAATGACAACACAGCAAAAAAGGACGAATGACTTGCTTTTTTGTTCGAATTCTTTGTGTGTTCTGTGCGAATGAAGACATCCTCAGTTGCAACATTCACTGCAGCACGATTGTCTCTGCTCAATATGTCATCAGTATCAGAAACATCTGCTGCATTCTCGACGCCTTTTAATGATGAAGACGTTGCTAGGTCAACAAGAGCTTTGTCCGAGTCAGTAGCGTGACTAGCAATGGCTGCAGTGTCATCACAATGTCGAAGACGCTTGGCTGGCTTCTCAAAGTCTGCGTCAGTGTCGCACTGTAAGTCAAACTCAGTTGACGATCCCAACAGCAAAGTAGTCGGCACAACATTTCCAGCAACCGACTTCCTGGTGCCTCCATCGAATGTCGTCGCTTTACTAACAGCAGCTGCACTATTTGTGACCACACTGTCAGTAGCTGATGTGCCTAACAGGACAAGACAGCAAAACACTAACATAGCCTATGTGTATTGTATACATATGCAAGTTGGTGGCATGGCTCAGTGGCTAGGGCGTCGGTCTTTGACTGGCGGACTTTCCCTGATATGCGCCTGATCTATGGGACGTGTGACCACTTCATGGGTAAGGCATCCGCTATGGGTCAACCAACCAGGCCAACTCAGCCTCCTACCTTCAGTGGGATGGGGAATGAGTAGTATATCGGTAGTTAGATGGGTGACACCGTTAGCAGCAGTGTCGCCCCCTAGCGAATGCTTATATGAAGGAAAGGCAGATGTGGCGTAATTGCAGGCAACTCTGTGTGATCCACATCTGAGCGCTTAGTGGTCGAGTTATACTAATGATAGGCGCTATACAAGTCCACTTTCCTTTCCTTTTTCCTTATCTGCTACGATCAGACTGCTCTGTATAACTAATGCTTAGTATACAATTTTGCACTCAGCGAGTGAGGCATAGTTCAAAGCCCACCTCACACAGCTAGTCAATTTTCGGGGGCAGTTGTGACAGCAAATCAGTCGACTGGTAGTGAACAAACAGTACAGAAAACTCTACACAACTCATAAAAACCAGACAACTCAGTATACAAAGCCTCTGACAACACTCAGCAACAAAACAAGATGTGAGGTCGACCAATTCTATAGCTCTCAAGCCAGCACACGCTCACACACTTTTATTAAGCTCAGATACAACAACGTGGATCAGTCAGTGCCACAATGTACACAGGACTCTCGTTTATCAGACACTCATCAATCTGCCAAATTCACTATCAGCCAAAACCACACAGAATGATTTTGAACCATTATTATCATTGGAACTTGTTGGAACTTATAATTCTTAAAGTTGTTTTGTGCAAATTACAGCAAACTGGGCAAACAATGCACTATAACACAGTTAGTTATACGTTTTACAATATTGCACATATAGCTGCTATGTTCTATAAAAGTGTTATGCTAACATTGTATTGAAAATCTCACACAGCCTTACGTTGCACAGATATAAACAAGATAAACACACAACACCTTTGCAAAAAAAACCTGTTTTCGTCAATCCACATTTTCAGAAAAAAACTTGTGGCAGATAAACGTAAACGAGAGTGGACCTGTACATGCCTGGAATAACACTGCCAAGCAACCACTACTCTCCTGTTCTGCTAATACCCACAACTATATGTTGCAAAACAATAGTGGGTGAATGTTTATCTTGAGGTCAGCATTCTACCCACGAAAATGGCTGACAAACCTGCTGTGCATACAGTGGATGCAAAGCAGGTAAGGCAATGACAAAAGACATCATTCACCAAACAGTATTTACACAGCCGAAGATAACATACAGCAGCCAGACAATACCTGCACCACAGGCAGTGTTTGTCCCTGTGTTTATAACATCAAATCGTCGTTTGTGCCTTTCTGTATGACAGTGGCGTTCCAAGTCTTTGTAGTGAGCACGCAACTTAACTTCACAATACGTGCAGTAGGCTTTTGTCTCATCATCTTCAACTTCCTGAAGCCATCCTGATATATGTCACATGCAAAACACTGCCAGATAATCCTCAGAACAGCAAAGTACCAAAAGCAACAAGTTGACTAAGTGGTACAGGACATGACATAGACGCTCCTAAATGGATGAATCAACCCCAATGACAACAGCTTTGATCCATCAACTGTAAAAATACAACTGAACAACTATTCTGTCACTTGTTCATCCCGTTACGGTAGACACAAAAGTCAACAAGACAATGACAGCTTGTGTTGCAGTCGGCAATTCAGCATAACACAAGCCAACCGATACTGTCATAACTTAACTGTTTAAAAAATAAATCAATAATATCATAAACTTATGCCGGACTACAAAATGTGTGAAGTCATAGCCAATAAATGGACACAACTAGCAACAAGTTAACTTCTGCCATCTAAGGCATGACAATCATTACAGAAAAGAATGAATGGTCACATCAAACACGCAAAATAAAATGGCACAATAGATGTTCTCTACTCAAATAACATTCCAATTTTACGTCTTGAAAGTTATTTCAACAACGCTTAAATTATAACGACAGAAATGTTTAAAATAATAATCATAATAATACAAAATTCATAAAGAGCCATAATGCCATTAGAGGCATTGGCGGAACAGGTAAGTAGAGTAGTTAACAGAAAGCGGTAGAAAACAGATAAGTTTTAAGTCTGGATTTGAAAGTAGAGAGAGTGTCGCAGTTTAACACATCAGATGGCAGTGAGTTCCAAGTCAGGGGTACGGCAGTGCAGAACGATCGTGTGGCGAATGATATATAACGGCCTAATAAACACTTCCCAATAATTAACAACAATTTCGCCTTCACTGTTTCAGTGACACAGATCTCTCTCCAGCAGAATCAGTGGCAGCACTTGCAGCAGAAGTAACACCAATTGAAAAAAATCCTAGAAAAATTATCCGATTTCAGTTTCACCTGAGAGCAACGGATCCATAAGCCACCTTTGCTGATATTTCAAACCAGCATTCTTGTGAATAGCATCTACTCCAGTGGTGTCAACTTCACCAAACAATTCATCCATTTGCTTGGGCTGCTAGGACACAATCAATACACAGTGTTACTAATGATACTAATTTAGAGCACAGCTGACAAAAACCATTGCAAAATACAGTGCTTACTTAAAATTATCCAAAGCAACACAGGAAAACAACTTATAAAATGTATCAGTCAAGCAACTCAATCTTTCCAGCATTGTCAATTACAATTTAGCATTAAGTAATATATTTAATTATTTATGTTCTAAATTAATATACTACATAATAACGCAAGTGCTTATCGTCAAGCACGTAACAGTATTTATAGCATCTTTACTCAGTTTGTACACCATCATAGTATACTGTTATTTCAACATTATTTGTCATTAGCACATCACAGGTCCTTGAACTTAAAGTAATCAAAATTACTTAGGCAACTATGTAAAGATCTGTACTTAGTCCCCAAAATGTACTACATATACAAAGTTCACAATTAAAACAGCGAGTAAAAATACCCTATATTACATAAACAAATGATAATTAAGTTATGATCATAAACGATAATACGGCATAAGCAATTCTGGCTGCACTGCCACGCTGATAAATACTCAAAATACCCGCAATTTTGCTTTGACATTTCGTGTTTTCTTCGCTGCAGCACTGACAGAAGACAACTGCTGCAAATGTTGCGAGTTCTGGATGTGTTTAGTGAGCCCAGCATGATGAGCAGGAAGCACAATATCACACGCCTTACAGCGAGCACTGCAAATGTCGCCGGGCACAGCCTCAATCCATTCTACCCACATCAACACAAACAGACATAAAGCCACCCGCTTAACTGCATAGGCACCGCTGACATAACAATTTTGCAGTTATCTGGGTAATGCAATTATTGGGTGACTGACTGGTATTGAGACTATATATTGAATTTATTCTCTAGGTCAAAACGTTTCACTGACAATGTCGTGATGGTCCATGAGCCAACTATTAAATTTCAATGTCACAGACTTTCGTTGCAATACTGCACTATGCTCTAGGTATCCCAACCCTACCTAAGCTTACGTTTTTTGGTGTAAATCTGAAATGCAATTTGCAAAAAAATTGACCCACTCTTTATTTGAACTGAATCATATCTGAAAAAGACGCACATATGTCTCTTTAACTTTGCTTCAACTCCCCCATCACTTCTACATTCTCGAAAAAATTCATTTCGACCTAACATGCTATATTAAACCATGTACTAGTCCAGGGTCTCGATTTTCGAAAAATCATAAGATCATCATAAAATCGTCACAAATTCGTCATAAAGTTACGATCATAAATAAAAATAGCAACCAATCACAAGCTCTGAAACTTATTTGTTTACACGTGTTATCACTTTTTACTTTTTCATTACTTATTAGAGCGAGCAAATGTGTTTCTTTATATTTACATTACTGCTAATACAATCGTAGTTGGAAGTTATAACAAAGTTATGATCAGATATGTGTGATCATAACTTTGTTATAACTTAAGATCGTAAATCGTCATTAAGATCTTTTGAAAATTAGCAT
>Ga0056115_1001488_pt1 | contig 11219 bp, 11 predicted proteins | sample WorMetOlspDAHAB1_FD_77007 | JGI IMG/M metagenome (GOLD analysis project Ga0056115, IMG submission 77007) | Marine gutless worms symbiont microbial communities from Max Planck institute for Marine Microbiology, Germany - Olavius sp. DAHAB.1 ... | reverse complement strand
TATATATATACAGGACTTCATTTGAATATTTATGTCGGCCTATTTTTGAACCGATGCTCGTTGCACCGCGAGTATATCTTACCGCAAAAACAGCAGACTGTGTGATATAATTGTGTGTAGGTACTGAACGGTTGTGGCCGTATCTGATTCTGGTGGAAGCCGGGCCAGCCCTCGTGTCTCTGGTTATCCTGCCGCTGTTGCCTGAGACGCCGAGATATCTTCTTCTCGTCACACAGAACCGCGAAGCAGCGCGCAAAGGTCAGTCGGTGACAGTCAATTACACGCACCTGCTATGCTGTTATATGGGTCGTTATTCGCAGCATCAGTGCCGCAGATTGCAGCACGAAAAACAACAGTTATAAAAATGACGATAATAATTCAAGAACAGCTGCTGGACAACGTGTGTTACGAGCGAAGCAGTGAGACCTATACTGAGCAGTTTTAAACATGTTTAAGTCACCTATGATGTTATCTGAAATTAAAACAAAAATAGGGCCTACTCTATATACAAACGTCCTCATGTTGTCCGAAACTCACAGAAAAATTGATGACTATTGACCACGATATTTCAAGCGTTTCGTTAGCCTACAATGTGCCGACTTAAATTTCGACTACCGAGCAAAAGCTCAACACGAAGTCATTACATTATATGTATAGTTTAAAGAACGAAGATAAAATGTTGTGTTTTTATACGCCACTCTGTACATTATTCAGAGCAGATGCGTGACGGGTGGTGAAGTTGATGAGTGGACAAAGCGAAGACAATGTCTAGTTGATTATTTGTCGCAGTACCTGTAGTGTACCTACGTACACTACAGGTACTGCGACAAGGTGTATAAGGTGTCGTAGTAGGCCTACATGTAATGCAGGAATGTTGGAGAAGGAATGTTTAATATGATTGATGTTTCCGATCGGCTATAACGAGAGTATATAGCGGTGTCGTACATAATGACGACAAACTTGTAGGTTTGCTGTTAACAGTCCAAATATTAACGTCATCAACTTAAGCTTGTACGTTCTATTGCCATACTGCTGTAACCATTGACCTTTGTTTCTTCCGAGTTGCTTAGTTCCGCCTCCCGTCCAAGCCTATACTCACCGCTTCCAATGCCACGCCTACCGCTAGTCCAGGAATCAAAACTATGCGTCATACTCCATCTAAGACACAGACGGACAAACAGTCAAACGGACAAAAAGACACGTCCGTTTGTTTGTCTGTCCGTTTGTCCATTGTGTCTGCTAGGTCCGTCCGTCCTATGGGTGATCGAAGCGCGATGCTTCATAGAAATATAAGGGGGCGCCATAAAAATCTGTGATCAACCAATATATACACGAAATTTAGTCAGTTGATTATCAGGAAAATCATTAACATATTGCCACCAAATGTCACATTTTAAGGCTAAAATGCACCAAATTCGATTCCTGGCGTCTGTCTGTTCGTCTCTTTGTTCGTTTGCCCGTTTGTGTCTTAGATGCAGTTTGACACTAACTGATTTTGACAAACGGTCCGTTGTTATATGTTTCCATGCAGCGCTACAATTTTACCGTCGAACTGATGACGTGAGCAACGACATGGAAGAGATGGACACCGAGTTCCAGCAGCAGGCGTCAGCAAGCAAGAAGAAGGCGGCTGATGCGGAGAAGACCGTTGCGGCGGAAGGAGGCGGAGACGGTGCCGGGGTGAAAGGCGCTGGTGGCGACGGTGGCTCCTCCTTCACACTGGCGAAGCTGCTGTCGACGAGTGAACTTCGACGTCCACTGCTCGTCGCCTGCATGTTGCAAGTCGCGCAACAGTTTTCGGGCATCAACGCCGTACGTATCTTTGTCATGCTAAAACTGTCCGCACCACGAAATGAAACTGAAACGAAACTGTTTCTAAACTGTTTTGTTTCAGTTTCATTTAGTTGTGCGGACAGCTTAATGGCGATGATATGGTGAATTACTGCATAAATTGTATATGTCGTTTGTAACTTCAATTGAAGTCTGTTCTTATAATGTTCAAGGCTTGTGTGTTTTTGTTAATATTATTATTTTTCATTGCGTTTTCAGTCATTGTGTAGAACTTTTTCGTGCTACAGCAGTCCAATTGGTTTTTAATGGTTATACGTTCTAGCATACTTTTTTAGCATTTTTATCAATACCTATACACACGCGTACGAGTTATATGATAAATAAATAAATACAAGTTTAACTTTTTTCTTTTGTATATATTTCCCATTGTTCATCAGCAGTTTCGATTAGCTTAATGTGTGTTTTAGGTCTTCTTCTACTCCAAAGGAATTTTCGAGGACGCCAAAGTTCCCGAAGAACAAATTCCATTTGCGGTTATTGGAACAAATGCCGTCAACGTTTTAATGACAGTTATAGCGGTAAGTTGGTGTATTTAACGTATTAAACGTAGAATTGCAGTTTTGCATCCTTATTCTGAAATCAGTGAATATGGCTTAATTTTCGTCGTTAAGTAGCTACTCATGCAGAAGTGCATGGCTGCGTTAAGTGTGCAACATGTTGTAGGCCTGAAGTTTGTTTCTGTTACGAGTCTTAGAAAAGTACCAGCTACTTATCTGTGTTATTCAGTAATGTTGCTAAATTCAGACCGTTTCATCCTTACTGTTACTAATCTATTTCTGAACATTTACGTGACAACCGCGTGACTCGCGCTGCAAAGTTATGGTGCATTAGATTATAAGCATTTTATACGGAACACCCTATACAGGGTGGTCCAAAAAAGTAAGCCCCAAGCAACTATCAAAGAAGCGTGTTAAAACCTGCGAAATTTGAGTTTAAAAGAAACAATAGAACACTATCAGTTGGTATTAAATAATCTAAGCATGAGCTAAGCTAATGTGACGTCAGTTATTTACTGTGATTTTATCTGCCATATAGGTGACGTAACACTGAATGATAAAAATATAATGGAAAATTGGAAAGAAGATGGCAGATGGGCGCAGAGAAATGTTTCAATGAATTTCGATCCAAAGAGTGGAGATTCATGAGTGCATTTCGTGGATTGGAAGGCAAATCGATACAAAAGGGAGCGCTGACGTCACTTACACTGTGCGACCCATATCGCAGCTTCGCGGATCACGGAGTGCAATTGACGTCAAACTTAGGTCACGAATAGAATATTTAATACTAACTGACAGTACTATAGCGCTCGTTTTACACCTTAACTTATCTTTAAAAGCTAATCTTAACGACAGGGTTTAATACTATATAATACGAATCATTTATTATTCGGCAGGGCGTTACTTTGTGTGTTACGTGTGTGACTGTTTGCTGGTGGTGACTGATCAGGTGATTGTTGTGATGTCAGGTGCCAATGATGGACATAGCTGGGCGTCGTCCACTGTTGCTGTTTCCAATGTTAGCCATGATTCTCGACCTTGCTCTGATGACTGTCTGCCTTGTTCTTCAGGTCTTGCGCGCTGTCTTGTTGTTTTGTGATCCTCTATCTTTTTCTTGGAGCTCCATAACGTATTGCAATCTGTCTGTCGTCTGTGTGTCTACCGCGTACGTTTACCGTACTGCAAACTGGATAGAACTGACAAGTCGAAAATTGATAGAAAAGTTTCAAGAGCACGAGCCATGACAGCTGTAGCCTGTAGCAATAACGTGCTGTGTAATATTTTAGGCAAATGTCACACGTCAGAGCCGTCCTTGTCTGCAGACCGCCAACCAACCATTGACATTCGAGATTTTGCGGTTGCCGCTGCTTCCACGATTTCACAGTCACAGCCTGGCAGCGTCGTCTCAAGTCTTGCCTCATTTTTGCATCATTTCAAGACATCTCTTCCTCAGCGCTTGTTATTAGCAGTATAATGCTCCTTATAATAACATTACTTAATAATTGCTTAAAATTTAACTTATATCATTAGATGTTTAAGCCGCTTCCACATTAATCACTTCACGTACTGTGGCGTTTGCCAGAGTGGAAATGTTTTATATTTTTAATTTCATATTTAGTGGATTTTTAATTTCATATTTCAGTGTCTGAATGGCACCGAAATGGCCTTTTGTTTGCCATATGCTGCAGGCAAGCAGCTGCTTATTTGACTTCCCGTGGTAACATTCACTGGCTCGCTTACTTAGAAAATGTACGGGAACTCGAAAACAGAAGGCTACACGCGAAGCTCATACGAATGCGCGACTTATACCACCTCCCACCATGATGCGCTATATCAACTGGATTATAATAATAGTTATTTTGTTGTTATAATTATTGCGTGTACAGGCGAACGGGTTCACGTGGTCTGGCATTGCTTACATTAGCATCGGTTGCATCATTATCTACGTCATTGCGTTTGCTGTCGGCCTCGGTCAGTTATTTTCTTACAAATGCTATTTCGCTCGATTTCTCTTTTAATTGTCCGTTTATTTTAATGGCGCTACCACGTCCTGTGATGTGCGTGGCGCAGTTCTAAGTTGTTGTAGGCCTATAATGTATGACTTGTTTTCATCTGTTTTCCATTGTTTCGTTCTGTTTTTATCTGCATTCGTTGTAAATGACGATTATGCATGCAGTTTCTGTGGGAAAACATAACCTTTTGTTGAAATAATTGAAAATTGAATTTCAGCGCATTGTGAACTATATAATTATATTAATTAGAAATATTCTTGCTTAAACCTATATTAATAATCTTTTAAAGGAATGAACATTTGTCGGCAGTGATACTGAATTTCATTGAGTCAGATCTCATGGTTATCCATACACCCTCCCGCAAAAGAATTTTTATTTTTTTTCAAACAGTCTTTTCCTGCACGACGGTGACGGCACTTCATTAACGATGTTTAATCTACAACTTCGTATTTTTGTTCCATTTTGTGTTGGTAGTTTTATTGTATGTGTACTGAATATGTAACAGTTAGTTTGCTTGAAACCGTGCTATTTTGTGTTAAATGCCTATTGACTCCACTTGAAATCGAGCTTTTGTTTTTATTCCGGAAATCGTCCTTGAAGATACTTTTGTCGTGTTCGAGTTTCATGCTGTCAGTTTTAGATAAAAAAGAAAAACAAAAAAACGAAACTATTTAATGAATGGATGATAAATTCGTATAACCTAACTGCAGGGCCTATACCGATGATGATCGGCGCCGAGCTGTTCAGACAAGGACCTCGGCCACTCGCAATGGCTATCGCCGGCGTTGTCAACTGGCTTGGAACGTTCGCCATCGCGATGGGCTTTGAGGCTGTGCAGGTCAGTTAGCTGCATCTCTCTCAGGCCTATTCTCAGCGTACTGCTCGCCGCTGGCGACGAAGAATCCTATTCGGCCGACGTAGCCGAAGCCGCACAACTACTTTTTTGAGGTGATGCGGTTCTAATATGCCGACCACTTTGAAGCCCAAGAAGCAAATCGGTTTTACGGAAAAGATCTCACTTGCAGCCATATTTTTTGTTTGAAGTGCACCAAATCTAACTTCGGCTCGAGCTCCGCCCAAACGCCGCTGGTGGAGATCACGGCGCTACCCCCGGAACCCTGTGTAGGGTGGTAAAGAGATACCCCTTCCCAACTCCCTCCATTGATGCCGTCAACGTCTCGATTTTGAGCCGTGCCACTTTCTGAAAGGTTCCGACGCCTCTGCTTCTGACCCCTTGTCATAAGCGACGAGATTTAGCTTTCCTGAACAGCTTGTAGAAACGCATGCTTAGTTAATAGTTGGCAGGTGAGTTTTTATCAGCCACCTGAGTGATGATAAAAATAACAGAAGAGTGTATCAAATATGCACTGATAAACGTAATGAACGTAGCCAAATAATAGGCGTACTAGCACGTCGTGTTATTCGCAAAACGAGGTGAGTTTATTCCGTATGGATGATGTATATAATGTAACTTTGTCGATGTGGCCAACGCCGTTACTTACCACTGCGCTAAATTGTCGGCTGCAGATGAAGGCGAAAGAATACACGTTCGCCATCTTCATCGCGCTGCTCACCGTTTTCGTGCTGTTTGTCTACTTCTTCGTGCCTGAGACCAAAAACAAGACGTTCGAGGAGATCGCGGCCAAGTTCTCGCCTGGCGGACACCTCGAAGTGGAAGAACTTGACGAGGAAGACGACGAAGATGTGTTCGACCAGGTTGACGCGACGGCCAACGAGGACGGAGACAGGGAGGACCACCATCTCGTGACGCTCAACTTTGCTGGCGGCGGCGGCGACACGGCAAGAGCCGCAAATGAGACACACGCTTAAGTCGTTGATGTTGATCGCTGTTACGTCGCTTCAGCCGCTGACGTTGATGCGGAAAGTATTCGATATCTTCAGTTCACCAGAAACGGGTTTCAGCAGTTCATACTGTTGCAAAAAGCTAAAAACGGATTAACTGGGCTCATCTGCTATATTAGCTATGGTTTGTAGTTATGGCAAGGCAGTGTAGAAAATAGGGTTTGTTTTCGACCGATTGTGGAGGCCTGTATATAGTCTTGAAATCATATACTGCATGGGCAGCCCATCAACACAACTGGTCCTGTGGTCCCTCTAACTACCTGCCACAATGTTGTACATGTTGGTTTTGCAACTGTTATAAGGCGGTAAAACCTATTTCTGTTCATCTGATAGTTTGCCAGCAAATTAATTCCCGTATGGGTTTTATGCCATTTTACGCAATGGAAATTGGAACGCAGAAAACCTTGCGAACCTGAAAACAGTCTCGGATAAGATGGTTGAGTTGAAATTCGAATACTGCTGTACATGGTCTATACGTTTAATTTAGCTACGGCCAGCTTCCATGTCACTTTGACAATTAGTGTCGTTGTTGTCGCTAGAAGAATCTGTCGCGATAAAAAAATTCACGCCACAAAAGTAGGATTATGAAAATTACAACAGAAAATAGTAAAACGGTGCAATAATATTGTCTCGGATGAATTTCTCTGAATACGTAGGACACGCGGCCATATTAGTCGGAAACGCACTAAGTTACTATTGCGTGCTGTTTAGTAGTAGGATTAGGGTTAGATTTGGTGTTTGATTGGTTAGTGGTTATGTACACACACGGGCGGACTGGCTCTTCACATCGGTTCTATAGCTACATTAAGTAGGCCGACCGGCCCCATCAGCAGTGGCGTAACTATAGGAACTCGGGGACTCTTGCACACATTTCCAAAGAGAGCCTTTTTCCTCTAGCTAAGGGTCCCTAGGCTCCCTCCCTCGTTTTACTCCCTCCATCCTTCTCCTCCTCTTTGTGACTTTGTCCCTCGCTCCCTTCTCTGCTTTCCTATAGCCTACCGGGGTAAATCGTTTGACCTTCAATATTTGACGTGGCGGCCCACCTGGCCGGCGGACTAACGGGCCCACCTGGCAAGTGTCAGGCTGCCATGCGGCCTCGTGCACCCCTGTGTACACGTTATTTGTACTAGTTACCGCTGTCACGCAAAATCGCCACTCACCTAACATCTAACTAAACTGACTCAACGCTTGACATCGGCTGACGTTGATGATTCGACTAGCATTTGACGTTGCTTTGAACCAGTTTTGAGTAGTACTTCAAATTTCTAACCATTTTATTGTGTAAGCGTATAAGTTGTCCCGTCTGTTTTGAATTCCCAATCAATTTCTTCGTCCCCTAAACGCGATAATTGGAATTCGAGGTAACGTTCGTGACAGTGTTGTGGAATAACTTTGCAGTAAAATATTTTCGATATGATTGGCCTTCTGCTTTCACTGCAGCGTTAAAATGCAGTTGTCGTTTGAGTAACGTTCCTGTAATCGGCGCTTTGCAAATATGACATTCCGAACCACGGGTCGCTGTTGTAGACTTAAGGTGCATCCATGCTAGAGGTGTTCTTCGGCGGAAGAACTCCTCTGGCACTGTCTTTGATTTTCAGCACTGTTGTTAACAAGTATATACCAAAGTCAAGGCCAACGCCAAGTCCAAGCACTAACTTCACTGCTGTCTCTTGAACAGTCTTAGCAGTATCGCAGCTGTCTGTATGAAACCGTGAGCAAAACAGTGACATTCGTTGTAAAAAAAAAACTTGCATGACGTTGCAGCCAGAGGACCGCGCGCTACAGTAACCAACTTCGGTTTTTGACGAACGCAACAACGAATTTTTATAATACATCTGACATCAAACTGCGAAATTGCGCATTGATAATTTTTTTGATTTTTGAAAGGCTATAAATATGGCCTATGGAATAGAACGTTTCCAGTTACGACTTGCCGGTTTTAAGGCGACACTGGCATAGTGTGATTATAACTAAGTTTGCCGAAAAGCAAAACATAATTGGCCCACCCTGTGTGTTTGTCGTTGATGTTGCTGTTGATGATGGTGTTCATATTAAAGTCGCCAAAGACGAACGTTGCTAGTTGGACTTATTTCACCAGGCATGTTGAGAGCTGTCATCCGGGTGTCGAAGATATACAGTGTATAGGCCTACAGAGTGGCCCAAAAAGTAAGCCACTACCAAATGATCAAAATATCGTATTAAATCGCGTTAAAGCCAGTCAGTTAAATTAGATTTATTCGTCAAATTAAAGTATGAATCAAGCACTATAATACTATTCGTTTGTATTAGATATTATGTGCGTGACCTACTTTTTTTACCTCAATAACTATGCCTGACCCGCAAACTAGCGAAATGCGTCTGATACGTTAAAATGATATCAGCGCTTCCTCTGATATCAGCTCGCCTTAGCAAGCTGTGGATTCGCTAGCTGTGAATTCTATGTCTAATCGATCTTTTAAATGGAGATTTATGTACAAATATTTTTTATTTCCATATTTTCTTTTTTTTCTGGTTTTGAAACATCAGATCCGTTGATTTTACCCGTATCGCAGCTTTAAACACAGCAAGTGATGACGTCACAAATTAGGTCACACATAGAATATTTAATACACACTTATCATATTCTTGTGCTTATTTAACAGTCGAAATTGATGAAAAATCTAGCAAAAATAGCCGGTTTTAATACGATTTGCGATAATATCACAATTCGTGATAGTGGCTTACTTTTTTGGCCACCCTGTATATTCGTTCTTCTACATATGGCGTGACACTGACGGCATTCTGTCCACAATAGTTACGTAACCGCTGCCATGTTGGAGGTGTACATTGTTGCAACATGTGACGTCGTGCATCTAAGTATGCTGGCTAACTGTTGTGTGTGGAATTGGACGGTACGCCTGTCGAAATACAAGGTCTTCTGTAACCTTGCTTCAGCACTTTACTCGCTTTTCGCTCATATAAAATACACCTCCAACATGGCGGCGTAGTTTTATGGTCATTCTGCACCTCGTATACAAACTGCGTGGTTGTGTATGTGGACTCTTTCAACATCTGTATGACTGCTTGCACCAATGACGATATGCGCTCAAATTTATGTCAAATGTATTACTTAACATTAGCGTAATGTTAACCCAATGTAAATATACATAAGCTGGATGCAAGATGTTAGTGAATGTATAGTAGTGTTTTAGCTTAGGCCTATAGGCCTGTTTTATTTATTTGCGTCCATAATTTTGTCAATTTCACGTTTTTAATGAATGCTGCTGTACATGCTCTTAGATTCGACGTATAGCGCTAATCGGATGTTGTGTCGTTTTAGGCAGCAGAAAATATACATCTCTTTGTGGGTTCGATTAAATTATTTTTGTAACTATACAAGATGTCAGATGTCGCACAGTAGTGGTCATCAGTATGTTGTGTTAGATGTTTCGGTTGATTACGTGACTAGTTTGAGACTGTATAACTAATAGCAATAATTGTTAAGCCAACTATTAGGCCTATAGTAAAATGCAGGTTCAGAATGATTTATTTTACCAACTTTGTGAGAAATTCGTGGAATTTCTTTTAGAAGTCCTATTGTACACTGCAGTATGCAAAAACACTAAACAGAGCTGCAGTACAGGCTGTAGTTGGTTCTTTGTTGAAGTTTTACTTTAGACTGAAATAGACAATTCAACCAGCAGAATTTTGCCACAAATTTATTTTTGTTGGTTGAAAATTAATAGTGTTGTTGTTTATTGTTTCGGTCTTGTGCTGATGCATTCATAGACTACTTTCTCTTCAAATTAATAAATGTGAAACAGGAGAAACCAGGGTATAACAAACGGTGTTATACGATGCTAGTCATGTGCGTTAAAATGATTTTTGTGTATGTGAACTTTGCGTTGTAAGTAGTAGTATATCTCATTGTACGTGCTTCATTTGTTGACTTTTTAAAAGTTTTTTACTGTCCTCTTTTTTGTACATAACTTTCTGTGTGTTGTCGTGCGTTGCTACCGGGTTGGTGAAATTATTTCTTCATATTGAAAGTGAACAAGCTTTGTTGTAGCTACAAGTTGCGAATAGAAGTGTTTTATAAAGCCATGCGGCTGCAGACTGCACGTCATCAACGTTTTAATTCTATTCATCTGAAATGAAGTTGCTTTTTGTTGAGATACTTTCGTCAGCAGCGCCTCATCTCATCAGCTATAGCACGTTTTAATGCCACTATAATTATGAACGTATCGACTAGACTTGCGTATAATACAGACCTGTATTCAGCACATATTCGCTTATACTTCGCACGTATGTAAAGTCTTACCGTCTGTTATTATTTGTTATTATTATTGTTAATATGATTTGTCAAATGAGTATCGAACCTGATGTGGAAAGTCAGAAGTTATCTGTGTTATTGTCCGATTTCCAGTGTTTTTTTCCGCTTCGTTGTTGCTTCTACGCTTGCCTGCTGTTTACTCTCCGCGGCCTTCTCGATTGAGTCGTTCCATCGCCTCTGGTCCTTCGCTTTTGATGCTCAAAATATTAATCGATTCTCCTCGCACCATTCATAATTTTACGTGGGTCTAGGTATAGCCTGATGCTCTTGGCGGTCTTCCTCGTACATTGTCTCCATCCACCACGCAGACCTGCACCATCACCTTCAGCTTCATTGAACAATCCATTCTTATGATGTGACCAAATAATTGCGGTTTTCGTTTTTCTATTCTGTGCAGTAAGTTTCCCTCTGTTTGCACAGAAGAGGAGTATGGGCCTGATTGTCGTAAGGGTTTTTTATAGGCCATATTGCTACATCAGCTTTTTAAATATCAGTTTCGTGTTGTTGTAAGTCGCGTAGTAACTAGATGTAATTAACGTATATAAGCTTATTACTGGAGTTATTTTTGGAATTACATTATGTATAGCATTTATAGTTGTTTCAGCAACATACTGTCAGCTTCCTTTTTACACATCTACATATAACAGTAGGTTGTGATCAATAACGTCTCACGTTGTCATTTTT
>Ga0056115_1001487_pt1 | contig 11225 bp, 8 predicted proteins | sample WorMetOlspDAHAB1_FD_77007 | JGI IMG/M metagenome (GOLD analysis project Ga0056115, IMG submission 77007) | Marine gutless worms symbiont microbial communities from Max Planck institute for Marine Microbiology, Germany - Olavius sp. DAHAB.1 ... | reverse complement strand
TGTATAGCGCCTATTGTTAGTATCTCGACCACTAAGCGCTCAGATGTGGATCACACAGAGTTACCTGCAAATACACCACATCTGCCTTTCCTTCGTATAAGTATTCGCTAGAGGGCGAAACTGCTGGTAACAGTCTCTTCCATCTAGCTAACCGATATACTACTCATTCCCCGTCCCATTGAGGGTAGGAGGCTGAGTTGGCCTGGTTGGTTGACCCATAGCGGACGCCTTACCCACTAAGTGGTCACACGTCAACCATAGATCAGGCGCATATCAGGGAAAGTCTGCCAGTCAGAGACCGACGCCCTTACCACTGAGCCAACTAATAGCTAATAATCTTTTGAATACAACTTCAAGTCGTATATTTCTAGATAAATACGTTTTTCAAGTTGACACAGTGAGTAGAAGAACAGCAAACAACAAACTGACCAAACTGTACAGCCCATCACGAAAGCGCACACCAAAATGACTAATTGTTTTTGTAGAGCCAAAAAAGTGAAAGGGGCACGACAAAAATTTGTTTCGGCGCAAGATGTGCCCCCACACTTTCAAATTCGTTCCGGCGCCACTAGACATGTTTGTGAAATTACTGCTTTTTACTGTGTAGATTGTGGTTCGAATGTAATCAGCAACATGAAGATTCGCGGCGCCAAAACAGCGCTGTCGTTCGCTGTCGGCGACGTCAGTCTGCGCAATGTGGATATAGTCAGCTCGTCGACGGCTCTGTCGTTGCCGACGAGCGCCTCTCTGCGGTTGGTCGAATGCAGTTTTGTTGACAACAAGTTCGCCATCAACGCCGTGGAGGTCGTCGGCGCTGTGAACATTTCGTCGTGTTCGTTCGAGCGAAACCAAAACGCCGTGCTACTTCGCAACGGAATTCAGACAGTCGACGTCGACGATTCGCGGTTCACCGCCAACACGCAAGCGTTTGCCGTCACCGCTTCGGCGCCTCGCGGCTCCGCCGTCGTCTTTGTCAGGCGATCGAGGTTCGACAACGAAGCTGTCGAATTGACGGCTGGACAGAATGCCGCTCTGTCTGCGTCCGTGCACGACTGTACCTTCAACTCTAGCGTGCTGATAATAAACGGCTACCGTGAATCACACACGTCATCAGTCGCAGTTACCGACTCGTCCTTCCAGTCGTCTGGTGTCCGAGTTAGCATATCGTCGACGTTGCCACAAAGCCTCACCATGTCTATCGCCGGTTGCAGTTTTCGTCGGCTTGCCTACCATCCGACAGTTGAATTGTCGGCGTCGTCTCTGCGAAGTGTGACGATCAGCGGCAACGTTTTCAACGAAAATCGGCGTGCTCCGTGCATCAAAATCGGAATGCCAGCATCGACGTCCGGCTCTGCCACTCCGGGTCTTATTAGCATTGTGGGAAACAGCTTCGCAAACCACTCTGGTTCGAATGTTGTCGTCGTCAACGATAACGCCTACCACCGCATGCATTTGCGTCGAAACGTTTTCATGAACCCGCAGTGCGAGTTCGACGTTGAACTGCAGTCGCCGTGGAAAAGCGGCTACGCAGTGAATGCCAGTGACAACTTTTGGGGAAGTGCAAACCGCACGTACGTAGCAGGACGAATCAGTGACGTCTTCATGGATTCAAAGAAGTCCAAAGTTAGCATCATTTCGATGTATTCCGACCCAGAGATGACACAAATAGCTGCGTTTCCTGAGCTCAGAACGTGGAACGTGACTGACGCAAATCTTGTTGGTGGTGAGCTCGATAGAAATGTTACACTCACCAGTTCAACTGCTGCCTATTTCGTCAACAAAACAATTTATATCCCGAAAGGATTTCAACTAAAACTCGCAGGAAACTTGACGCTGCATTTCGCCGCGATGCGTGGAATCATTGTTGAAGGTGGGCTTTATTTACCTGATAATGATTAACACCAGTCAGTACAGAGCAACGTTGTCATCTTCTTCGAAACGTTAAACGTTTTTGTAAAGTTGCATGCATTATTGCAGTGCAGTGTAACAGTTGATATATAGAGATTAGTAGCATTTTATTGTCGGCTTAGTAAATTACTCTTGTATGCTTATCAGGTACTGGTTTCATGAGTATCAATATTACATTATTACAATGTCCGTATGGCGGGCGTACAGGATCGGTGTCTTATTTACCGATGTGGCGCCATCATGTGGCAGGCAGACTAGTGCATTTATAGCTACGTGAAAGCGTACGGTGCTAAATGATGTTAAATATTGAGCTTTAAAAGTTATCTCTATAACTAATACATATTTAAAAAATAATATACACAATTAAGTTCGTTGCATATTTAAATTCCTTACGTTTGTTTCCATTACAAATTTGCTAAATGTTTTTGGTTCTCAAGGGGTACTTTTACTGGAAAGCAGTTCAGCACCAGTGACCTTGGTTAGTGCTACAGGAGTCAGTTTCTGGAATGGTTTACACTACTTCAATGTTCATGGTGAGATTCCAGAATTTCATTATACTGAATTTACTGAAGAATATATTTTTTTTAAATTAGACGCATCATAGAAAAAGTGTATTATTACTTTTTGTATACAATTGGTCTTCATTATGTGTGTTACTAGAAGTTCAGACTTTTAAAATTTAAACAAATCAGTTCAATATCAAAAATTCATCAGACATGTCACCAAGCTCAGAAGTGTATATTGTTTAATAATACTATACTATGAAAATGTTTGTTGCAGAATCTGTGTTGAGCAACGCACATATTAGTCGTGCTATGACTGGTATACAGCTTGTGAATAGCTCTCTTTTACTGAGAAACTGTACGGTGGATTTCAGCGGTGGTGTTCAATTAACTGGCAGTGGTCCTATATCATTGACAGTGGTCCAATCCTCACTAAGTACCCGATTTGGAAACGGCATAGATGCCAGTCTACATGACTTTGATCTATCTGTGATCAACAGTCGTCTTACGTCATACGATATGGTTGCCGATATCAGATGCAGTGAACTTTTAAATGTGCATGTTATTAATTCCACTTTGGAAACACCAACAAGAGATGTAGCGATAAAAATCGGCGGCAATGTTACCAGAGCAACAGTTGCAGTTGAAAGCACCACTTTTACGGGAAGAGTCCAACTGGACGATTTCACTTCTGATTTAAGATCATTGGTACGTTTATTTTAGCGATTTGTGTTCATATTATCTCCATCATCATCATGTTAAATGAAGACGTAGGCCTACAACAGTAGGCCCACAAGGCTATGGAGCTTTTACAGCTACGGTACCCATGAAAAACACATACATTAAGCATGTACAATTACATGTACATATATACAATTACAGGAAAACAAATGAAAATATTAAATATAATATCTATAAGTTTGCTACAATTTTTCCGCCACACGTTAAAGCGATATTCACTAAACCTTTTCACCTAATATGAATGTGGACGAGTAAGAACTTTTGACTTCGATTTCATCGAAGGTGTCCCATAAATTGCATGCGGAGAAAAACCACAAACCTATGAAAATTGGCCACACTATCCTCTCAGAATGCGTTGAACCTAAGTGAAATTTGCTCCACGTTGGCGATCACTGCCATTAGGCCATTTATAATCCATTTGTATATTGATTGACTACAACTTGAATGCATGTTATGGTATTACGATAGTGGGATATTCCTTTTTAAAACGTAGGCCTGCTCCGTATACAGTAACACACTATAATTGCTGCAACATAGGCGTATTTAAGTGCGTATTTCATAAACACCTTAACGACTTTTGTATTGCCCTCACTTTTCAGACAAATCTATAGCCTCTTTAATAGTGGCCCGCTCATAGCGATGACAGATTTGGTAGCTTTGTCTTTTTCCTTGCGTGGTTGCATCAAACATAAGCAGTGTTACCAGTTCGATTCAACGTTTGAACTAAATTAGTGCTGAACTCAACGAGTGCCTGTAATTTGTTGTTATATTGACGCCAGCACTTTTGCATCTATGGATGTGACTTTGCAGAATTTTACGGTCTCCGGTTGTCGGTTTAAATCAGTCGGGGGTCACTGTTTAACGTCGAATTACTACAAGTGTGGAGAGGGCGGCCGGGTCACTTCGTCCGCAATTCTGCTTCGCAACAACCAGTTTCACTGTAGCCACAAGTGCGTCCAGTTGGCGTGGCCTCGCTGTAATGCGACGTCGGTGACGCTGAGTCGCAACTCTTTCCTGCGCAACAAGTTCTACGCGGCCGTCGAACTCTATCTGCTGAACGTTCCTTTCATTCGCGTCACCGAAAACACCTTCGTCGATCTGCGTGGAGGTGCGTTGTCTCTGAGTCTGGCTGACGCGGCGGACTCTGAGGTCACGATCAGCGACAACATATTTCGAGCCGTTGGCAGCCCATACGTAGACTCCGCAGTATCGATTGACTGCCGCAGCGGATCTCGGCGCTCGGCACGTGACGTCCTGAACATTTCATTGTCGCGGAACGATTTCTTCTTCAACCTGGCGTCGTCGGCGGTGGTGACAAGCTGCCCCGGTCTGTTCGTGACGGAAAACGTGTTTGTCAATCCAGGCGCCGCTCGTGACTTTGAGACTCGAGTTCTGTACGAAAACTTCGCGATGATGTTCGCTCCTCTGAACCACTGGAACGCAACCACATTCGACGCCATCGCGGCGCGCGTCTACGACTTCGCTGACGACGAGTCGGTCGCCTTGGTGCAAGTGTCGCCCTGGTATCTGGATCCGAATCGCACGCAGATGGCTTCCGGTGGAAGCCAGTTCTTCAAAGGACCGTTCGAAGTGGGCGGTAGAATGGAGTCCGACGTTACGCTGTCGAGTACTGAGCAACCTTATCGTGTAACGCAAAATATATTTGTGCCACACGGACGGAAATTGGTCATCGAAGCTGGCGTCGAACTGCTGTTTGCCAGTGGAGGCATTACGGTGGAAGGTAAATACACCTGTTCTGTTTTTTATAACTTTAATTGAATTTCGATACCTCTATTATTGACCAAATAACTAATAGTGCAAACTATTTTTAAGAATTTAGGTTTGCTGTTTGTTACTGATGAAAGGATGATGAAAGAAAAATAATTTCACGACAGACGAATTTCTCAAACTTAGTTGCACACATAATATGCGAAGAGTTTTATGAGTAAAAGTTTGACATTTGCAATCGTGCAGGTGAACTGATTACGGCGGGAAATGAGACCTTTGCAGTAGTCTTGCAACCGGTAGATTCGTCTGTTGAGACATTCAATGGCGTTACGATACGACAATACCGACAAGGTCTGAATTTGTGAAGTTTATTTCGCATAAATGCAGCAAAAAATAAAGTACGAACTAACAAATACAAGTTAAAAACTACAGCATGGCCGTATTATTTGCTATGTTTTGGTTTTCACTCCTCATTTCGTCAGCTGACGATATCTTGCAGATATCTGCAAGCGTAGTTATATTACTGCACAACTAAGCATAATTAAATTTTTGTTCAGCATTGGAATCGAGTAATATATGAAATTTCGCATATTGCATTATTTGTTTTTTTTTCAGTTTCATCTTCAGCGATTGCGATTCACTGTAGTCAGTTTATTGCAATATTATTTTGGAACACCAAAGCATTGGTGTAATTAATTCAGTTGTTTGTTGTTAATAAGGCAGCACCATGCAGTTAGTTTCTTACATGCATTTCTTACCAGCTCTTTTTTCCTTGTCATTTGTTTTTTTTTACTATTGCGTTATTATAAGCTTTTACTTGCTATTTTAGATATTCGGATTTAAACAATTTTGTGCGTTTAGTGAATACATATACCTGCATACTAGCTAATCTACTTAATGTTAAAGTGTATTTACACAGAACCATAAAATATGCAAATTATCGGCTACCGTACTGTATTGTTACTTATTTTGTTTAATGCCTTGATATATACATTGCAATACAGTGCTTCGTACAAGAACGCCCAGGATAGCTATACAAAATGCGACACGTAATGGAATATTATTTAATTGTATATTTTATGCAGACGTGCTCCAGTCTAGACTGACATACACTGTGATCAGATCGGCCAATAGTGGAGTAACGATAAAAGGCTTGGCGCCGTTGCTTGACCATGTCACGGTTACTGAATGTGGCGGCACTGCAATTGCCTACACGCATGGCGGCTGGGGCTTGCTGACTATGCTCGAATGTAACGTGTCTCGCAACTCATACAGTTCGCTGTCAGTGGAATCGTCTGCTGCTTCCGTCTATCTCTACGGGTCCGTGCATTCTTTTCTCGGTTGTGTTCCAAAATGTCACCATGTGAACTGCAATTGCTCAACTGATTGAGCGATGAATATTTATGTGGACTTATACCGTTGTTACATCTTGTAAACTAATTTATTGACTTTAACATTGATACGAAAAAAATAAAAACCTATACAATCTTGTAGTCTTTAAAACTATGCGTACGGGGTGGGTGGTATGGCTGTATTTTTGCTAATATTGGTCAAGTAAGCGTCTAATGATATTCGTAATGCATATTTAACATAATAACGTAAAACAATAGCAATGAAACGCATAATAGGACTAGTTATCGTTCATAACTAATTCACAGGTGCCGTACATATAGACTTACACAAAATGCGTAAATATTTTGTTAATTGACTGTGCATCACTGTGTCGGCTTTTGCTGAATAAACTGCGTCGGTAATCTGTGTTCAGGTGTGTGATTGACGACAGAAGCTTCACAGCAATTTCCGTGAACGGTCTTGCTAACCTGACCATAATCCGCTCCTTCATCTCGGCCGGAAATTACGGCATACGCGTGTCAACGACTGAGCACGAGTTTAACGAAGAGATATGGATTCCTGGTGACAGCGAGATGTCACAGTCTGTACAAGTGACTGTCAAAGACACGGAAATACGCGGAGGAAGCTTCGGTATCCAGTGTTATGGCGCCACTACAGACTGCCTTATACTGAACAGTCTTGTACAGGCCATTTCTTGTCAGAACGTTCGATCCTGCACTGTTCAGAATTGTACAATGAGTTCAACGTTTTCATACCAATTAGCAGTTAGTGCAACCAATGCACAGACGCTTGTTATAGACAACAGTATTGTTGCAAACGAGTCATTTGGCAGGGCCGTCTATGCTTCACGGTGTAACTACGTTCAGGCAAGAACATTTTTTGCTTGTTTTAACATAATGGACACTATTGCATGATACATCGTATGTAACATTATCTGCATCGGTTTATTGTTATTACTTTCATTTAATAATATCAAAATATGTAGCCATTTTGTATATATGGTGTAAAGTTCTCTTTGGGTATTATTAGGTCATAGTGGCAGTTAGCACAGTGACATTAAATGTAGGCCTAATAACATCGTTCTTGACAATTTTTCGTTGTGAATTATTATTTTGAAACTTCTTGTTTTCGTAACTGAAATTGTGAAGTTGCGTTTAAATTTAATAATTTTGTTTATAACCTCTTTTTGTTGCAGTTTACAAATAACACCATCCAAGGAAACCGCGGCACATTTCCTCTTATCACAATTGAATCTGTCGGTCGAAAGCTTAGTTTTACAGGCAACTTAATTGAGAACAATACAGAACAGGAGTCCGACGGACCTGATGGCGATTATTATTACTACTACGGAGTTGGTAACGACGATCTGCTTCCTGTCGTTGAGCTGGCTAGTTTTCGATATACAACTGACGTTTCCTTGAAGCATAATCGGTTTATAAATCCTTCCGCAACTCACGAACTCTCAGTGAACTTAAGACAACCTCCTTCGTTTATTCTAGACTTGGGACTCAATTTCTGGCACCAAACTAATTATTCTGCAGTAATCCGGCGGTAAGTCATTCTACATTGAAAGTAATTACTATTGCATTAATAATTAAATTTGTTTAGTATCATCATTAATACTCTGGTCATTTATTATTGTAGGTTTTATTGATCTTTATTGTAGCTTTGGAAACGTGGACTGGTAATACTTCTTTGTTCGCCCAAATGAATCGTCTACGGACGTTAAAATGTTGCGGTAGGTGGGTCATCTCAGCCTGGCTGTCCGTCTTTGGTGGATAGTGTCTACAGCCTCGCGGAATACGCTAGCATATAGAAATCAAGACTAAAACATAGCGATGCGTACTTTGCAGTTTGCCATTTTCGTCAACTGTTGTCTCAAACGTCATGCTCTATGCTGGGTTAGGTGGCGACAGCCTGTACAGTCTTGTGTGACATTTGGGGTTAACTGGCTGTTTCTGGTTGTTTTTTTTAGTATTGACTGCTTTTACAATGACATGGATAAGACTTACATCAGCATCTGGCCAATTGTGCTTGATCAGTCCGACTTTTCTCTGCTGCTCAACGATGATGTCACCGGTGATTTCTTCTTCAACGACGGTCTTGGCGGCGACGTTGCGTCAGATGTCACAATCAGCCGTCAAGCGCAGCCGTATCTCGTTGAACGAAGCATTTTCGTGCTGTACGTAAATGTACACATTTTGATTCATTTCCTCTCAACTGATAGATTTGTTGTGCATATATCTTATGGATGCTTACACATTTAACGTATTGATGGTAGAATTTTTGCTTACAGAGTACGGATTCGGTATAAAACTTCGATGAACAAAATTTGTTTATGATTAGTAAACGAAAATATTTACAGTTGTGAAAAGATACACTTAAATATGGTTTTGTGTTTATGTTCCTGGATTTAGAAAACGTTTTACTTTAGTTATTTATTTAAAGTACTTTCACAGCGAGCATGTTTGTCATATTTTATACATTGACAATAAACTTTTTACAGAATTTCAAGTAGGAGTCTACGTTCACTTTTTTACAGTTCAAATTCTTTGTGATATGTTTTAATTGTAATAATTTGTTTTATATATTTAGGCCTACTTATTTTGTTTTTCTTGAAACAATGACATGGATAAGACGTGGATAATGTTTTGATCATTGTAGACAAACAGCTACTCTGGTTGTCGAAAGTGGTGTTGTTCTGAAATTTAAACCAGGCCGTGGTATACATGTAAAAGGTAAAACTCTTTTTTTGAACAGACATATAATATTTATGAGAATTATCAAATATATGTAACTATTCGCTGGCATTCCAAAATGCACAATGCTTTGTAGGAATACGAGTAATTGCTCTCTATTCTGTCCATATTTTATCATAGTCTGAGAGATAATTAGAGCGATCAAACCGTCTTAATTTGATGAAAACCCAAAAAAAGTTAGCCCAAGGTCGAACAAGGGTGATCAAAATATAAAAATCGACTTCAGACGAAAATGAAAAGTAACTAACGATAATTCCTGACAAACCGTGACCACTCAAGGTCGGGCAATAATATCGTATTGATGACTGTTGCAAAATCTAACTTAACATGTCTAGTTTTATTTCAGGTGGTCTCATTTTGAACGGATCAGCTGCGTCAGAGATCATGCTGACTCATGCAGAATTTGCACCGTGGAAAAGAATAATTATTGAACACGACGACATGCCTGGAGCTTATCGTAAGATGTTAATAGTTGTTGAACTTTTCTTCACGTTAGTTATGTTGGAAATGTTACTACCACGTGAGTGAAGTTGTAACTTGGCAAGTTTGTTTCTCAACAGTTTTCTTCCTTCTATTTAGCCACCTCCGAAATGACCTCAGCTGTATTGGACAGCGCACTCACTCACTCATGTAGATAATATCTAACGTGAGTTTGCATTAAATGTTAAGTGACAAACTGTTGCGTGTGCGGTTGCAGCCATATCAAAGTTGAGTCATTTCAAGATGAACGGTTCCGAGGATGGACTGCTGCTAGCGTCAGCGGAAGCCGAATGCAATGATGTGCACATTGACGGCTTTCGGTATGGCGTTCAGTTGAGTAACGCTACTGTCAACTTCAGCGACTGTACGTTGTCCAGCATCAGCGACTCTGCCATTCTTCTGCACAGCGCGAGCACGATTGCTCTGACTGGCTGTGTGGTCGCCGGTGGTCAGTACGGAATTAACAGCCATTCGACACAACATTCGCTGAACATCACTGACTGCAGTTTCACCAACAACACTGCTGCCGGCATTCATCTTGATGACTTTTACAGTGTGTACACTGACGCTGTCACTTCTGCCATTCTGACGCTGCATAGAAACCGGTTCTACGGCAACGCTCGAGCTGTTCACTTTCGGCAGAATGTCGAGGTTGACGTTTTGGTCGAAGCTACAGAAAATGTAATCGAGGCTGGGTCTACGAGTGACGAAAACGACATCTCTGTGTCGGGCATATACGTCGATTTGGAAAAAGTTGGGAGTAAAGCTCATTTGATACTTCGTGGAAACGCGTTCCGTAATCTTCCGTATTCTGCCGTCAGCTTTTCGAGATGTCACGATTCTCCGTCGCTAGGCAACCACAGCACTTCAGTTACTGGAAACAATTTCACATCTGTGTATCGAACTGCCGTTGCTATAGCGTGCGCGGACGCTACCGCCACGTTGATTCAAGGCAACACGTTCTTGCAGAATAGAATGAATGTCGGATCATCGTGCTTAAACATCTCTTCCACTGCAGAAATTGGAAATAATTCGTCGGCGGAGTTGAGAGTAGAAAGTAACGAATTCCGTGAAAATGGCGGCACATACGTTGTAATGGTGATCAGATCTGGACACTCCAGCCTTTCCAGTCCTGGTGGGGTGCCGAGAATATCGGAGTTCGTTTCCAACACGTTGGTGGACAACTTTCCCGACGACAGCGCCATCTACAGCGAGAACTCAGACCTGCGCATGCATTACAATGAATTTTCTAACAAGAAGACACCATTCGAACTTCGAGTTGGCTTTCCGACAAATGAAGTTGCCAACTGTACGCTCAACTGGTGGAGCGTGAACACTGAAGTTGGCATCGCCTCGCGAATATTCGACCATTCTGACTCGACCGGCGTCGGCTCAGTTTTGTTCGTTCCATTCCTCAACACTTCCTCTTTTCAGTTCAGCTGTTTATCGCTTTCGGAGTGTTCTGGACATGGCGCTTGCATCTACGTTGACGTTTGTCTTTGTGACGCCGGCTGGTCGGGACTCGACTGTTCTGAGTTCTCTTGTGTTGACGTTTACGGCTGCAGCAATCGAGGTCGCTGCGTTGGACCAAACCTCTGTCAATGTACCAGTGGATGGCTTCAGCCGGACTGCAGCAGAGCATCATGCTTACTACGGAACAACTGCTCCAATCGAGGAGTTTGTTCTTTGCCTAATGTGTGAGTTATGTCGTATTTTTTTTACCAAAGTACGTCTAGTACCGACTGGTTTATAT
>Ga0056115_1001485_pt1 | contig 11230 bp, 5 predicted proteins | sample WorMetOlspDAHAB1_FD_77007 | JGI IMG/M metagenome (GOLD analysis project Ga0056115, IMG submission 77007) | Marine gutless worms symbiont microbial communities from Max Planck institute for Marine Microbiology, Germany - Olavius sp. DAHAB.1 ... | reverse complement strand
ATGCGAAATTTGGGTGAGTGAGTGAGTGAGTAGTTGCTAAACGGCACATCAGCACAAAATAGGATATTTTTAGTGCCATTATGAGTTAGAAGATCTCAGAAAAGTGTTCTAGTACACTAATAAAAATAGATTATTAAAACCATGGCTGCGGTTGTCTTGCGGAAGGTAGCGGAGGTTCTGCGTTTTGACTGCGGTCAATATACGGTTTCATCGCGGTATATTTGCGGTTTTCTGCGGCTCTCTGTGGTTGTAAACCGCAGAGAACAACGGCCTGAACCATACAAGTGGCGTGAGACTCAATCAACCAAACAGTCAAACGATCAGAAACTTTTTGTGGTCCGATTAGTAATAAAGACTAGGGCAAGGTTCGCAAAAGTGCCAACAGCAGATGATCGGAAACATAAACGTTATATGACTCTATTAGTATATCATATTATATTGTAAGTATTAAACTATGAAATGAGGGCAGAGCGGGCAAAACGTGGCGGTGGAGAGAGTACGGAAGGAAGTAGAAAATGGATGGAAAGGAGTGTGGAAAAGTAAGCGCAGGGGGTACGGTGGCAAAGGGGAGCGAAAAAGTGGGTAGGGTCTAACGTCCAACTCTAAACGTAAAATGTCATTTCGGGGAGGATTTTTTGCAGACTACATATAGCCAAACCAACAGTGTCTGAGCAGTGAAGGACAAAATGGTATGCTGAGATTTAAATGATCAATCTCATGATTGTTGGCCAGTATAAAGAGAGGGAGAGACAGAGAGAGAGAGAGAGAGAGAAGAAAAGGGAGATGGGTGACGAGAGGGCCTATAGCTTCAGCTCCTAGATCGGCCACTGTGCGCCACCCACTTGGGTTAATCAGAGAGAACCGGTCGCTGCGGTGGCTGCGCCGCGCAACTGGGCATGCACCGGCGACGCATGGCCCACCCGCGACGACGGACGAGCGGTCGGCGCTCGCTGAATGAGTTATGACCGGTAAATGGGTCCTTCGAGGCGTCGCACACACGACGACCGCCTGGCGTCATCTTCCAGACACGACTGCGACCCTGCCATCGTCCAACCCGGAAGTACACACGGGGTGATAACGATGTCATTCTGTCCGCCGAAATTGCCGACGTCGCCATTTTGCACGCACGGTATGTAACGTATCGATCTGACGCAGTGAACTTAACCGTACCATTTGTCCTGATTCTCACTGGAAGTTGGCGCTGTATAAACCATTGACTTACTTACTTACTCGCAACAACTGTCAACTGCTGTCCGTATAGAATTTCACTATATTCAGCCAATCGAAATACACCGTTTTCGAGTAAAAAATTTCGTGTGCAAGATTATTTTGCCAGATTAGTGCATGCTACTGCGCATGTTTTCATTCAGTGTCCCTACAATATGGCTCAGCCCAATGGCGTCACTGCACCCCATGTACAATCCAGCCGATGGGAAGGCTAGCTGGTTCAGCCAGCCCGCATCTGTCTGCACAAACGGAGCAGATGAACTGTAATGATCACAGCACGATTGATTCTGCGATCGGTGACCGCCGACCAAACGCGCCCGCCTGCACAACAAAAGCGATTATAGCGCCCTATCGAGACGCAATAAAGATTCGGTAACATTACAGTGCCTTTACTGACGCCTCTGAAAATTTGCTGCACGTCGATTGAAAATTTTTAATCGCGATTAACCGCGATTAATTGCACTATTTTAAAATCGCAATGGCACGGAAACGAATTTAAAAGTGGGGAAGCACACGTCTGACACGAAGCGACGAAAAATTGTTTGTCGCGCCCCTCCACTTTTTGGCTCTATAAGTGAAGCAGTCGTTTTGGCAAACACTTTCGTCAGTTTGGTGAAGGTCAATGCAGTTTGGTCAGTTTCTTGTTTGCTGTTCTTCTACTCATGGTGCCCCACGCCGTGCCCAGCCATTTGTAAATGTTGGGGTGCACGTCCCCACGTGCACGTGTGGAGTCGGCGCCACAGAATAAACGCATTACTCAGTATGAGCGAGGAGGTAGTAGTAGTAGTAAGGCTTTATTGACATAAAAGTTCACATCCGCAACCTTGTACAAAGCATGACGAAACAATAGAAGCATGAAATTAAAAAAAATTAAAAATACAAGAATAATACACGATTAAGATACGCATCTTTAAAAAGTTTACTTTCGCAATGTGGCAAACTGAATCGATGACCCCGGGTACGAAGTGTTGAACAAGTTTCCAGGTTGCGCTCAGGAGGCAAAAGGGGAACAAGACAATGCTGGGGATTAGTGTTTAATTTGTTTAAAAGCTGGCGGTCAGCTCGGCTAATAAGAGAACGCAAATCAGGAACTGAGGAGAGCTACCCCAACTTAAATGCTTTGTTAATGACGGCTTGCAAGGAATTAACATCTGATTCAGTGAGGTATAGCCTGAAAAGGCTGTTATTGCATATACCATAGTGGACAATTCAATGGCTTTGAACACAACATCTAAACAAGTACTGTCTAGTCCCTGCGCTTTAGCAGCTGCAACAAATATAGTCTTTGACTAGCAACAATTTACAATTTGCAAGCGTGATCAGCAAAAGACAAGTGGTTATTGAATGTAACACCAAGCAATTTAACAAGGTTCTCGCGAGCTACTCCAGGCGGTTGCATTAAACTGTAAAATGGTAAAATGACAAAGTTGAAAAATACACTAATTTCTTTTTCATCGGCATCATTTGTCGTGATCTTTTTTGTACGAACACGCAACAACTATAATGACCTCGTTACTTTACATGCATTCAAATTTAAAGATCACAACAGCGACAAGTAAATAATTGATTGCGTAATGCGACTGAATTCTTAATTGCGACTAATCTCTTAACGCATTAATCTCGCGTTATAATCGCGATGATATTGACATGGGTGAAACTGCGGCAGGGCCGGAGGACGAGGCAATGGGATACTGAAGCAGAGTTGGTTATCGTGAGAGTAACATTATTTTCGAGTGACTCCGTGCGAATTTTATAATGAATGTGTGACTTACAATTGAACTGAACAACAGTGTTTGTGCGTCTGAAATAGGCCTAACCATTCGGCGTCCAAACCTGTGTCAGCAGCAAAATTCAATGCAGCTGGTGCTCGACCAACTTTCCTTCCGCTCATCTCCATGCATGAAGTACAACTTTAATACTATTGAAGTCTGCGGTAACGTCGTTGCTATCATTGTCGTCATGTCATAACCATAACATAACGTTTAAGGCACATAATTATAAAGAATGCTGCAAAAAGTACCCCTCCTCAAAATATTTTTTGCAGTTTTCCCAGCAATCCCTTGGGATTTCAAAGGAAAATTACTTACATATTTACTCATCCTATATGTGTACATGGCAGTATTGTCACCATACACGAATAATCATTGCTAAGAAACCTGATAACTGATAAAAATCTGCTACAGAAATTCGGAAAATCTGACAACTATTTGGGGAGGAATAATTTAACAGGCGAAGAGGTAAGGTTCTTTCCGAGCTGCGACAATCAAAAGCTGAGCTATGTGAGTTCAAACGACTCTTGAAAACGCTGTTAGGCGCATTAGGGAAAGTGCTTGTCGCGTGCGCCGAATGTATTTACGGTCCGCACCCGCGAATTATTTATTAAGCGGCAATCCGTCTGCGGCGTCCCAGTTGTCAGTTCTTTAGCCGTTCCACGTGGCGCTGGTTGGAGCGTTTTGCGTTGCTTCCAGCGTAATTTTAAACGCGAGGATGCCGATGTCGCCGAAACACTGAGATGAGTTGCTTGAAGGTTCCGAAAAAGAGAAGTGAAGGACCTCGCACAGCAAGAGGCGCGCCATTCTGACGCAGGCTATACTTATTGGAAAACGTAAAGTTGCGACAATTCCTAGGTCTTTAAAGCCGGACGCCAAGCGTTCAGGCGTCTACGAACCATGGGTCAAGGTAACGAGGTCATATTACACAATGATTATTGTTACTGTGTTTTTGCTGTTACACAACTAAAACGGTAGTCTACACGGTGGCCCAAAAAGTAAGCTATACTGAGCCTATACCAAATTATTAACAGACCGTATTGCAACCCCATCAATGAGGTCGTATAATGTCACTTTTCTTGTTGCAGCTATCAGTAATTTTTAATTATCCGTTTCACTCTTTATTTGTTGTGAATTACTGTTTGCTACCAATTCACGGCGAACGACAAATGTTTTCATAATCGACATTTTTAGCGCTACATTGGCGAGTTGCTCGTAATCAGCCAAGAACTGCTCGAGATAGATCGCCTATAAGTAATAATTAATTATTATTAGTGATTAACTGTTAACGTACGTTCAAAAACATTTGTGCAGCCATTTTTGTATGCAGATCTGAAGTCGTAGCGACCAGTGACACCACTTTTAAGAGTCGAACAGGCATTTTGTGTCCCGAGGAACGAGTTATTCACAGCTAACAATCAGTTGCTAATAATGACAAAAATATCTCCATGTTATGCTGCCTTTAGCAAACTGGTCAGAATATTGATTTCGACAGGTTTATTTGCAGGAACAGAATTAATTATAAATAGAGTCCTATTCATTTATCACCTAGGCCTATAAACAGTTCTACATCGACTGGATATGAAATTGCACCGGATCTTCATTCTACCAGTGTAGTAATTTGTGCATCGCCAAATCGCCGATCTACAGCTAGTACATCGAGCTCTCATTTCTGTATTCGACTCCACACGTAGAAGAAAAAACAGATTTCTGGCTAAATTTTAAACAAAACTCTGGAAATTTATCATGTAATTTAGTCGTGAATAATGTATGTAATAAGATTTTTAATCTAGAGTTATTCTAATGCCTGCATAGTTGTGTTTACACATGCCATGTTGGTCTCATCATGGCATAGTATTTCTTACCTTAACTTTATCCCATTTTTGCTGCTACCATGTTTTAATATAAAGATAATTATGAAAGCCGACAGTCCAAACACAAAGGCGCAGGTCCTAGCGCCATCGCATGAGTCCAGAACCCTGCAGTTCGACCCGAATCGGAGATCAGCACACTGTCGTTTAACTCCGTAAAACTTGAATTTACGTGGCATATCTGCGACGAAGGGGTCCCGCTTGTCGTGCTCTTCCTCCTGCAATTTGAATGCCGCATCATCGCAACAGAGCTCGAGCACTGAGCGGAAAGCGTTCGAAGATGACGCCGGACGCATCGAACTGACGCAGCCAAGGCGAATATGCCAGTGACGGAAAGCGAGACCACCCAGTCGGAGTACAGTCATGACGCACCTGCCGCCTTCCCAGAATGAACGGTCTCTCCGTATAGTCATGTGTCCATTCTAATCACAATACTGACCAAGCCTGACAGTCATCGTCGTCATCGACCGACTACACGGAGTAAAGTGTTTCGCGCGTTTTCGCCGTTGAGACCCCGTCGGCGGCGTTAAGAACACTACTGCCGCATTCGAGTCGAAGCGTTCGGAGAACACCCCGAATCCACCCGAACTGACGGCAGCCAAACGATGTCGCCAGCAACCCGTAAGCGGGACCACCCAACGGGAGGGATACCCCTGTAACACCTGGGGTAGTTGCTGCGAAATTGGTCTCTATCTTCCCACGTCCGTACTCACCCCAAGACTGGCCAGTTGCAGTCAGTCATCGTCGTCACAGATCGGACTGTGCAGAAAAATAACAGAAGTCGAGCATTGGGCCGACGGCGGTGGGCTCAGCTCGCGGTGGCGTGGTGCCATCGCAACAGAGCTGTCAGGTCACGCACCACTAACCGCCGCCGCCGTCGCCGTCCGTCGTCAGCGCAAATCTGGAGCAGGCCACCGGCGGGCGCGTTCTAACGTAAAACGGCGCCGTTATGCATTATTTATCGTTGCGACAGACTGAAAGCCACGCTGACGACGTAGAAGGCCGCCGGAGAGGCCCCGGTCTCGCCTGATAGACTGAATTAATTATGAGCGGGCCGCAAAGAGCGCAAATTAAACGCCGTTAGGTCGGCGACAACGGCACGCTAGATTTTGACTGCAGGCCGCCGAATTCAGCGACCCCGCCGCTCGCCTCCCAAGAACTTGCTTACCTTTCGCAGCCGATGTATACCGTTAGCTTACTGGCACCGAATTGCATTCGTACTCAGTGGCGCCGAAACAAATTTGAAAGTGGGGGGCACACGTCCGGCGCTTTTTTGGTCGTGCCCCTCCACTTTTTTGGTTCTACGAGTAGGCCTACAATCGTTTTGGTGAGCGCTTTCGTGATGGTCAGTATACAGTTTAATCGGTTTCTTGTTTGCTGTTCTACTCACGGTGCCCCCGTGCCCAGTCATTTGTAAAAGTGGGGGCACGTGCCCCCGCGCCCTATGAAGTCGGCGCCACTGTCCGCATCATTTGTATTTCACTGTGAACTGTGACCGCCTGTCTACAATACTGTCTACAGTGAATGAACGGCTTGTGATTCCACTCTTACTCCGTGACTGCAACACCGCTACATGGAACAATGAACACGTCAGATACATTACAAGTAGCCTACATAGCTTCTCTGGAGTGTGTTGATAACACCATGAAATAAGAAAGTTATAGCTCGTTACACTGTGGACGTGCTGTAACCTACATGTACTCTTCATACGCACTTCACGATAATGCTCTAACCATGCAGCAGCCAGATTTTTAGGTTAAAAACGCCGAATCGACTTTAGGCTAAAGGACACCATTGGGCAACGCTCCCCAAACCACGCAGTCAGCAGGGAGTGGGGTAACTTACCCCATTTCTCCTCGATGCCTTCGGGGGCGTCCATGATGTTAGGTGTAACACATTTCGAAAAGTTCTGACGCGCCCGCGTTGCAGTTCAGCTGCAAGTGCGAGCATTATCCGATAAGCTTATCACAAAGCGAAGAACCGTTAAATTAGACTTCCGTAAACGTTCTGAAAGTCCTGTATTTTACACGTGTATGAGACTGTTAATTTTAATACCACACAGCCGATTAAAATTATTAGTTAACCCTTTCAATCGCATAATTCAGACCATTTTCACAGTGCAAATCCCCCGCAGACCGCTATATCGGTCAGACTACGTAATAGTATATCCTTGCAGACCTATTCATCTGTCTCGTTTACTTATTTAATATTTTAATAATTTGTGAGGCACTGGTCACGTGGTACGATGCACAAGTGATACCCAATTTCAAGAAAGCTTCAGGAACGATAGTCGACTGTATTTCTTTTTGCGTATACGGCCTATACGGCTGAATGACTGGCATATGCAAATTTAGCATGGATCACTACTCATTTACCGACCCCGGAGGGATGGAAGGCTGAGTTGGCCTAAGCCTATGTATAGTGTAGTAAATATGTTTATTGAAATACACACTTAATTGTAGTGCACGCTAAATCGATGAAAAATGTGGTAAAATCACAAATATACACATGAAATAATTACAGATGCACAACACAAATTTAAAGAGTCTGAAACTCTGAAGGGTATATAGGCCTACGGATGTTTTTTTTATTTTTACACTATCAGTTTCATTCGGTTTTTAAAAATATTTTTTTTACTTTTTACTTTTTAATCCATCGCTTACAATTCACCGTGTTTTGACTATGTTGCATCTCGAACGTCATAAGCAGAGTCGGCGTTTGTTGAACGCTAGAAACTGTGGTCATACGTGGGCGTAGAATATTTATGTCTTCGAAAGCTCACCTGGAGCGAAGGAATTGCATACGACACAGCAGCGACGACGAAACGCAATTATGATGACGATTACAGCAAAGTGCAATGACGTCATCATAATTTGTGCAGTCCACGGCCAGTTTCAGCTACTGAAAACAACAGACATTGTAGCAGTACTACACACAACTATTTCACTACTTCTCGCCTCGTCTGTAACGTAGAACAATAAGGTGATAATGACGATGATGATGATAATAATAATAATAATTTCATTACATGGACAGTTATTGTCCAACAGAGCCTTCAGTGTAGCTACCTCGAGTCTGGAACTATTCGCTTGCGGACTTCAAAGAGCTGGATTTGTCATACAGCTGTTTCAGACAGTCGCTGAAGACGTTTTTAGTTGATCAGTGAGACCAAAGTGCAGTGTGAATCCCCCTTTAAGTTAGAGTTATTGCTTTCAGTTCTCGGTCTCTTATAATGTGTGTGTGTTTGTTTATGTGCTTATGTAGGCTGTAGTTTTTAATTCATGCTGCACTCATTGAGTAGAAAAAAAACGATAATAATTAAGCCATTATTCTTCGTAATGAATATTCGTTAACGCAGAAGAAATCTGTTAAGTTCAGACGTACAGGGTGGCCACAAAATAAGCTCATACCGAAATATAAATATATTGAAATCTGCTAATCTGATTAGGGTTTCCATGTCAAATTAGGCATAAGCATCAACGAGCACTGTAATATTATAATTTAGTATTAAATAGTCTATGCGTGACCTATTATGTGACCTCAATTACTGTGTGACCCGCGATACTGCGACGTGGGTCGTGAAAAGTAATTGACGCCAGGTTGACCGTTGCCAGCCGCCGATTTTTGCGCCATGCAGTTTTCCACAGAAAACTATAAATACCACTGCTAGATCGTCATTTTTAATGAAAATTCATGGAAATGCGGATTCATCTTTAATCTAATATTATGTTCTAATTTAGGATCTTATCATTTACACTTATTTTAGGCCTACCCACACCGCAGAGTTTAGTGCGATTTATTGAGTATTCAGTATTTATTGAGTACTGTTTTTGGATCACCCTGTTTATGCTATTTGCGTCTGACTTAATGACATTCGCCCTTGAGAATCAACGAGTTAATGAGACAACGTGGGACGCTTAGCCGTCTTCATCTCTTTAACATTAAAAGGTCGTTTATAGGCGACAACGACGTCGACCCAGATAGCTTTATTGGGACTGAAACTCTTTGCTCTGCCTCCCACCGCTCTAATCAATACCTTATCGCACATTTCCAGCAAGTAACACGGACCTACACTGTACGTTAAACACTCGGTGGATCCATAGAATATATATATATATATATATATAGGATTTCGAACCAAGAACGACAAGAACGTTACAAATACGGATACAGATACGGTATGTACCAAAAATCACACACTAATAGATGCCGTTCTCTGTACAACTCGTATAGCAACAGTATCAACGTATAGGCCTAAGCGCATTGTAATCTCATCTGCGGTACCGGCATGTCGGATATCAAAATAAGGACTATGCATTCATTCATTTAGGCCTATTATTTTGTTACGCTAACTATGGCAGCAATATAACACCCATTCACAATGCATCAAACATATAGGCTTATAGACCTTTAAAACACACAAGACATAAAGAGACATAAATACTCAAACAAAATACAATTTAAAATACAATCAACAAACTCAGAATCTTGCTAAAATGCGACCAAAAAGAGTCCTTCATTTTTAGATTAGGCCTACTCTCGTGCATTAATATATAGTTTAAAAAGCTTTAGTAATTTCAGCTATAAAATAGATATGGCGAGATACTGCAAAGAACTGTTAACTGTTTTTAATAAGAATGTATGATCGTAAAACGTGTATTTTGTAGATCATTTTATATTAGTGCAATATTTTAATATTTTACATCACTGTGATTTGTAGGCCTATTTGTTTGCGGGAGCTTATAAGTGTCGTCTAACGACCTTTCCTACACGTTTTTGTCCATGATGTCTCTATTGTGTGTAGTCACTGCTCTGCTTTAATGTAACTTAGCCTAATTGTTGCGCCATGAGCAAATGAATAAATATGATATAATATCATGTTATAGGCCCACAAATAATTTCATAAAAGGCCTGTGAATAAACGGAACGACTTATGCCTGGTTTCAAGCATTACGTTTCCGTTCATCCGTATCCGTTTCCGTAACCGTTTTCGTAATCCGTGTCCGCACTGCCGTTCCGTAGCGCCGTTGCCGTTTCCGTGCCGTGTACGCACCACGGACCGCACAGATACGGAAAAAAATAGAACTCGATCCTATTTGAACGGAAACGGCAAGCATACGGAAACGGAGAACGTCGGATAAACGGAGATACGGTTACGGATGAACGGAAACGTAACGCTGGAAACCAGACATTACGCATTTCAACAGCGGAACGGGTGTAAAATGTGGCGACGAACTCACCTGATGCAAGACGGAATCTGGACGTTGGTCGAGCAAGGTCAGCAAACAGTAGCATGCCGCGATCTGTACTGCTCCGCGGTGAAACGGCAACTAACGCACCTTGAACAGCGCCACACTGCTTCCGTTCTTAAAGCTGCATTGAGCCAGCGAGCAGCATTTAACGTCCCACCTGACGGCTAATTCGGGGACGAATTCTTAGCTGCAGGCGACGACATTGTTACAGTTTAGAGGAGTATGCCGCGATTCGTCATTCGTTCACTACGAGGCGCCACTTGGAGGTGTCTAATTAACCGCGGGGGGTCGGGGGTGCCGATAATTCCGGGATATGGTGAATTAGTCTGTTTAATTCCAGTCCTGCATTTTCAGTCAATGCAACCCTCAAGACAAGTGGTGGAGCAACCTCCCCCCCCCCTCCGGCTTCATTCATGTTTTCCTACCTCCATCTTTTCATAAAATTCTTCCCGTTGATTTTTGGACCACTCCCTTTCATTTCTTTTTCACCTCTTTCTTTTGCCCCTTCCCCTACCGCTATGAAGTCTGGAGGAAAGAGTGACAGATATCATCGTCATTTTATTAGCCATAAGAACATGGAAAACAGCAACACAAGAACAGCAGAACAGGGATCCACAAGGCATGTACGTACGCCTACAAGTTGTCCCAAATCAAAAACACACAAAACACAGTACTGTAGACAAAAACATGAGAATGGTAGAAGTGAACATGTTAGTTGTTATAATGATAATCATCATAAACAACAGAGTAATCTGTAAAGTGTCACATTAAAAGACATACGCCACATTAAAACTGACTTTAAATGCACAGTGAAGACTCGAAACTTTCATTCATAACCGGATCAGTGTACACTGAAACGAATAGTCAAATTGCCTAGTGAACTTGCTGAAGTCCGTTTCTGAGCGTGTCTAGAGCTGCTGGGAGACCATTCCAGACCACCGAGCCTTCCAGTGCCACAGCGGCGGGATGTGGGGCGCATTAGTTTCAGCTGCAGGGCCTAATTGAAACTTTTCGTCGTAATTTACATACAGCATTCGTTTTTTTTCGTTTTCAAATGAGGCAGACACAGTAGAAACAAGCAAAGAAAAGACAAACCAGTATATATATATAT
>Ga0056115_1001482_pt1 | contig 11235 bp, 8 predicted proteins | sample WorMetOlspDAHAB1_FD_77007 | JGI IMG/M metagenome (GOLD analysis project Ga0056115, IMG submission 77007) | Marine gutless worms symbiont microbial communities from Max Planck institute for Marine Microbiology, Germany - Olavius sp. DAHAB.1 ... | reverse complement strand
ATATAGTACTTATACCTGTTGAGTTTTGGTATATAATTTTATCAAAGTTAATGTTGTTTACTAATTAGGAAGTTGAGTTACAAAAGCACCTGTCAAAAGAAAGCATGTCCCTTTTTAATAGAAAAAGTGTAAAAATTATATATTCTATGCTTCAGCCTTGGATATGTGTATGTTGTTATGTTGTCACGGAAGCATGCTCCCGAGTTTTGATCAATTATTGAATTATTCAGCATTTATATTTTATTAAGTTCAATTGTTTTTCTACTCCACAATAGGTTAAGACATTGTGAACATTCCAATAACAGTGATTGAAGTTGTGACGTGTTGTTATCATACGGACAGTGGGTCAAATACACTTATTGCCGAGTGTCCTTAGTCTAATCACGTTGACGGTGGACTCTTAAACAAGACTTCAGAAGCTTGGCAGGGTCATGAGTTATCCGCAGTAAAGTCAGGATGAATGGCGAAACTGATGAGATTTTTATTGCTGCCGGCACTGTGCCTTTTGGTTCCAAATGTCTGGCTGTGGCTGCTCTTCCTTGCCAACAGTTGATGCGGACAGGAAGTGTTGAGAAGTTTGCTGAGGATCTGGACAAAGTGCAGTTGGCGAAGCAAATGACACCTACTGAATCAGTGTGTATTGCTTTCGTATGTTACATTAATAGACTTTGGCGCTGGTGTAGAAGTGCACGTAACTGCTCCATAGAATAGCTGGGTTAGGGTTAAGGGTTAGGGTTAGGATAAGGGTAACTCGCCTAATCCTTACTTACACTTCAATAACTATTCTATCTATGGAGCAGTTATAAGCACTTCTACACCAGCACCGACTTTTAAAGCCGTTCCTGTTCAGCCACAGTTTCCCCATCTAGAATTTTTTGATCTTTACAGCTGTGATTTTGTTTTTGGCCTAGTAGCCACCGGGCTTAACTTAATAACTACATAACTAACTAGCATAATCACTGGCTGTGACTACAGTTTGCCGAGCATGGATATAAGCATGTTTCATTTGTGGCATCAGGTCAGTGCCATCTTGCTGATGTTGCTCTAAGTCACCATATGAACAGCTTCAACAATTGCTGCCCATAATCCAATGTTGGGGCAGCATCTACGTAAATACTGTCCCAAAAATCGAATGGTAACGCAACATTTGTTACAACTTGTATACTGACAGTTTGTATTTGTTGCTGCTGTTAAGCATGAGACTCTTAACTTTCGTTAAATCACAGTCATTTTCCGTATATAATCACCTTAAAACTCCTACAGCAAACTCATCTCACGATGAAGTTTCCTCAGAATGCTTGGAAGGGTGTGAGGGAGGAATGAAAGGCATGCAGGGGAAGATGAGTTCACGGAAATTGTTGCCTTAATAACTGCTTAAGTCACGCCTGTGCTGAAAGTTTTTGCGTGTTCACTTTGATTTGTGTATCTTTATCTGTTAACTCTTTACTTGCAGTCGTAAATTTTTTTGTCAAACAGTCTTAAGATCTCTGCCTTGTTGAATGTAGTCATTGTCAGTTAGCTAGTCACCATATTTGCAATGGATGGTTTGCAAGTGATTGACTCTCGCTTTTGCTATCATTTTCATAGAATTTTTTTACTTTACTGTTTAATTGTTTGCATTACTGTTCAGTCAGTTTTCACCTGTGATTTTATACTGAGGTAAATAGCTATAATTACGTTTTTGGTAATGTTTTCTGCAGCTGTGGTATTCAAGGTTTGCTTTGAGCTAACAGGCATACGTGTAGTTGTGAGATGTTACTTTTTTATGCCTTTTTGTGTGTTTTTATTTTGTTAGGAGTTCAGTGACACATCTGTTCAGAGTCTATGTCAGTCATCGACAGTTGTAAACGATTCTAACTCACAAACAGCAGTAGATACTGCAGCTACTGGTTTTTTGCCAAAGTGTTTTGCGGGATTCTTGCTGAAGAATCGTAAATCGCCAATGAAAGGATGGCACAAGGTCAGTAATGCTTCAGTGCTAACCAGTGCATACACAGGGTAAGCACTTGTCTGGAAATCCTGGAAATTTCAGGGTTTTCATTACTGTTAGGAAAATGTCAGAGATTTTACTAAAATCAAGAGAAATGTGAGGGAAGTGTCGGCGAAAAATCTTGTCATGGAAAAGGTGGCCAAAAGATATTGATTGTTTGTTGCCGATTTGCATCCATATGGTTATTCAATAGCTTCCAGTTAGTGCTCTATGTTAATTATCACTATGAAGTCATAGTGAACTTGATAGTTTGATCATCGACTTTAACACTAGTAGTACAGGTATGATATGAGTACCGCTTAACATGGTTAGCAGTGCTGTGCATTGTCAGGTCAGTTAACCGTAATAGTCATGAATTGAATGCTATGTCTGTCTGTTACTTTTTCAGTGTGTGCTAGTCCATCTGTCTCTGTCTCTTTGTTACTGTATTATCACCAGTTCTTCTTCTCTGTTTTGCACAACCACCAGTGTCCTACTATTTCCGTGTTAGTTTCTTATTTTCTACATATCCTGTTGTACAGTGTTTGCTGGTCTGCTGGGAGGAGAAATTTTATTTCCCATCGCCTGCCCCTGCTGCAGAAATTCATTTTTGTTCCATCATGGCAGATGATGCCCATTTAGTGAATAGGATGATTTCCACTCACATCAAATCATCAAAGCAAATCAAATCAATTGAATGGCATCTATGGAAAAATTAACGTAGGTCATCTGACAGAGGTAACTTAAATATGGGTTAGCTAATCCCCTGCCCGTGGTAACGTGTTGTGATTGCACAGAGTGATAAATATCTAAATTTTGTGATTTAACTGCTGTGTTGTTTATTGTGCAGCGATATTTTGTTTTGGAGAAAGGCATTTTGAAGTATGGAAAGTCACCCACTGACGTACGTTAATGCACTAATTAAAATGTGTGCTTTGATGAGAACATATTATTTTTGTAGAGTTTTTTTTATCGTTCACTTTTGGACTCTGTTGATAGTGCGAAAAAATTAACTGAAAATAAACAGAAAAGCAGATTATGTCTTTAAAAAGGAAGAGTAATTGAGCGACAAGTGTTGACATATGCACGTAGAGACCTCAACATTTTATCAATATAAGGAATAACAATATGTCTTTCATAGATTGTCCACCGTCAGAAGCCAAGCTTTTTCGGTTGCCGCAGCTCAACTTGAACTTTCTACCGGAAGACATCGTCTCAGCACCCATGTTGCAGTCCTTTGGGCGTCACTTGAAAACGTTTTTACTACAACAATCTTTCTGCCTATAGCACTTTAGTGGACCTTGTTGTTGGCTTCAATTACTTAGGCCACTGTAAAAAATCACTGATTGATTAATTGATTGATCTCAAGGTCATTGTTAGACTTAAACGTAAGTACAGACAGTGGCATGCATACTGTATGTTATAGATGAAACAGTGACTGAAGAAAACATGATATAAAGGCTTGTGTTATGCATATAATTAAAGAAATAAGAAATTGTGCTGATGGTTTTGAAAATGATTATTCACTGACCTCTTTTGTTTTTCTATGTACTTGTGGAATCACGTTTCAGATAGAGCGTGATCGCTTGCATGGTAAAGCCGACCTTGGCCAGTCAGCCGTGGTCTACAGCACCAAACGACGAAGGATAGATGTTGATACTGATGACCTTATTTTTCATCTCAAGGTCATATTTAATATATTATTATAGTATAATATAATAACAGTTTAGTTGTAAGAAATGCAAAATTATTTACGGTAATTGTAGTTATTTATCGGGATGGATTTATTTGTCAATATCAATGTCAGTGTCAATGTGTCGATTTATGTAGCACATCAACAAGCAAACCCCCATAATGTGCTGGGTGCGCTGGTAGCGTGCAAACAAAAATGTCTTTAGCAGGCGCCTGAAAGCAGCTTCGGTGAACTTTGGATTGCGGACAGGGTTCGGAAGACTCTTCCAGGTGGACGGACCAACAATAGCAAAAGCCCGGCGGCCATACATGTTGAGTCAATGACTCAATATGTCCAGTGGATTTTGCTCAGTGGAACGGAGATGTCTCTGGCTGGAGAGTGGGACACAGTGAACGGCGAGGTACTGAGGTGCCTGGCCATTCAGGCATTGATGGACCACAACCACCAGCTTGAACGTCACACGATCTCTGACAAGCTAGTGGAGCTTCTCATAGAGCAGCTGTGTCAGTCCACGATCAAACTTGCTTGTGTCGCTGGTGACGCGCACAGCAGCATTGAGTACTTGCTGTAGCTTTTCAGCAAGAGCCTTCGGATCACTGGCAAGAGCAGAATTGCAGTAGTCGACTCTATAGGTGATGAAGGCACGAACGAGTGTCACTGCTGATTTAGCATGTAGCGACCGTCGTATCGGCAAAGTTGATGGAGTCGGCAGTAACAGCATGCCGCGACCGTCGAGATGTGTTTGTTGCGAGTGAGACCAGACTCGATGTCAATTCCATACAGGCGCAGAGAGCTGAGAGCAGCAATTAATAGTCGTAGCTCCCATCTTCAGTTCTGGACGGTTGCCAAGCAGGTTATACAAGTATTGAGGATAATCTAAAATTAGTTAATATGGTGATATCCTTACCGTTCGAGCATAACGTCTTTTAGTAGCAGTGTCAGAAAACGTTTATGTTTTTTATCGTAACTTGTTCATAATGATTTTGTATTGAGTTCAACAATACCCTGCAGGTTGATTGCCACTGATTGTCATATATCTTTTATAAATGGTGAATTTATGATGGTAGTAATAATAATAATAATAATAATATTGTCAATCGGCCAGACGATGTCACCTTAGTGTCATGACAGTCAGACTATGCCTGGACTTGGGATGTCACGGTTGCAGCCACGTTGGCAGACTCCTACGTCCCAGCCTCTTCCGTCACTGCAGCTGCTGCAGCTGAGGCTGGCTTCCAGCCTCATTCTTATTTCAGCCGGTGGCTGTAGAGACACTGGGACCGATCAGTGAATCAGCTGTTGACTTTCTTTGAGAGCTGGGGTGCAGGATCTCCTCAAAGTTCCAGGAGGAGCGACAGTCTGCCTATTTGTTCCAGAGGTTGTCAGTCACTGTGCAGCAATACAATGCAGTCATTTTGCGTGACAGCTTTCCACCAGACTCGGACCTCTGGCCACCAATGGAATAGTTTTTATTTTTCTTATTTCACTTTTAACCCTTAGGATCTTTGCTACCGAGGGTACAAAAAATAATAAATGAAGTACTTGTATAGTGAACGCCAGTTACAGTAAAAATACAGTACAGTAGCGTATTACAAGAGTCAATAAAATTGTTAGTGATTATAAGCCAGTTTAAAAAGTGAGATTTCAGTTGTTGCTTAAGAGCAGTGAATTGTCATATATAAGCCACTATTGTGGAGGAAAACTAAGCAAATTACAGAGTATCCATAACCTAAAAAACTACCGTGTGCATTAAGTTTATTTTATTTTGAAAATACTCAAATAACGTAATGTGTCAGATTTCCTTTATTTTTGGACCGCAGTGGATGTGGGCAATGATGATGTCATTTAGGCAAAGTCGGCAAGTCTGTACATGGAGTGGATGGGACATCTTCAGAGTCATCATGCATATCGCAAGCTCCAGATGTTGGTGAATTCACCGACTGACTGCATTCAGCCTCGGCAGTCGCCTTTAAATCAGCCCCCAGGTCAGTTCACTGTCACTGATAAGTACAGTTTAAGCATAAGATAAATGGGGACTCTGAATTAACAGTTACGTGCATGTTCAGTTTTAATTTAAGCACCTAATATGGTGGGAATTTCCAGGTTAGTGTGTATAAATGTTCCACGAAGCACATTACTAATACAAATAAAGTAGGCCTACTGCGTGATTTGCTGGCGAACCGAATAAATGCCTCAGATTCATTGGTGCCAACTGGTGCTTGTACATGTTATTGCTTAGGAAGGACCGAGGAAAGGATAAGTAGCCCCCAATCAATTTTGCATTCATGGGCTCCGAAATACCTTAGTCTGGCACTACAGCTTTATGGTGGGGCATGTTTTGAAGCAAAATTGACATACAGGACTCTGAACACGCCTGAACCGCAGTACCTCAGCCAATGCATCAACCGCCGCGTCAACGCACGGACACTGCGCTCGTCGGTTACGTTACTGCTCATCCAACCGTTCGCTCGTACCGACTTTGCGAAATGTTCTTTTTGATGTGCCGCGCCGTCTGTCTGGAACTCACTTCCCGCCTCTGTCATCGGAAGCGACTCATCGTCTGTATTCAATTTCAGGCTAAAAACATTTTTATTTCGTAGGTACTTTGGCTAGCACACACAACCGACTGCCGCAAGCGCCTCTGAAGTTATGACCTTAAAATATGTTTATTATTATTATAATAATAATAAATTAATGACTGCATGTCTCCTTTCCTCCTGTCTTTCCAAAGCAAAGGAATTTACAAGCACCAGTTGTCACCAATGATTCTGAGGCATTTGTTTGGTTCACTGGCAAATCACTGAGTAGCATAAATTATGTGGTTTGTGATTATTTGTAACTAGTGTATTTGACTTGTCTCACTGATCTCTAGCAGAGCTTTTAAAGGAATGTTAACCACCCAAGCTGCTATTCTCTGAAACCAAAGTTCATTAACTCTGTAAAGTGCCCCTGTAATGTTATTATTGACATTGTCATTATAATCTCTACGTGATAATGATGGCGATGGTGATGATAATAATAATAGTAATAAAAATGATAATTATTATCATTTTATTTTATGATAGCAATAATCCACTAGAACTGCACAGTGTGTGAAAAAAAATGTACGCTTAAAGCTCCTAAGCTGTACTCAAATATGTAGCCGTTTAGGCCATGTGTGCGATACGTAGGGGGTATAACTTTTGTTGGTGTGTTGTTAATGTGGGGTCAGTGGCTGGTGATGAGAATTTCTCTTTTGACAGTTCGATCAGTCACCTCTCAGCTCGGCTTGTCGACCAGTGCCTCACACAGTCTTGGAACAAAGGCACGTTCCATTCTCTCTCTCTGTCTTTCTGTTGTTCTACAACTTTTTACGTAATAGTTTTTTTTCCGACATAATTCTTGCTGCTGTGTTCAAAGGCGTTGTTCTTTTAAGTCTTCGAGTCCTTAAATGTCCCATAAATTGTTAGCGATAGGCAGGTTGTCTCAGAGGCGTCTATCCCAAACCGCAATGACGCAAACGTCCCCTTTCCTCTTGCTCCCCTCCCTCCCCTTCACCCTTTCCTTCCTCTGTCTTCTCTCCTTTTTCTACCACTTCCCCTTACCCCTCCTTGCCACGAAACGGCCTCTGAAATCCAGTAGGGCCAAAGTTGCAGCTGTAAATGGATTTGGTGCATTTCGAGCTTGAACGAAGGCATCTGGTAGCAAAAGATGTTTGCCCCTCGCCTAAAATTTCTGTGAGGCATTGTGTGTCATTCCCTCCATGCTTTAGACGCGATTGAGGTGTCTGTCAATGAAAACCTTTTCTACTATTTTGTGTTATCGCGAAGACATTTTCGCTGGCTGACCCAGATGCTTGTTAAATAATGTTATTTGTATGAGTGCGATATTTAGAATGAAATTTTAAATCTCACTAGCATAGCAAAAGTGCTATGCTGTTCTGTGTTCTTAAAATTTGCCCGTGTGCTTGTAGAGATGTCTGTCATAGAGTCAAAGTTGTCAGTTCTGACGGAAACTCTCGAACAGTTGCAAACTTCATCAGTGTCCACAGATGTGCGTGCGTCTTTCATGCGAATTGGCGATCAGCTGTGAAGTTAATTTTAGCTAATGCTTTTCAAGTTTTACAGCCGGTCTGTCATTTTTACACTTTGTGCTCTAGTGATATCTTTGTCTTGTGAGTATACTGAGTTGTGTATAATGTATTTTTTTGTGTTTTTTAGTTTTATTGTTAATAGAGCTTTCAAGTGATTAATATTGTAATCGCATATATCTCTGCACTAACATTTTTTTATTACGTGTTAACGCGTTATTAAAGCATATGATGTGGGACAGTGTGTGAGGGACCAGGCATACCATGGACTTTTTTTCGCATGCTCGATCTTAGGAATTTGTAACTAGTGTATTTGACTTGTCTCACTGATCTCTAGCAGAGCTTTTAAAGGAATGTTAACCGCCCAAGCTGCTATTCTCTGAAACCAAAGAACAGTAGGCCTACACCTTATGGCATAACAAACTGCAACCTGAAAAATACATTATGCGTCTGTGCATTGAAAAAACGTCGTGATGAAGGACGTCTGCGATCTCTTGGTGGTGTATTTGCGAAGCCGTGGCATTTGTATGGCATTATTTCAGTAACAGTGTTGAATTTTTTAATGGCGTTAAATTTTTTAAAATCACAATTAATCGTTTAATGCATTAACGTGTTAATTCAAAAGCTAAAGTTGTTAGTACGCTATTAATCAAGTGATTCATGCCAAGACCGCTTCTGAAATGTGTCGGGTAGGCATAGTTAAACTCTGCGTCACTTGTAATGTCATTAACTTAGGACAAAGACAAAGAATGATTTCTCTGTGAAAACTACAAACTTGTAAAACTTGCAGCCATAATCCGAAACTGTGGGTAACTTTGTGGATAGCTAGTGGAGCTTTTTAGCAAGAGCCTTCGGATCACTGGCAAGAGCAGAATTGAGTGTAAAAGTGTAAGTAGAGGTTCACAGACTGATGTCTTTCCTGAAAATGCACCTTCACAATATGTTTTTGTTTTCTTTAAATGTCATAATTTTTGTCGGTTATTGAAAATTAATGACTGGTCTGTGACGAACTTGATTGATCTGAAAATTTCAGTTAACCGTAAGACAGTAGTTAACTTTATTATGGACTTTTTGCCGTTTTTCAATGCTAGCTTTATGTCTATGCGTTGAATGTGTTCCTCTCTGTATATGTGTTTTTCATCCATTTTTGTCTGATACCTCGAGTATGATTTATTAATGTTAAATAAGTAACTCTCTGCACATTTCTGAGATCCTCACATCCCACAGTGTTAACCAGTGCACTTATCCGTTCGCTTGCATTACCTTGTCAATTTGTCACAGCAGCCTCACTCGACAACCACAGTGTCTCTTAAGCCGTCTTCCAAACGTCACTTTGTCGGATGGCCGAGAAAGACTAAGCACACGCGAGATAACGCTGTTGTACGTTATTGTTAATGTTGTTGTAATTGCTATTGTCTATCCAAGGGAGAGGGGAAGAAACAGTTTCTCAGCCGCCATGAGCTGAGGCCTTCAGTAGGCCAAATGCGCAACCCATAACCACGTAACGAGGTGTGCATGCATGTGTGTATATGTATTGGCACAAGGCAAAGAAGTACGCATGTGTATACGCATATGCGTGTGTGTTGTGAGCAGTCTTTGTCCAGTTTCTTCTAGTTGCCAGCCATTCTGTGCCTCCCGCTGTGATATATACTACGTTTTTCGTTGTTTTCTCCCAGGACGGTTTTAGATATCCTTATCGACCATGATGTTATCAGTTTCGTAGGCCAAATGCTGAACCCGTGACCGCATGGTTTAGAAGGCCTATAATTTGGTATAAGTGCAAGCTGGGAGGTAAACAGGCACACCATGCAACACACTGGCCACTTGTCACATGGTCCTGCAGCTTCAGGTGGTGCCTAGCTGAGGACTGATGAATCCGAGATCAGCGCCTCTTATAAGCGTATGGCTTGTGAGGACTTTACCCGTACCTAGCTGCAGACAGTCCTATTTGTTTGATGATTCACACACCAGTATTTTAAGTTGGACAATGCCTCTTCAGTTACAGTAGTTACACGGATACATAGATACTTTCAAGATTTTTTTCTGCAGAACTTTGGTGAGCTGGTACTGGAAACAAATTCTGGTTTCAGTAATAATAAAAAATAATAATAAATGGAGTATATAGTGTACGCTAATTACAGTGAAAATACAGTACAGTAGCGTATTGCGAGAGTGAGTCAATAAAATAGAGATTAAAAGCCACGTTAAAAAGTGAGATTCCTATTGTCGCTTACAAACAACAGTGTCGGTGAGAAGTTGTAAATGCCGAGGAATAGGTATTACAATAATTCAAAAAAGCAAGATTTCAGTTGTGGCTTAAAAACAAGAATCTCGGTAAGTCGTCTTTATGCAGAAGAATAGAGTTCCAAAGCTGTGGGACCGGAAATGGAGAAGGCTCGCTGTGGCAAGTTTGGTGCGGATTCTGGGAGTGGAGAAGGTGTGGGTGCTGATGTGGTGGAGGAATGTAGATGGTGGGATGAACTGGCAGCTGAGTGAAGAATGTCGCATGGGTATATGTCGAACCACGTCCTGTAGTGACAGAATGCAACATAGGAGTGGGAGAGAGAATAGCAAAGATGGTGTTACTTAGTGTGTTGGCCGTGAAGTTGATGTTTTGATTCTGGCAATGCCTGTGTGCAGAAGACCATCCGTGACATGTCGACGCCTGGGACAAGTAGCAGTGGCTCAACTCCAGACCTAACATCTCTTGTACTGACTGCTGCTGTCGATGATGTGGGCTCAGTCTCGGACAAGTTCTGCCAGCAAGCCACGTCAAGTTAGTTGTCATTATATTTTAATGAATAATAATAATATTATAAGGATGATATATATTTATAGTGCTATCATCTACTGCAAAGCCACGTGTGAAAGTTCACTCCGGTCATCTACGTGAAAGTTGGTCAGTGGCCGCCAACTCGTAGGCCAAGCTGCAAACTTGGCATTTGAATCTGCCTGTAGTCTGCTATAGGCCAAACATTCACTTATTGCTATTTGCATTATTGTTCCCTGTTTTTTTGTTTTGATTTTTTTGGAGCTGTGTTAAATTGCACGTTTTCCATGCACTGCCTATTTTTGTCAGTATCAGTCAAGCGATTAGCTGCCAAGGCCTCCTCTTAAAGAGTCCATGTCAGGTTAAACCTTACTTTCTCATTAACTCGTCACTGGGCTCATTGTTTGGTATTTTTTTCATGTGAAATTAGTGGATAAACTCTTGTGTGCTGAACACAGAACTGTAATACAGACTGGAAACAGAAAACTTGGTTTACAGTACTACATGTACTGCAAAATGGGCTAAGATAGTGTGTATGAAAAAGTATGCATGGACTTAGCTTGTGGCTCATCTTGTAGGCCTACGACCTCAGTTGTAATGGATCTTGCTCAGAACGTATAAAAAATCTTGGCAGGGTGGAGACAGTTTTGAGGCATTAGGGGGGATTTTGAAAGCTGAAATGAGATAAAACTGCTTGCATTGGACGCCACCTCAAGGTCAGGAGAGAAATGCTT
>Ga0056115_1001481_pt1 | contig 11240 bp, 7 predicted proteins | sample WorMetOlspDAHAB1_FD_77007 | JGI IMG/M metagenome (GOLD analysis project Ga0056115, IMG submission 77007) | Marine gutless worms symbiont microbial communities from Max Planck institute for Marine Microbiology, Germany - Olavius sp. DAHAB.1 ... | reverse complement strand
ATACAAAACAAATAAACAATTTAACAAGAAAACAAAATTATGAAAGCAAAACGGTCGATGTCTCGATGATGTAACTACAGCCCTAGTCCCTATAGAAAGCTGAAGAAAAATTAACATGAAATTTTAAGAGAAAATAAAAACAACATAGAAAGAACAGACTGAAAATCCCGACGCGTCGTCGAAAAATTTGAAGTCAAAATTGAAAAAGTAAATCACGACGCCGTCGAAACGTCGAAAAATCTCAAAGTGAGTCTAAAACGTTCGACGCGATCGACGTAGGACACTAGTCTTGACTGAAAAAGTCTTGGTCCTGGTCTTCACAAAAAAGTCTTATCTACATCACTGGTTCTGTTCAATGTTTGTCAACTGTTAAAAAGCAGAAAATGCAGCAGGCCTGACAAAGTTACCTTATTTTACTGTTGTAGTTAGTCAGAAACTTTTCAGTTTACACACTGGTACACAAATGAAAACAGGACTTCATGTTTGCACATCAGAAACTTGTCTATACAGTGAGTGCATATACTTTCGACTAGTTTGTTCTGAGATGTTTTCATTAGTTTTACTAACAGGCAACTTTGATGTCATAAAATCTTTTGGCACACGTGTGGGAGCCCCTAAAGTGTGGGCCTCTGTTCGGCCGAATATATTCGAACATTCCTTAACCCGGCCTTGGCTGGGTTTCAGTGGAGCAGAACGGGTGACACAACCAAACCGTCCTACGCTGGTTTCCAATCCAGATGCCAGTACAATACAGACAAACACCAATACAGACCACTGTCTGTGCGCAGTTTTTGCAGGTAACAAAGACTACATTAAATACTGATAATTCTGGGGCCCGATTTTCGAAAAATCTTATGACGAATTTATGATGCTAAATTCTGACACAGTTATGATCATAAATTTCGGATCATAACTTTGTCATAACTTTAGGCTACGATTGTATTAGCGAAACGTAAACATAAACAGACATAGGCTAAACGGCGCATTTGCTAGCTCTCGTAGGTAATGAAAACAAGACGTAACACATATGTAAACAAATTAGTTTCAGAGGTTGTGATTGGTTGCTATTTTTATTTACCATCATAACTTTACGATCTATTGTGGAGATCTTATGACGAAGTTTAGACGAAGTTATGACGAATTTCTGACGATTTTATGATCAACTTCTGATTCTTCGAGAATCGGGCCCCTGGCGGACACTTTCACCAACAGTGGAATGTACGACGACGCACAATGCCACGGAATAGACTGCGATCAGCGAATTGCACAGCGGAAAGATGACATGACGGTGACTGTGAAAACAGAGCTGGACGTACAAAAATGCGAATGCCAACGAATGATAATCAAACAAAAACTCAGCACTCCTAGCACACTTTTACAAAAATGACAAATCTGCAATTAGTGAACACAAAGGGACGGCGCCAAGGGAAAGTGTAACCCCCCAGAAAAGTATCCCACGTTTATTGTGCAAGAGTAAACTGGACACATTCAATAGGATTCCACTGATTTGACACCACTACCACGCAGTATGTTTACACACGCTGGGGAATCTGCGATGTGGTGGCAAAGCACTGGCTGCTGCAGAAGTACCACGGGATAAACGAATTCCGACACCAATCCATCAGCAGACCAATTTATGCGACAATGAATGCCGTTCGCAATGCAATGCCATACTTAATGTGCGCAAAATTCCAACAATTTTGGAGAGAGAATTACTGCCCCTTTCCAGGCCCCACCCTCCGTGGGGAGGCGGATATTCCGTCCCGTCCTCTACCTCGTTGAGGTGCCCCTCCCAAACAAAAATTCTGAACGCCCTCCCCTCCCGCGGTCTACGGCTCTCTTTCGTCATCATTATCATCATCGTACAGTTCGTCGTCACCGTTGTAGTTATCGCTGTCCAGAACGCTGTCTTCCTCGAAGTTCTTGGATCCAGTCACGTGCCCGTGGATCACAGCATCGGCGCTGTCCGCGGCTCGTGCCGCTCGCACCCGCTCGTCGAACAGTCTGCTCGCGAATGCGTACAGCGCCAGGTCGAGCCGGTTCAGCCTTCGAACGGCGTCCAACTCGTCGGCGCCGACGTCCGCCTTGTGCGCATGCGTGCTGTTGAACTGGACGAACTTCCGCCGGAAGCGGATGCCGAAAGTGCGCTCGAACAGCAGCTGGGTGTCGGCCTGGCGCTCGGTGAGGCCGAAGAACGACATCTGGCGGAGGTTGTCGACGGCGCTCGCCAGCAGGATTCGGTCCCGCGCCGTCGAGTCGGGAACGACGCTCTGGTCGTAGCAGCCGACCAGCGTCAGGTTCGCCAGCATTCGTGTCTGTCGGTTGTTGGCAAGATTGTGTTTACACGACATGAACTCCTTCAGCGTCACACCGGTCCAGTCGGACCCTTGTCAAACACGTACAGCCACTTCATCACAAAAATGAGGCTCCAGCCGCAGCCGCATCTACGCAGTGCGTTAAGGTTGGTCTACACTCGATGTCCACACTTTGTGGTATAGCCGCAGAACTAAATTAATAAAAATAATAAATGTCTGTTATTCGCTCTATGTTTGTTTATGCTGTTTTTATGCACGTACATACCATAGTAGTGCTCCTGGTGACTGAGTATTTTAGCAGTTTTAGCCTGTATGCGTGTATATGAGCTGTTTATATTGTGGCTGCCTTTTGGCAAACTAAACGATAATAAACAATAATAATAACAAGAAGAATAATAAAGTGAATTCCTCCCTTTAACTGCATGCGCTTTCGAAATCCTTTTTACTTACTTACTTACTTACTGTAAGATTATTGCGGCCACTATAAACCAAGCTGTTAAACCTATGCATCGCATTTAGCTATACAGTAGGTGTAGGATAAGCGTAGGCGTACACTGTACGTAACTGGGTCTAACAGTTGTCGACTAACAAAGTGTCAAAGATGGAACAACTTAGCAATGCAAACTACCCTCGCTGTCTGTGTAAAAATCACTTTATATTTTTTTGGAAAAAAACCGTGCGAACGCTTCAGCGAAAAAATACAAGAGCAAATATCCCCCATTCATTCATATTCGTTTATTAAGAATGACGAATAGCGTATCTGCATAAACAGATGCATGATGAAATATTTCACTTGAAACGTTTAGAAATTTCACGAAAATTATGAAATATTTCAAGAACCCGTTTTTAAACATTTCATGAAACTTTTAAGTTTCATTATTAAGTGACTTAAAACTTCTTAAAAATGAATAAAGTACACGAAGTTAGTAGGAGATAAATAATGCTGTTAATGCATAACAACAAAAACTTACATTTAACGTTTTACTTACTTTCTCAAGATCTTAGTTACTTTAAAACGTCGTGAAATGTTTGGAATATTTCGCGAAATATATCGCTAAATAATTCAGGCCAAAAAAATTCACTAGTTTTTACAATACTATCTGCATATATGGCATACAAATACACGTTAGAGACTTAGCAGCAGTCGTCAAAAAAGCGTTTGATTTATAAAATTAAGATTTTGAGGCTGACCAGAAATAACGGGCCCACTTGTCCATCATGCGCGTCAGTTCTGTTGCTAATTAGTTCCGAATAATACAGGTAAAAGGCACGGATACCTTTGAAACAGAACGGGACTTCTTGAAGCGTCGCCTGGCGACCATTGCACATGAGTTTGGCCGAGATCCACGTGCTGCCGCGCTGCACATGTTTCCATTCGCTGATGTAGCGCTGCACTGGATCACGCAATATCGTCAAGTACAAATACCTGAAATGCACAACGTCGACAGCACCGTCAATTTCGCAGCAAACAGGTTGACTTTTTCGCAGCGGCCCAAGTTACATTGTGATGTTCGCTCTTGTGCCATAAATTAACGCAGGCATACCCATAATTTTACAACGGAGGGGGTTCACAGGGTACACCCAGGAATTTTCCAAAAGGGGCCGAGCCAGGGGGTTTGGGCCTCGGGAAAACGGAAGTCCCAGAAGCTGAAACAAAATGTGAAATTAGTGTACAATTTTAACGTTTACCTGTAGATCATTTAGGATTTAACGAGTAGGAGCAGAGTTTGGACAGTATTTTTATGCAAATGCACAATAAAAACATTCTAAAGATTTAACGGGGGTTGACGCCCTAGCCCCTCCTCTGGGTACGCCAGTGATTATCAACACCTTTATTCGTCAAATGACAGTACTAACAGAGAGTATAGGGATAGACAATTACTACGGACAGAACAGAATGAAAGAGCGACGCGAATAACTCACTCTAAAAACCGAACTAAGCCTAGCAAACAGTCGGTTCTAAAACTCTCTTGAATATCACATCAAGACTAGAGAGTCATGCAGATGTCAAACAGATGTCAGACAGATGTCTCATTTAAAATTAAGCATAAGATGTATCCAAAAACATCAACATGTTTTTCAGCCGCAGGGTGCAAATCGAACAATTAGCATACATTACGATACGATACTAACTGGCAGTATCAAATAACTGCATTAACACTTGGTAAGCCGGTATCTACATTATATGACGGGCAGAATTACTGAAAATAGTGAAAAAAAGTGTAAAAAAAAGTTCGATTATAGTGTCCGAAATGACAATCACTGCGCAAGCACTACAGGAGATTCAGGGAAAGAATGACTGAGGAGATGGGTCTTCAAATGTTTCCTGAAAACAGATATTGACGATGCCGACGTGACGCTTATAGCGGCAGAGTGTTCCACAGTCGGGCAGCAGCGACCGGAAAAGCTCGATCGCCGATGGTTGAAAGACGGGTGCGATGATGTCGAAGCAGAGCGGAGACGCTTTCCGCCTCCGAAATGACCTATATTGTGTCGGGTTGGGCGTAAACTCAACTCACTCACTCAGCGGAGACGCTGACGGGCCTGGCATCAGATGACTGCTGGAATTCTTCTGGTGAAGACATCTATGTACCATAACAGCCAGCTTGAACTCGATCCGCTTTGGCAAGCCACTTTCAGCCAGTGCAGCTATGTGAGTATCGGCGTGATGCGGTCGTACCTCGACGCGGAATACACACACAAGCCGAGCAGCCGAAGTCATCACCGACTGCATCCGCTTGAGCATAAAGGATGCTTTGCAATATCAGCAGGATCGGCATCGCGCACATAGTATCGACGGGCAGTTGTCTGTCAGCATAACGCAAATCGACTTTATTCAGATCAGGGTTTCCAGAGGGGGCGAAATGGCGCCAACTGGGATACTGGTGGCGGCCAAAAATGACTGTGGCGATAATGGATGCGTGTTTTGTTGGACTTTACGTTTGGAATGATTAGTAAACGGTCCGTTGTTATGAACTGGGCGACTTTTGGGCTACTGTTTGTTGGGCTATTGTTCCGGTGACGACGGCGACGTTTCGTTGACCAAACCTGGCAACTGCGTATTCGACAGTTCGATAAGCACGGCTGGTTTCTACAGGGTGCGCGCAAAAGACGGGACAATAAATATACGAAAGGCCCCACGGCACGCATTCCGAACTGTTCCGATCGACCCGCTACATTTTCGACCGGCGGCGCCAGGCCCTGACGCGGTCGCGGCGCGAGCACCGGTCACGTGGGACAGATAAATGACGTCAACGAACCGCAGCACCACGCGAGCGAGCGAGCGACGCCGACAAAATAGGCGAAGCGCGCAACGCTAAACAGCGTCGGCCAATCCACAACCCTTCGACATTGTGTCAACACAGAAAAATGAGCCAACTTTGGCGCGCACTAGCTCCACGCTGCGTGCACAAATTGTGATTATTTTCGGGCGCAGTAAGATGCGGAATGGTTTCGGCAATCATACGCATGTTCGGCTTTCGCTTTTAGTAACTTAATTGGTTTTATACCACAGCGACTGAAAGAACGCAGCACATAACGAATTTTCGGCAATAGACTGTTGTTGGTGGCTTTGAAAACGGCTAGTTATGTAGGATGATGGCTTCGAAAAAGCGACCCTAGTTTAACAGATTATTCGGAATGGTCTCTTTCGCCTTCGCGTACATACTTAACTGCGTTCTCCGTTGATTAACAGCTTCGTCGATGTTCTTTTGTGATATGCGCCCATGTGTCAGTGAGGCACGCTGTTTCAAGTCGCTTGCATTGTGGAGAGATGTCCTTTGCATACATTTCTGCGTTGGTCTCCATATTTTGTACTGCAGATTAATGTTAGGCGGCCACAGATCTGGAGCGATAAATGCCAGCGCTTCCAGACGAACCGAGCTGGACATTTCACGAGCACGCATGACGTCAGATTTGCGTCATTTTCGTTCCTACTTCTCAGAAGGAAAGTTGGTAAAAGGTTAGTAAAAACGAAATCACATCGAAAGTATAGAATACGTATATGATTTTTAGGAAACCATTCTGCATCTTCCTGTCAAAACTTATCAGAATTCGTCCATGCAACTTGGAGCTAGAGCGCATCAAAGTTGGCTCATTTTGGGACACGGTGTATAGTAAACTGACGCTGTGTTTACAGCCCAGCACCAGTTTACATCAATATATACGGTGCTGTCCATTTGAACAAAAAACAAACACGCTCATAACCATAACGAATTCCAAGCTACAGATTTTATCTTGCAGCCTTTCGGGGACTCCAGATCGACGTTCTGGAATGACTCTGCCCCTTCATGCATCTCATTGGCGGAATTACAATAGTCTGTTTCCTTGTATCTCCTTATCATATGAGGAGGCCCGCGTATATCACTGCTTTAACTGATATTAAAAACACCTATTCTCGCTGATACTGTCTGCTTTTCCGTAACCATAGAGGTATCAAACGTCGTCAAAAATAACATAAACATTGGGTTTATTACAATTTACAAAAATAATAATAAACGGTAGCAAACGTTGATAGTAAATGTCGACATTTTTTAAAACGGTTAGTAAAATTTGCACTGAATATTGGGGGCATTTCGTGTAAATTCGAAAAAATTCAGCTCATTCGTACAGCAAACTTCATTCCCAAGCAGTTACTACAAGCAAAACCTCAGAGAAAAATTAAAGTGTTAATTGTTTATTTTTCAATTCTCTACATCTTCCAGTCCGCTTTTTTCTGCATTGCGTGCGAGGTTTATTGAAATAATGAACGTCGACAGAATAATTTTTTGTAAAACGTGTATTACGTTTCCGTTCGTAACGCTTCCGATACCAAACTGTCATGCACCGGGAACAGTATATCCCATGCACCCGCGCGCATATGAAAACGAAACTCAGTTTGACGCCTCATCAGCCGGACTGTTGGAGTGGCCAGCCGAAGGAAAGCCTCAATTTCTGCTGCATAATCCACTCGGTGACGCAGACTCGCAACGAATCGACATCTCAATCGTCAATATGTAAATTGCATTTCTAGTTCGTCTTGCCGTCTGCTTGACAACGACGTTAGGCTCACTACATTGCGTCGAGCACACAAAGCTTACAGAATTGCCAGCAGAACGACTATCTATCAATCTATCTCTTTCCCTCTGTAGTCAAGTGCGACCGTATAACATTGCGTATTTTATTTCTGACGGTAAAATACGTATAAACGCGTACGGTAAAAAACGGCGCACGTTGAAACACGTTTGGACTCGGTTTATCATGTATAAACATGATTAAGTTCGTTAATGTTGCAGCTCAACTGGCTACCATGCAGTACGCTGGAGGATTCAGCTCAAGTTGTAAACCATCTCGCATCGTATGTGTATCACGGCAGATGTCCACCTTACTTCGACAACATTGTAGGCCTACAACTCGTCAACAGTAGAACAGCAACTTATTATTTTTGTAGTTTAACGAAATATGTATAAATTCCAACTAAAGTGACACCTAAATAATTATTGCCAACTTAGTCAACCATAAACAAGTTGCAATTCCCAAGCATTACGTAACTTACGGTCGCTTGCAGTTTAACCGTACAAAACTATTTTTCTCTACAATACTGGAAACTAAAAAGCAGTTAAAACTATTGGTTAAAAACTTTTTAGTTATACTTTGCCCGTCACGTCTGGTATGTGTACAGTGGCTGATTCAACGAGGGAGGGAGGGGAGGGTGGGGGCGGCCGCTCCCCATCGGCCTAAGATTTTTTCCCAGTAAGTCGATATTCCTGTATAAAATGCGTATTGTTCACTATGCGCATTTGCAATAAATGACGACGGGCTAACACATTGTCTTCCCCTCTTTTCAAAATTTCTGGATCCGCCAATGCGTGTATATATAACCGTGAAAAAGAGCGTCGCTGCTCATTTAAAACTGACCGAAAGAGAGTTTGGTTTAAAGATGACGGACGACGTGGTTATTTATCGACGCAAGCAGTCGAGTAAGGCGGCAGCCAGGGGGACGTGGTGATAGGTTCGCATCGGTGGGTGCTCAGTATTAAGGAGGCAGCGCGGGGCACGAACTGCGGTCGTAAGTCTCCGACGCAAAGTAGCCAGTCCGTCAGACCGTCGGCAGTCTACAGCGTGGTCCAATAAAAAGCAAGCCACTTCCGAACAAGCATTGAATCGTGGTGAAAAACCGGCAATATATCAGTCTTTATTCACCAACACATTGGTAGATTATGCATATACAAAAATACACACGCAGAAAAACAAACACTGAGAAAAAACCTACAATAATGCTGTAAGTGCACAATGTGTCATATAATAATCGAAATAAAGCTAGATTTTTAAAATCAAATTTGAGCGTAAAAGAAGCACCGAAATATCATCGGTTGCTATGGCATATTCTATGCGTGACCTAATTTGTGACGTCATCAATTACTGTGCTATGACAAAAATTAAGTTAATATGATTAAGTCGTAATTTAAAAGCTAACAAAGAGAAGAGATGGATATCAAACAAATGTTTACATAAATTTATATCCAAGAGATGATTTACGAATGGAATTCGTAATTTAACAAAACGAAATTATGCAAGATGCAGCGCTTGCATCATTTGCACTATACGATCTATAACGCACAAACACGGCTCACGGACAATGACGTGACGTCAGAAATTAGGCCACGCATAGAATATTTAGTACCAAGTGATAATATTCTAGTGCTTGTTTGACACTCTAAGTTGACGAAAAAAAACTAATCTCACTGGTAGCCTTTAATACGATTTAATACGACTTAATATTAATTCAGTAGTGGCTTACTATTTTTGGGAGACACCATATACTGCAGCGCAAGGCGCGACGCCCGCTCGCCAGCCAAATGAGCAACCGGGGACCAACTGCCCAGCGCCGTCAGCCGCAAGGGCGCACCGGAAGTGAAAATTTCAGGGAGAAAGCGGAAACGTCGGTCACGTTGGTGGTTGAACGTTAGGTATGTCGCCATTCGTGGCGAAATGGAAGATAGGAATACTGGACGGCGGAGGGTGAGGGTGTAGGCGGGGTGACGACGGTCTGTGGGCGGGGCTAAATAGCTCGTCGCAGTCGCATGCAACAATTAACCAGCACTGGAGTACCATAGTATAGAGCAGAATTCAAACTACACGTCGTCGATTCCGCGAAAACACCAGCAGACCTGCGCCGGTTTAAAGAACCACTCAACATGCAACCGTTAACCACAGTATGAGCAGACATCACTAATCTCAAACCTGCATAAGAGTTCGCACATTGCACACGCAATGACAATCGTTCAACGCAAGCAATGGAGGACACAGGTTTTGTGACAGAAGCGCGTACTAAGTGTCGAAACAGACTACCGGTAAGTTTTGGCTAACGTCTCAACCAATCACGAGACATTGAGCAGCCGCGCCGCCCGCACCTCCCTCCACTAGAATACCCAACGTTCCAACCCAGCTAACAACAGCAATATACCTAACGTCTCATAATCGTCAGGTTTGCCGTTGCGAGCGACTGCCCTCGGGCGGGAGAGTGACAATGACAACGGAAAGCAGTATCAGTGTGTGTGCATCCAACTAGACACTAATCTAACCCTAACCCTAATCCTATACTACTAAACAGCACCCATTCATAGGCTTAAGCATTCAACTAAATATTGTCACACGTCCTTTACGTATCCAGAGAAATTCGTGCTTTGTTTCTACTACTCCGTTGTCATTGTCACTCTGTCGTGGGGAACGACCACCGCCATGTTGGAGGTATACTCTGTTGCAGCAGTCTAACGTCGTGAACTAACGTACACACTTTCACACTGTTGTCGCTGGCCGGCGACATCAAAGTATAGACCTAACCTATATTATACGCACACGACACCTTCTGCAACGCCACCTTTTTCAGAATGAGATACAATGACAACGCATAGTCGTAAAAACAGTGCAACAACATTGTCTCGTAGGAATTTATCCGGACAAGTATAAGTCATTTGACAGTAATTTAAATGAATGCTTACTACTGTGTGCTGTTTAGTATAGTAGGGTCAGGGTTAAGGTTGGATTTAGTGTCTGACTGGTTAGTGGTAAGATACTGACAGTGGCGGCACCAGCGCAGCAAAGGAGCCAAGTCCTTTTGAGGTCCGAATAGCCTCAAGCCACATCAGGTCACCCGGAGTCCCTGTTCACACAATTACCGAAGCAAAGCAATAGACAGGGCAGAGCCAGGGCGGATCTTCCAGCCAGGTCATTTGACCTGGCGCGCCCCGGTGTAACGCCGCCACCGGCTATATATACACACATACTTATACTATACTTTCCATTGTTATCGTACCGTTTCATCATCATCATCATCATCATCATAAACATTTTTAACGTGGCCTAAATAATGTTAATTATTGGAAGGACCACGGGTGTCTAGACAGTAGTGATGAATGGTGATAGTAACACACGTATCATATGATAGTGTCTTGGTAGGAACGGGAAAACAGAAAGGTCTTGAGTCGTTGTCTGAAAACCGCGAGTGACGGCGCAGATGCGACGTGGAAAGGCAGGTCGTTCCAGACGGTGGCACCTGAAACCGGAAACGCCCGCCTGCCGACTGTAGACAGACGAACCGGCGGAACGTCCAGACGACGCGAGGTAGAAGACCGCAGCCGTCGTCTGGACGTAATGTCGGAAACGCGGGTGAAACATGACTGCAGGTAGGACGGAGAGGTGCCGTGGATGGATCGATATGTCAGAACTGCAAGTTTGAAGGAGATACGTTCTGGGACGCGCAGCCAGTGGAGGCTGATGAGCGCTGGAGTAATGTGTTCCGACCGTCGAATTCTGAAAGTTAGGCGAGCCGCTGCGTTCTGGACAGATTGGAGACGCTGGATGAGGTTAGCAGGAAGTCCAAACAGGACACTGTTGCAGTAATCCAATCGGGAAAGAACGAGTGCAACAATAAGCGACTGGAACACT
>Ga0056115_1001480_pt1 | contig 11243 bp, 11 predicted proteins | sample WorMetOlspDAHAB1_FD_77007 | JGI IMG/M metagenome (GOLD analysis project Ga0056115, IMG submission 77007) | Marine gutless worms symbiont microbial communities from Max Planck institute for Marine Microbiology, Germany - Olavius sp. DAHAB.1 ... | reverse complement strand
TAGCCACCTTGGATCATTTTCTGTGTGTGTGTGTGTGCGTTGTTTAGTCCGCACGACGTGCTTGCGACGCTGCTGAACAACCTGAAAGTGCAGGAGCGTCAGAACCGTGTGTGTACGACGGTCGCCATCGCCATCGTGGCCGAAACCTGCTCCCCGTTTACCGTCCTTCCCGGTCTGATGAACGAATACCGTGTGCCCGAGTTGAACGTGCAGAACGGCGTTCTCAAGTCGCTGTCGTTCATGTTCGAATATATCGGTGAGATGGGCAAGGATTACGTGTATGCTGTGGCGCCACTGCTCGAAGATGCTCTCATGGATAGGTAATTCGGCATCGTCTTTGTCGTCGTAAAATAATTTGTAAGTTCCCATTACTTGGGACAAGAACATAGCAGTTATGTTAAATTAACGATAAAACTGGGAATAAATGCCAAAATCATGCTGCTTTTTGTCACTGTTGTTCAAGTGAGTGCATGAGTTGAATTTAATGCCCCATCTGACATAATGTAGGTCATTTTGGATGCGAATACTCTCTGTGAGTCTTGTACATCTCTTATTCAGTAGTGGATGAGCAGCGACATAAATAACCCCCTCATCTCGCATTGTTTTTTGTTCACAGTGGCCCTAAAATGTCAGTGCACATTTATGTAGCATCGCGTTATCGCACAGTGCCTGTAATGCGCTCGGTGCACCGAGTACTGCTGAAACAGATGCGTCTTAGGGGAACCGAAGCTGCCAATGCTGAGGTCTGGATCGCGCAGATCGTTGTTCAGTGCGTTCCAGATGGTCGGACCAACCACGGCGAATGCATGACAGCCGTACGTGTCGAGCCTCAATTCTTGGCACGACCAGTAGGCGGCAGCTGTCCGAACGAAGGTGCAGAGTAAAGTCAATCTCATTTCTCAGCGTTCGCTGTCCTCTTTTAGGTGCCACCCTTTTCGAGAAGTACAACGAAAAGGAACTAGTGCACATAACTGTATAATATGTGAGATTGCGTTTTCAGCTGATTTCTGCCATTGTGTTGTGCAGAGACCTTGTCCACCGGCAGACGGCAATGGCTGCCATTGGTCACCTCGCGCTGGGCGTCTATGGCTTTGGCTGCGAAGATGCACTGACGCATCTACTCAACTATCTGTGGCCGAACGTATTTGAAACGTCGCCACATGTCGTGCAGGCTTTCATGGCCTGTATGGAAGGCATGCGCATCGGTCTTGGCCCTGCTAAGATCCTTCAGTATTCGCTACAGGTTTGTGACTTATTTATTTATCTATTTATGTATTTATTGTAAAAATCGTACAACATCACTTTTGTTTCTTCATTTCCCGCATTTTTTATGAGCAGCCGAACTTGGATAATATTGCATTGTTGTCTGCCCACTTAATTTCTCCCAATACACTGTCCACAATAGTTTGAGATATTTGGCTGTGAAAAAAGTAAGCTTCTACCCGAGCATTTGTCTGTGAAAACTGTCTCCAAAATGCTGGTGTCCAGTGCTGGCCTTCTGTGCAAGGCTGGCCTCCTTGGAAGCATAAATCACTCGAAAAGGCATTGAAGTGTTTTTGAAAGGACTTGAAAAGTTGGGAATCAGCTGGAGCCAGTTAAATGTGCGACGTAAGCCGACCAATCAATCGCATTTGGTTACTCGTTGTCACCTACAAGACTACAATTATGCTACGATGTATTGATAAATTGCGGATCAAGGGTCTCAAATTCTTGAATAAAAATGTATTGTAATGTACTGTAATTAAGATGACTAATATTGCGCTATGAACGGTATGAACTGTTGAGCTAGAGTGCTGAACACAGTCAATGTACACATTGCCACGAACAATATGACAGTCCAAAAAGAGAGGATTTAAGTTCTTTTTTAACGGAGAGAACGATTTAGAGGTTAGCGAAGAGCTGGCAGTAGCCCATTCCATGCTCGTGGACCTGCCGCAGCAAACGCACGGTCTCCAGGAACTGTGACAATGACTTAAAATATGTCAGAAGGGGTATTAACCACTTCTCACTCACTCACTCACTGAAGACTGTATACAAATGATGCATGATTTTGAGAGACTGTTCCTCTGTATTCTGTTTATCATTTCCCGAAAGATAAGATTTCTTTACTGTATCTGTTGATGTCGATATAACTATTTGCCACATGCTTTGATCCCGCTGGTGGTCTGTCTAATTGTTAGAGCGTGTGGGTTTGTGTGTGGTCTTTGCAGGGTTTGTTTCATCCGGCGAGAAAAGTGCGCGACGTCTACTGGAAAGTGTACAACACGATTTACATCGGCGCCCAGGACTCGATGATTCCGTCGTATCCGCGGATCCCGAACGACCCGAAAAATCGCTACGTCCGATACGAGCTTGACTACATACTGTGAACGACATAACCCTCTTTGATTCAGCTAAACAACTGCACACAGACAACAGGGTGACCACTTTTCTGGAAATGTCCGGGATTTTGACAGCTGTCGAGGAAATGAAGATCTTGTCATGGAAATGCGGCCAAAAACTGTTCCCTCTTGTTAGTTGCATTTTTTTTGCGCCCATACGGGTATTTAGTAATGTCTAGCAAAAATTTGACCATTTCCATTATGGTGCTGCTGTGGCTAGCACTGGTTTTTATGCTTTCATCATTGTGAAGTCATTGTCAACTTAAGTGCCACTTAACATGGGCAGGATTGCGACACATCGTCAGGGAATTTCACAGTGTCTGGAGAGTGGTCACCCAGAGACAAGCTGGTTGGAACTGTTATTGGCAAAAGCCTTCGAGTTTCCTCGGTCACATTGTGGTAGATATTGTGTTGCGGTGGATAATGCTGCAAGCAGTGACATTTTGTGGTGTCAAGTGTGACGTATTTTGTTACCGATTCGTGCGACCAGCAGCTAGAGATAAATTGCGCCATCAAATTGTGTATCCAACGATGGGTTTGCGTAGGGGCGTCACTTTTTTTTCTGGAAAATCTGGAGTCGGGCAATTCAAACATGGCCAGTAAAAGTTGGATGAAAGCAAGAATATGGAAAAAGTTGTGGGATTAGTCTTCCCGGGGAAAATTGATATTTTCCCAGCAGGTTTTTAAATGCAATTATCTTACTTTTTGGTTTTAACAGCCGATGTTTAGACAGACTACGAAAAAGTCCAGGAATCTGGGAATTTAAAACCCTGTCTACAGTAGTGTTTCACTGGCATATAATAATAATATTATAATAACATAATAATATTTGCAATAATATAAACAGTTAAATCCCGCCATTGGGTATAGCTTCATACATGTGGGATAACAATACAAGAATACATAGTTTATAGTATATAGTTTCGTGCGAAATACCATGTTGTGATTGGCGCAAACAGAATTCGTAAATATTGCTGTCGGAAAAAAATGCTGCAAGATGTTCTTGCGAAATGTGAGGATATGTTGTTACGTCTCGTCGGCTGCTTGTAGTGTAAACGCTGAAATTTTTGCGTGCCCTTTATTTCGCGCAATTTGCGACCTTGGCAACTTTGCAAAAACAGCGGGTTGTGAATAAGCGAACGGTGTTAGCTAAGCAAGCAGACACCAAAATTAAGGGCGCCAACATAATTTCATAGCTGTATTGGCCAGAGTTAAGGGAGACCAGAATTAATGGTTTTACAGCCATGTCAACCCCTTGTACCTTGGCTGGCTATTTTTTAAGCTGCATTCGTTTAACAGTGAACTGTTTTCGAGTGACATGAGTGCAGTGATCTTATTCACCATTCATACAGACAGTGCTTGTATAGCTTCGTGTGTGGTCTGCACATACAAGCAGTTTCTGAACTAATCATGTTTTTTCCAGTTGTTTCACTGCTACTTAACTGAAGTATTGTCAGTACACAGAGTTGAGACTGTAACGCAGTTTGCCTGTTTGTAATCAGAGTTGGAGTTATCGAGGACATGGCCTTGGCCTCGAGGCCAGCCAATAGTGTCCTTGACCTTGAAAGTTAAGTCCTCGGCCTCGGATGCCAAGTCCTTGGCCTTTACCTTGAAGGTCAAGTCCTTGGCTTTTGTTTCCAGTCCTTGTTTTTGGCTTTGAACCCAAAAGTGTAAATAGCCTACTGACAGCCATGTTCCTGTATCAACAGTCGTGAGAAACTACCTCGGATTTGTTCGTCAGCAGACCAGCAGTCTCTCGGCTGACTCAGACCCCTGGAAAGCTGTGCAGCATGAGTCGCAGTTCACCATCTTGCACAGCCTCTTCGAGAGGATCTTCTGCACACCTGCTTGGCCTAGAAGGTCCTTGGCTTTGGCCTTGCATGTTATGGCCTCGACTCCAAGTCTGTTTGTAATTACTGTGCTGTGCGTACATTATCTGCGGCACAACAAAAACTAGATTTTTGATCCGTTAGTAATTTGCATATTTAATTATTCCTGTTAGCCTATATGCCTCGTCCTCTTCACAGCTTTCTATGCATAAATCGCAGTTTGAGCTGGCTGAGAATGGAGTTTTAATAGAGCGGAATGGTAACGGGTTTTCTTTTTCTGTCTACTTTCATTCTGATGACCCGAGTGAACTCGTTACATAAAACGTAATTATTTGCGAGTTATTAAACTCACTAAGCGCAGTGGAGATGCTTCATGATTCTGCCCTGTATAAATGCACAGTTGACATTGACGTTATGGCTTGGCCATAGATTATAGTACTGTACTCTACATATTGACCTGATACTATTATTGGTTGCTAAAACATGAGGATAATACACTTGGTTTTATGTATTCTAATTTCTTTTTTTTGAGCTGAAGGCTCTTCACGCTGCCCAGCCGCTGGTGTCAAACGTTCGAGTCTTAATAAAATCAGTTACGAAAGAGAAGAGATCGATAGTTTTGCTGTCGATCGCCAGTGGAGCAGGCCTAACAGCGCTATAGCAATTGGATTATTAATGTTTTATTACTATGCCATCGTAAGAGTAACAATAGACCAAGCCAGTATAGATAGCAGAGCTCGCTGTGCATCGCATAGTTGAATGGTTATTGTTCATTGTTGCTGGTTGGCTGATGTCAGACGGAATTACAGACTGTATAAACTACTGACTGTTACGTTCTGTTTCAGCTTTCATTATTTCAGATTAAGTAGTAGGATGTCTATTTGCAGACACTTAACAATTATTGTCTGTTGTCAACACCATAAATCCACTCCAAGGAGGTTATTATTGGTAAAATTGCTACACTAAGAAATTCTGCTGTCGAAGGCAATTTAGACCTAATAATATAAAAATATTTTATAACCTTGCGAGTCTGAGCTAAAACTTTAGTCCCGACTACTAAGAAGCATTGTGAAGACGCCTGGCCTGCAACCAGGTAATTTACCCCCTCCCCACAAAATACAACGTGTTAATGGCAACAGCGTCTGTGAGAATCTGTACATGTATGAATCTGGGGCCGTATGAAGCAGCAGAATTCATCTCCAGCCCCAGGGTAAATAACTGCCTACTGCTCGCCGTATTTAGAAAGAACTCGAACCACATATTTTAAAACATTTTGAGTCTTGTTTTCAACCATAGTCTGCATAATCGCTTTATCTTTTGTAATTACTTTGTATAACACATTGCAATGTAAAGCGAATGCTACAGACATTCAAAAAATATTATATCAACGTATATAATACAAGCCAAACTTTACACAAAACTGTTTTTTAAATAAATAGCAAACTCTGAAAATGAAAACCGATAATTAACATTTATATAAAGATATCACAGAGTAAAACAGCCTCGAGTCACAACAATACCGACGTGCAAAAGTGCAAAACGCCATATCACAGTCAAAAATGCTCTTAATAATTACGTAACAATATCACAGTACTGGCAATCGGTCAATTAGCAAACAAACCCGTTTCGCACAGCATACACACGCATAAATGCATAACCACAAAAGCATTCAAATAATATAAAGTCGAATATATCAGCTGAATTATCACACTGTGAACAGCATGCAAGTCCTTGAAGTACAGGGTGGTCCAAAAAAGTACCGACCGAATTACCAACAAACCGTATTACAACGAGGCTGCATTACCGTTAAAAACTTCAAAGATGCACTACAATACATTAGTATTAAACATTCTATGTTTGACGCAGCATGTGACATTAATTACAGCAAATGAAGAAGCGATCAACCAAACCATTGCTGGATAGCAAAAGCAGCAACAGACACGCTGAACATTCGCTTTAAATAGTAGATCTTTTGGCTCGATGTTAAACTAGACTCCTTTTATCTTCTTTGCCGAATGATAGGGTAGATGACTGACCAATCAGAACATGCGCTGGTAAGATCCAAAAAATATTAAGCATCATAAATCAGCACAGATGAAGACGACACAAAATGCTGCCAGTGTCCATGCTAAACGCCAGCGTTTTTCTTACAAGTGACATATTATCTAACGTCACACGGGAACTTGCAAGTTTTTGGACCACCCTGTACACAAACGTTATTGCATGAAACAGAACTGAAGTAAACGGCTCAGAGAATACACAGATTGACGCAACCTGTCAAATGCCAAAATTACACTGGCAATGTCTTCCATACCTGCAATATGCAATAAAGGTAATTCCATAGAATTACACACCTGTTTCTTTGTACCTGCACAGGCAGCAGACAGCACCAGCAGCACCTGCAACGAAACACGAAAATCTATGTCCGTACGTTATTCTTCACTCTCAATAATATTTACGGAATATCAGGTCGCCTGGCCTTTCGGTCGGTTATACGGCTGATCTATGGCACGAATATGTTCGCGGTGGTCATGCAATAACCACTGTGAAAGAAAGATCTCCTGAAAAAGTGGGTAAAAACTATCACAAAGCATTTAAGTATCGTGACGCAGAAGTTGCTAATAGAGTTCCCACTCTCCAGACAGAAAAAAATCCGGAGTTTTCTAGACGAAATTGCAGACAATATGTCGAACAAATGCGTGAGTTAGTGAGTAGAGTTTAACGTCCCACCCGACACAATCTAGGTCATTTCGGCACATCTATTAATCCAAATTCTCCATGAACATCACGTATAAAAATGAATTACAGTACGAATAAAGTACAGGCAAGTTATTTTGTTCAGCTGCCACAATCAAATTTCCTGACTACACGAATTCCCCGACATTTCCAGGTTTCCAGAAACTCCAGAAGAGAGGCAACCCTGTGCTAACGCCGTATAGCGGCTGTCGTTAAATGATCTAGCAGAGTTGACATATTCTTCGTTTCCTGCAATGTTTTCCGACACAGGCAGCGAGCGACGCGAGGCTTGGGGGTGCATTTCTGTCACCAATTTTTCCTTCATACTTTCCTTGTGTTCGAGCAAAATGTGCTTTGAAATACTGTGCGTCGCCGAAAGACTGCAGCAGCAAGCCGGGTCACCTGTACAGATCACACGTCCGCAATCTCTTTGCGAATCCTGTGGCTGGCACCTGCCTGCAATAACATGAACAACATACAAGAAACAGATCAGAGAGTGTACGCCGCCTGTTTTTCGTGCGCTGGTCCCAATGCCTGAAAATAACACGAAAAGTGTCAGCATTCTCTCAGGAGATCTAAAACACAACAAGAAGCACGAAAACCAAAATAACACACACTCGTACCATATCAACAAAAACAATACGCCTAAAGTAACATGCACAGTCTTCTAACTATATGCAATATCAAACACATTAAATAAGGACAAGGCATCAAACATATCCACTGCATACGCGATGGTTCACAAAAGTAAGCCTCGTACTGAATTATCAACAAATTGTATTAGACAGCGTTAAAGCCTGTCGATGCAATTAGCGGCTTTTGAGTCACATTAAAGTGTCACAAAAGATTATCAGTTGATATTAAATATTCTATGTGGGAGGTAATATGTGGCGTTAATTACCGTGTGAGCCGTAAAGCTATGACAATAGTAAATGTGTAAGGTGTAAATGGTGTGAACTCCAATTTTGGATCATAAAGTTATAAATACAACTTCCAAAGCATCCCTTAGATGGTAAATTGTAAATGTAGCCCTATGAAAAAATAATCAATCCCCATATATTCTCTTTTCGTGGGTTTTCGATTACCACTTTATCATTCACAGAAATTTTACCCATATTGCCACTTCAAAACACGGTTATTGACGACGACGCACACTACGTCATGCATAGAATAGTTAATATGTTGCTTGTTAATATAATGTCACAGTTCTTGACATTAAATTTCAAGACAGTCTAGCCTCATTTGCAGTTTTCAATATGATTTATTAACAATTCAGCAGTTGGCTTACTGCTTAAAACCACACTGTACACAAAATACTATACTGCACCTGAACAACCACGAAAAACGTTTCCTGCAATAAAAAAATAAAACAATCACAAACAAACAAGTGTCACTGTACATTAAAACATGACAAAGACACTTCAGCACCCAAATATTGCCGATAGTCAGTATAAAAAATCGAATAAGCTAGTATCACAGCCAAATAGATTGACAATAAATTAATAAGCAATACTAATAACAAATAATTTCAATAATAAATATATCAAAATGTACCAAATACACAAGTAGATTCCTTCCTGGAAAGCCTAAATCCAATGACACACAACTGACAAAAAATACTTGACGAAAACGGCTGAATTTTGCCGACAATACCAAACAGAATGACTCAAGAATGCCACAACAGTAAGGAACATGTAAAACGATTCATTGTGCATATTCACAAATGTGGACAAACTGCATTCCTGCAATGCTGCGAACAAATGCATAGAATTATAACCACAACTTAATTTGCGTAAAGGTTTTGTGAATCGATGAAGTGCCAAGAGACAAAGTCAATCCCAGTCTTCAACGAACGATCGCATGTCGGAAACATATAAACTAAACGATACTTACCGTGCTAAAGCACATAATTACGCCAGTCTGCAAGTCATCTTCTGTCAAGCCCAAATTCTATTATCAGGACTTTATGACAACAAGCAGTGTTGTGTCTTGTCGATGTTCAAATTCCACTCGCTAAACTCGACATGGAATGACTTGTCTTTAACTTGTTGTGCACAACAAGTCTGCATGAGTTCGAGCTAAATGGAATTTGGACTTATAACGCTGCAAACTAAGAAACTTAATAAATTCACTGACACTGGCCTATCAGATTCTATAACTTCATTAAACGCTCGTTAGCTATATTTGTTTCTTCATTACTTAACGACTCGTATAAATGAACGAATGAATGAACCTAAAATACATAACGTACATCAAAAAGTTAACCGGAGAGCTGGCCATCTCAGTCTGCTGCACGCAACCAATAACTAAAGTGGAATGAAATACAACTAAGATAAAACCTGATGAGCAAAATATGTGGTAATCAGGTCAAGAGCCACGAGAAATGTCCTGTACGTTTTATGGGCCACCTGCACTACAACTAAGTTCACGTTTTTTTGTCCCTAATATTTTCGCATTTATGGAATAAGTAACAATGCAAAACAGTTGGATTTACAACAGAGCTGCTGTCTCAATAAGATACTAATTTCACTGCAGCATTGCAACTGACTCTGTAACTCCGCTCCTCCCCTGAAAATAACAGTTTAAGAAGGACAACGTTTACTACATCATTTCAGGATGACAATGACGCATAAAGGGAAAGTTTAAGCATCATTCGGCAAAGTACTGATCACTGATGAACTAACGATGAAACAATGCAACTAAAAACAGTTCATTCTCGGGTGGTCACCAGAACAGTGCTCACTTCCGTTCTAAACCTAATTTCTTGACACTGGGCTGGCAGCAGCGGGTCATGCCAAACAAAGGACGCAAAAGGTCATTCGTCGGTAGACTGTACAACAGAGCAGGTTAACAGCAAGTGATGGGTCATCACATTAGTGGCACGATGAATAAACCAAGTTCGTGCAGAGAAACACGTGCGATGTGAAGTGAAAACGTTTCTGTTGTTGGTCACCATTTAGGGTGACCGACTGCATGGCCACCCAACAAGATGAGACCTTATCTGCAGAGACAATCAGATGCAACAAGCATAAGTACTGGGCAACCGGTTTCAATACAGTGCAGGAGAAAAAGTTCTTTGACCTGCTTAAAGATACCATTTTCCATCAAGTCGAATACACAACGCTGACGAAATTGGGTTTTCAAAAGCTGGAAGATTGGGGTTTAACGGCACTTTCAGCATAAATAAGCTATATCGTGCCTTTAAAAACCAGGACCAATATTAGCAAAAAGCAGGTCGGCAGGTTAACCAGTGCTGAACGTGGAACGAATACCACTGCAATTCATTGCAGTTATGTCCCACCAGCTTTCCTGCTTGCCAGGAAGACAAAACTAAGCAGTTGATGATGAAATCACCACCTGGGAGGGAGCAAAGGATGCACAGTCCCAAGTGGGTGGATGGATATAGACACATTTCAAGGCATATTCTAACCGTGCAGTCCAAACAATTCTTTGCAGTCTATAAAACGGAATGTGCAGTCCAAGTTGCAAAACGTGCACTCCAAAATATATGCACTTTGAACTTCACACAGGGGTCATTCCATGTCAGGTCACCCAATGGGTTTAACCCGACCATCACCGATTTTGATGAAACTTTGCAGAAATGATGCCTTTGACTGGCCAAGTCTAAATTCCAAATTTTAGCCAAATCCATTCAGGGGTTGCTAAGATATAACCTTTTGAACTTTTGACCTTTTCGACAGATTTCGCGTTCCCTTCAAATTTCAAAACCTCATATCTCAGCAACCACTGGGTCGATCTGAATGATCTTGGTGTTTTTGGAAAGCAAATCACCCAAATAATTCATTTCCGGCATTATTTCCTTGCTTCCGGGAGGTTGGGGATGAATGACCTTTTCACCCATACTTTGACTTTGACCTTGACTGAGAGTTGGTGTGACGTTGACCTGACCTTTGACCTAAATGAAAGCCCAAGGTTTTGTCTATAACGTATAAAAAACTGGAAGGGTAAAATTCTTAGTTCTTCAAATATTCACTCGTTGAGGTCCGGCACCTTTCTTTTTCTTACCTGGTTTTGACAACTTTCTCTCATTTCTAAGTCTTTTCAATGTTATAAACTGACGCCACACTCACCACAGCATTAGCAGTTTCATTTTTCAGTTCAATTTTTGTATATTCAGGGTGTTTTCCTGACAGATATGACTGTACATGGAGAATTATCTGTTGTTCCTTCGATCTTGTCGTCGATCCACCTTTCCGCTTCTTTGCAGGGCCGCAAGATTATCCAACTGTTCCACTGAATACTGAATCACCAACTGTTCCACTGAATACTGAATCAC
>Ga0056115_1001479_pt1 | contig 11245 bp, 5 predicted proteins | sample WorMetOlspDAHAB1_FD_77007 | JGI IMG/M metagenome (GOLD analysis project Ga0056115, IMG submission 77007) | Marine gutless worms symbiont microbial communities from Max Planck institute for Marine Microbiology, Germany - Olavius sp. DAHAB.1 ... | reverse complement strand
GGGGTCGGGAGCGGAGCCCCCTGCGGGGTCTAGGGCACAGTGGGACGAGCGTTGTTGGGGGGGGAAGGGTACCCCCTAGTACCCGAAATATTTTCCATTGGTTCTGTACAAATCTCGTGAGTGGCCCTGGAGGAGAGTGGGGGGTTTTAACCCCCCAAACCCTCCCGTGGCTTCGCCACTGCAGGCATTCGAGTCTTACCAGTTTTGAGTTCAAGTGCACGAGTCAAAAGGTTTATGTCGACTCACAATTAACAGTCAAATATAATAAAACAGCAAATATAAATGTAAAAAAAAATTAAGTTTAAAACAATCTGCAACAGCGACACGCCCTAAATCATACAACGAAAGCAGCAAAAATCAACAAAGTGGTATTTTTTTAGCTTCAGCTTTCTTGGGAGCACGTTTACATTACGGCGATGTGCACATTGTGCTGCCAAAGTAATATCACCTTTTTTAGTTTTTGCTGTTTTAGTAGTGTGATGTACGTCATGTCGCCGTTACACACAGTTTTAAACTGGAAGTTATTTTTACATTTATAGCCATTATAAATGAACAGTTGTTCGTAATACTTTTGCTACAATTCTCCGATTTATCTATAGCCTACCAGCGTACAAGACAACAAACACTAGAAAACGGCAAGACTTTAATCTGACGCATCCGTAATATGACTCTAACGTTGACGCATACAGAGAACATTACATACAGTGACTTTGCACTTTAGACACAAGCAGCAGACTGTAAAACCATTACACACACATACACACACACACGTTCACACAATAACATGTATATAACATTACATGATAATCACTGCAAATTGACTTACTGTACGTTTTCTCCAAGGACGACTCAAAAGTACTTCAAACTGATGACTGTGTCACATATCACACACAGTAGTCGACTACCAGGATGCCAATCAAACAGTCACAAGGACACAGCAAACGTCAAAATTACCGTTCAATTTCACAGCTGCGTGACATGCTGAACAGTTTCAGTACTTGCAACATTCTGAATTTATTATATCAAGTTATGTTTGCATAATTAGGAGCGAATCCACAATAAAAAGAGGCAGTTCACAAGTAAGATGAGGATAAAATACTAAATTTAGCAAAATGTAAACTGAAAAACACATGCTATTTTCTTTCAAAATGTGCCCAATTGACTACAGTTTACCCATACGAGGGAGTTTACGGGCACCTGGTGAAACTCTGGATTCGCCACAGATAACTGGATCAATATGCAGTCTTTACATTAGCAAAAAAACAAATACAGCAGAACAACTGAACCACGTTAAATCTGACTTCTCGTCTTGTGACAATTTAGCCGGCTCCCTCTCAGAAAAACGCACACCAATATTGCACAATAAATGCCACGCATGTATGTACGATAACACTGAGATACAGACTAAACTGACACACTCAACAGTCAACACACTGTACAGCGTAAACGAATATTACTGAAAGTACATGCTCTGAACACACGTGTACCACCTACAAACCACTAACGTTGGCACTAGAACGAAATTCAGGGAAAACAGCATGTTTACAATCTCGCAGAACAGTTTCCACACCTGAATATCACGCGAGTAAGTTACTCATTTCTAAATTATTCGTTTCTTGCACTGCACACGTTCAGAAATCTTAACACACTGGCTCTTCACTGCTTAGTAAAAATCACACACGTCATGTAACTCACGTGGCTCAAAACAAAGTACAAATTCCGGCAGCTAAAGCTGAAAATGGCAAAACAGAATAAATTAATTCCGTAGGGAAAGTTAGAAATATTAAGGATGAGTGTACTGCATAATATATGCAAAAAACTGGGAGAAGGGGTGGTGAAGTCTTGGGGGAGGCACCAAAAAATGTGTACCTGTTGACACGAAAATAATGGTGCCTAACAGTACTTAACAACTGCATTTTCTTGTGCCTATACAGTGAACATTTGGCACAGACCAATACTAGCGAGCAACAGAATATGCACAAAGTCTTTCCAGCAATACATTGTTTGGTTATGACACTGAAAAACGAAAACTGCAACTTGCAAAAATAACACAACAGAACCCAAGCTAGACAAAATAAGCCTACACCGTAATTCAACCATATTTAGCCACAAGACAGATTACACCAATCATATGACTCACAAAAACCCCAAAGCGAGTACAAAGCTGACTAAAAAAGAGAAAGCCAGTAACATCATATAAACACACATTGCTAGTGTAACTTTAGTCGTTCAACTACCGTGATAAAAAGCTCGACAGGTACATCTGTCACATATGCAATCATAGATATAGATGTTAAATAATCTATGTTGTTGATACCTATGTTGTTGTTATTGTTGATTGTTCATCATTTATGTTTAACATTAAAACTTAAACGAGGCACTCACATGACAATTAAAAAAATTCAGCTTGTCATAACCAAACCAGTCTTTAACAAATTTGCAAGACAAACTACACAGGGTATATAAAGATATGATAATAGAAGGATATATTTAATATCTATATGTATGGTTTGCACATATAAATAAATTAGGAAATTGGTTTATAAGCAAACACATTACACCGCAGCAACAATGTGGTAAGTCTGCAGTGTGAACACATCGATATCCTGCAATACTAAACAGCACATTAACATGCATTCTCTATGTTCGACCATCTACTTGAGGAAGCATAGAAATGACCATAGCACTGTCGAGAATCTTGTCACTACAGTGATAGAAAGACTGACTGGAAGAATTGTTGTTTCAGGGGGTGCTGACAAAATTCAGGGGCACAGCAAGGAATTTGGTTTGGGGATAGAAAAAGGTGGTCAACCAGGTAGATTACAGAAAGTTAACATTCAGTGTAATGTCACGGCACTGTCATGCTGCTGGGATAACTTGTCTTACTTTTGGGGATACAAATCCATTTATACCCCAAGTGCCTACACATCTCAAGAGTTTTGCAGGCTCATAAAGTGGAAGTTTATGGCATAAAGATGGATGGAGCCATTGCCTGGAAGATTGATTGATTGATTGGAGTTTAACAGCACTTTCAGCACAGTATGGCTATTTCGTGCCTTAAAAATTTAAGTTTAGTTAAAAGGTTGATATTGGTGAAATAGTTGAAAATATAAGGTTTTGGAGAATGCAATAACATGTGTAGAAGTTGAGACTTAGGGAAGTATTGTTTCTAATTATGTTCATATTTGCTGCAAGTACACAAAATGTGCTCCATGTTAAAACGCATTTACAGTGTTCACATACAGGGGCTGGATCTTTGTTAAGAAGATAACTGTGTCAAATGGGAGTGCCCAAGCATAAGGCTATTTAAAGCAGTTTGCTCTCTTCTAGAAAACGTGTTAGGTAACAAAGGAAGTGTAGAGACATCTGGATAAATTTTGTACAGTTTATTATTAGGATATAAATTCCAATGAGATTGCCATTTATGATGAATGACTGTGCGGACATTGCCAAAAAAGTCAGTGGCTGGTAGAGGAATATTAGTAACAGGCGATAGAGAAGGAATTCTTGCTATAACATTGACTGGAAGGCATGGAAACCTAAAGCTAGGTAGAAACCTCAATGAGTAGGTTCGCAGCGCAACAAGTAAGCATTCGCAAAAAATTACCACTGAAACTCTTCAGAAAGCCACTCCGATAAGTAGCACAGCCTGGCGCATGATGACAACGTCTACACGCTGCAGCAGAATAATCAAGCCACTTTTCACTTTCAGTCGATAAGTACAAAAGAAAGTGACAAAATGCAAATGCAGCTGATGTATGCTGATTCTGTTAAACTAAAAATTTTCCAAAGATTCACAAACAAATCCAGATCCCAAACGAAACACGATGGACAATCAATATCGGTACTCCTGAGATCATGTTAAAAATTGTCAAGAATTTTAAATTCTCACTCAATACTGGCTGTACATGCAATACTACATGCACAGTTCAAACTGTGCAAAAATGGGTAAATACGCAATACAATAACTCAGTACTACAGTATGACTTATATAAGTTACAAGCTGTGCCAAAGAACATCGTCAGATAACACGAGAAACAAAACAGCGCTCCCAGTGACAATGAATACTTCCCACAGAAGCAACTATTCATGCATTATTCACATACTGACAATTAGCACACTACACTTTTACATCAAACATGCTATACTGTACAGCTCAAACTCAACAGATTTGATTAACAAGACACAGTAGCAATGTCCACAGAGCTTTTGTAGCGAGTGGGTGAGTAGAGTTTAACGCCCCACCCGACACAATATAGGTCATTTCGGAGGCGGATACACATTATACTGACAAACGTGTAAAACTGCAATTAAAAAATTCAAATCTGACTTCAATGCTATCCGTTTGCAACTGCACAACTTGGAACACAAAATTACTGATCTACACGACCAGAAATACGCATGTGTGACTGGGCAAATGGACACTGCTCTATATAGTACTTGCAGTGTGGCCAGTGGATGTAAAAGAAATTGGACAAAGGCTGCTTTCTCACATACATGCATACCTCAGCCATCAAAAAAACTCTTTTACCACAGTATAAGGATCACGAGTAGCATAGCTCCGTAGTGTATGTAAATTGTCACAAACCGTTTTAAACTGAGTCAACCCATGCAATACATTGCCACAATAACTGAGAACATCGCTACATAATTTAATGGATATAGGTAACTGAACAATAATGGCTCAATGAACATGCCCAACTATGCCAGAGTATACCACTTCTATAACCTTCGATATCAGCAAGCATTTTTGCCCGAGCTGCACAACTGTTCATAATATATCTAAACTGTGCTCTATACGTACATGTACAGCATTGTGTTCAGGAGCTGAGAACTGGGCAAAACTGAAAGCTCAGCTTGTGGCAGCAGAACATATCCTTGTAGCCAACAACAATAGCAACAACAACACTGAAACTTAAACAAGACATACAACTGATTTCTAAATGTGGGAAAAAAACAGGTACCGGTAAAATGAACACCAGTTGCAAACAGCATACATGATATGCACTACGACAGCAGTCATACTGATATGATGCAATAACTCTAATGATACATATGCCAGTTTTAGCTCATTTCCAGCATCGCCAAGGTCAATGGTACATTAACTATGGGCTCATGTGGGATACACCATGACACCTCCAAGCAGTTAGTTGTGAAATTAACAGTTACAAGTATTGTGTCTCAGTCATAAAGTAACGGTACAAGGGTAACCAACGACGACACCAGATTATTCCCACTTTAGCATCCATACTTTTTTATGGTGGGGACAATTCCACAACAATATTTGTAATAATTTGCCGAACATGTTATTCGGTGATTTCCTGATTAATGCACTACACTGTCTAATGATTGACATGTATTCCAGATCGACCATGACTCTCTGCCATTTTGTCTCAGTGGCAAATAAAAGAGAAAACTAACTTGTACTGTTGCATAAACAAGCAATCTCCTATTACTGATCACAGCATCTCCAGTTTATTAGATTTGAAGTAGCTACACAAATATCACTAAACAGAAAGCTGTGAGTGTATATAAATTAACGACAGACCCGACACAGTTTAGGTCATTTTTGAGGTGGTCTTGACAGACTTGACTGATAGTGACCAAAACTAACCAGCAAAGGAAAATACATAACTCAATATAACTCAATAAAGTGAAACAAATAAACATAATAAACACAAAAAGCTACCCTGAATCTGTTGCCTATTATGACACTCGGACAGGAAATGAGGTGGGCTTATTCTAACAGTCCATAGCACCACACAGAGCTACGGCAGAAGCAAAACTACGTGTCAAATATGACTCAAAATGCTGACAAAATGACAATTAAACCGAAGACAAACAACACGTTAAGAACAGCGAGATATGAGGCATTGAATGACTTGCGAGATGCAATGGGTTTATGCCGATGAAAGTGCAGCCGCAGAATCAACTCAGAATCCGTGTTTCTTGGTGAGATGATATTTGAGATGTTTCTTGTGATAATACGCCAGCTCGCAAAACGGACAACGGAATCGTTTATCTTCTGACTCACGAGGTCGCCGTGGCAACCGTCGCTGAAACGTTATAGAGTTTGTAGGTTTGTTTTTGACCCCGGACGCCAACGACGGCTGCATTGTATGTGACTCTGTGTTTGACGTTGCTGATGTGGCTGCCGCTCTCGCAGCTCGATTGTGGGCAGCGGCTGCAGCAGCTGCTAAAATCTACGACACATACGAAAAATCAATCAACAACAATTTGGATACGTGTTCATGTGCAGTTATGCATACTACTAGGATACTTGTGCTTGTTTTTCAAAGTTTTTGGTGGTGCTTAAAAAATGTAATGTCTATGTTGTTTACAGGTTTAGCTTTTGCACCTGATTTTAATATTATCTTTTAAAATATTAGTTTTTACTTTTTACACTATTTGTAGTACATGTATGATGTCTAGAATAAATTAATAGATGAATAAATAAATAGTGTGGCAGTCGCTGTCAACTTTTACTCCACTTATCAGACGTTTGATTGCCTCCAGCTGAATTCCAAGCTTTTCAAGGCTTTCTTCTCATATTTAACAACAATTCAATGACTTATTGAGCATTTTAAAATTCAAGGTTGTTTTACGTCTGGCCTTGAATTCAAGGCTGGCACCAATTACTATGCTAAACAAAGCACAATGCCAATGTGATGGAGGGCCATGATAACCAATCAGCTATCCAGATCAATACAGTATTTGAATTCTATGTTTTTTGATAATATGCACTTACTGTATCTAATTTTTAACAAGCAGCAAATTAAGTTGTGTAAAATAGCAAAATGTACTTTCACCACCATTAACTACAGACTACTCAACATAGGCAACAAGTTCACACATGTATTCGGGATTAAAAGAGACAATTAACATCAACATAATTTGCAAAATAGCAGAATCACATCACCTGTGCAATTTTGCAAACAAAACTATGTATAAAAGTAGTACATGCCATCTATATTATTTGGGATTGGTCTTCAAGAATCATAATACATCTAAAGCTTAGGTCGAATAAACGTGCTATGCGCATTGTGCAAGGCCACTGTGCTTCTACAGATTTCATTCCATAATTGTATGTCTGCATTATCTGTCTGCTGGTTGTTTTTCTAACTGCCCAAGTGCCCGAAATAAAGATAACTTCAAAACTTTATAAAGAAGCTAACCTGCTGCTGATAGTATGCTGACACATGAGACCCACCAGCAGGGACAACTCCACTAAGCACAGATGGTTGTATTGAGACCGTTTCTGCTCCGACCTCTGCATGGTTCGGCTGAACGCCGCCGACCTTCCATCCAGACACATTTCTAACTAATGCCTGCGGATTGTACTGCGGCAGCGAGGAAATGAGATCAATCTGAGGAACCATTGTCACATAATCGGCTAATTCCTCTGACTCCGAAGTACGCACGGAGTCCCCATCGTCATTGGTATCTGCACTGCTGCTGTCAATATCGTCTAGGTTAGACAGCCGACACCGTTTCTGAGCCAGTGCTGCCCTGACCAACTGCCCATCTCCAGCTGGCAGCTGAACAACATTTTCAGTCTGATTCTGTTCTTCATTTACATTAGCTTCCATTTTTATAATGCCCGGCTGCTGGGTTTCATTATCGGCTGCCATCTCATCCGGCATAGACAAGTTAACCAAACTGGCAGAATCAGCAGTATGAGAACCAGCTGCTGATAATTCTTTGCAGCAGTTTTCTGCTAAGACAGTGGGTAACACACTATCACTTGCAGTAATGTTATGCATACTATAAACAGGCAATTGTGAAGACGAAAAAGTTTGAGACTCGGCAGTAGTGTCAACTGCAGCTGAGATTTGCGACACTGCCACTGCGGTAAGAACATCATTCTGGGTCGTCTGCTTCAGCGACAAGTCGTTAGAATGCTGTGGACCGGCACCCAACAGACAATGCTGTGTGCCATTTGCGTGAATTTTCGGAGAAACACTGTGACCTTCACCGCCCAAAGAATCCTCCGAATTAATGTGATCGACACACCCAGTGTGACACTTGTCAGCCAGTCCACACAATCTGTTGTGGACATCCGAGCAGTTTCTGGTAATGAAATCGTCGACATGGATCAGGAAGACGTGCTCATCGTCAACCGTGATGCCAAGAAGCCCCTGGACTCGGAGTCGATGCGAGTACTCGATGCCGGTGCGACACAGCAAACGAATTGTGTCGACTAGAACGTCACGGATTCGCTGTTCGTCAGGCTTCATCTTCACGGCCACCTGTCAAGTCACACAACAATTGAATGACACAATGCCTACTGGACAATTCGCCGACAAACCTACTCGCAGTCAGTCAGGTCACAAACTGGTCAGCTCATAGACGACAATTCATGGATTGGATTCGTGTATACTAATCCATGAATTTGTCCAGTCTATGAGTTGACATTGCTGACAACGAATTTAAAAAAAATACATTTACAGCAATTATGTGCTTCAAATTTTGCGTCAATTCATTTCAGCGAGTTGACTTTTACATGACTTGATGGAACGAGAGTTGGTTTGTCGACGAACTGTCCGGTATTTCGCAGTTATTATTAGAGAACGGACGATTATCGAATCAGTATCGTATCGGAACCGATACTGGGTGTATCGTCGAATCGGCTACTGTTGTATCGGCTGATATTTTACGTGCATCACTGCAGGTTCAGCAGCTGTTAAAGGTCCCATTACACAGCAGATCAAAGGACATTCATGCCCGTCACCCGCTGCGTGCGGGCGCACCATTTGATCCACAATACGGGACAGGGTTGGACGGGCGGAAGGAGGAAGACTGTACCCTGATACCAGCCTCCCCGTGACACCAAGAAGGCGCAGTACTGGCAAAGAATATAAATAGCCACGCAGCTATCTATATCTATATTCTTTGGTACTGGGTCTTGGCCACCAGCGACAGATGACGCCTCACCCCCTCCACCAGCAGGAAGTTATAACAACAGTCTCAACTCTCAACTGTCAATCATACTAACGTTTCTACGAATTAACCAGTCTTAAAACTGATTGAGTGCGCAAGTTGGTGTGTTGCTATTGGTCTACATGTTTAGCCTTGGATGGAGTGTGCCACCCATTGCAATAGAATAGCTGCATTCTCTAAACGACCAGCCTGGTATAATGATATAAGTAGCTGGGACACTAATGCAAGGAGTACTCGTATCGGTATCAGAAATTGCATATACACGAATACTCGTATCGGATCGTATTGGTGCATGCCTGTATTGTCCGTTCTCTAGTTATTACACTCTGCATATAGCATATAAAAGTATCAGTTAAACACACACGCACATCTAAACACCCAGCTAAATATAATCCTAACCTTAACCTTAACCTTAACATGTATATAGCATAAAAGCTAATGGTTACTGGATGATTCAGACAAATCATAGCATCTTCAGTTAACTATTCTTTGAATGGTACAAATTTTTAAGACTCGCATTTAGAGTAATTCTTACCTGCTAATTTCCTATTATGCTTGAGTGATATGAAAATTAACTACTCCAAAAGTTGTCCAATTAGCAAGTTGACCAGTCCACGAATTTACTACCTCAAGGTGGTTTTCTCCGCCAATCGTTCGGTAACCGAAGTAATTTGCTAGGCCTAGATATTCATTACATCATTTTCCGCCAGGGTTAAACTCTCAATGGTCTTGTTTTACTCGTCAACAGATTACCATTAAAAATATGTATGATCCTATACACAGATCGAGCTAGCCATGTGAATAGCTGGAATGCATAGATACGCACACGGCCAGTCATGCCAGCTAAACAAACATGTGGTCTAAACACACGGCTGAACCTAACCCTAACCCTAATGTGTGATCCTCCAACATTCGTTGATGATCATTGTTAAAGACACAGCGAGCCACGTGTAGAATACGGCCAGTCATGCATGGCTAGTGCTCGGTTTCGACTAATTACTGCATCAGACCAAGGGTTTATCATGGGTTTAAGTTTGTCGCAGCAATATGTGTGTTTTAGAATATATTTATGATGCTTATGTATTGTATATTGCATCTATGAACTTTGCACGTTGAGGTGTCATTTCACTTGTTAATGAATACGTCAGCATTCTAAGAAAATGCACTTCTGTAATTGTCAAAGAATTACGTAAACGCCTAAAAACATAAAAGGGCCGACACAGTACACATACTATGAAAACGTTGCTAAGTCTATAATCACTTTAATGGGTCATGGATTGTCTAGACCTAGTCGAGATAAACTACAAGTAAAAGGGGGATAATAGAATTGAACTTCAAACTTTACAACTACAAATTAATGTTACATAAAAATGCACAGCAGCAATACCTAAGTCTATCCTACAAAATCACAAAGTCAAACAGTCAGTCATTCTAAATAGTAGAGAAGGACCAATGTGGCATTTGAAGGCGAAGGCCAATTACCCATGCCCGATGCCAAATACCCCACCCACACGTCGCCCTGGACTGATGGAGATACAGCTGCTGCAGTGTATCTATGTCCTGCTGTGGTGGTGTCACTACTCACTACTTATCAATGATCACCTTGGGCGGGCGCCGCGGCTGGCGGCTGTGCACGGAACTGTGTATCAGACTGGCCACTGATGGAGTGGTGACGCATGTCCAAGGGTGTGGGCAGATGAGGGAGAGGGGGAAATTGAGGCAGCAGGGTAACTAATTGAGCGCAGATGTCAATGACTATTAGCTGTACCTGGGCTGGGCAAAGTACAGATCAGACGACACTACACGGAGCGTCTGCATGACAGGCGGGGACATGAAAAGGATGCGAGTGCATGGTCCTGGGTATCAGGTTACTAATATGGATGGCCATGGCGTGTGTGGGGTGACAGAGACCCCAGTTGGCCTCTGTCGGCGGTGGCATGTAGTCTGTTTCAGGCTTTGATCTTTGTGCCTCAGCTCTGTCCCGCTTTAATGTCAACATTACATCTGCACACTCACGAAACGAACCTACTCATGTTGGCTAAAACACTGACCAATGCTCACATCCACATTGGTCGTTCTCAACTAAATAGATATACATATACTGTAAAGTCCTGTAGATAACACAGTAGTAACCAGGGATGTTAGTCCTTGTCCTTGTGGCTTAGTTCTTGAAAAGTCCTTATTTTTTGGTATTCATAGTAAAGTGTCCGATACTAGAAAGATACATAATTGTATTTGTTTTCAAGAAACTACACAAGAATTATAATATTTTGAAAAACTAAAACGAAATCAAAATAAAAAATAT
>Ga0056115_1001478_pt1 | contig 11247 bp, 6 predicted proteins | sample WorMetOlspDAHAB1_FD_77007 | JGI IMG/M metagenome (GOLD analysis project Ga0056115, IMG submission 77007) | Marine gutless worms symbiont microbial communities from Max Planck institute for Marine Microbiology, Germany - Olavius sp. DAHAB.1 ... | reverse complement strand
TTGTCTAGGTAATAATACACGTCAACCAACAGTTCGTCCACCTTAACAGTCAGTGCTGACGCTGCTTTTCCTGCTGCCAAATGAATTAAATGACAAGCACAGCCCAAAATATACAGCGAAGGTGCTTTTTTCACCAAGAATGCTGCTACACCCTTATACTTTCCCATCATTACAGAAGCATTATCTGCTGCAAAACACACGCAATTATTCCGTGGAATACTGCAACGAGTCAGTTCAGCATCAAGAAGGTCGGATATGTTTTCACCAGTTGAACTGGTTGAACATTCTTTTAGGGACAACATCACACACATTACCTTACCCATTTCATCATCAAAATATTGGACACATATGGGATACAACTTCACTGACCCAAGATCATTACTTCCATCAGTAGCCAAAGCCAATGGGCCTGTTTGATGTGCTTTGACAATCCTTTTTGTATCCTCACCGGCCAATGTTTCAATAACGCATGCTGTCTTGGTCCTAGCACAGCCATACTTCGATGCAATGTTTGAATCTGGGAACATTTCTTAAATAATGGTCCTGCATGGTCGGCACATGCCAGTGGAATATTGTGCTCAACAAGAAATTCAGTGAACAATGCTTCAGCTCGGGTGACAGTCAAGTCCTTACTGTCAGTAAAGAAGTTTTCTATTTTGCGTGCAGGGGCACTCATGCCAACCCCAGCCGCATGCTTGGACGATTTAACATGCCTGGCAACATCAGAAAGTCCTCCGTGGCCGATGCTAAAAACGGAGTTGCATATGAGACTGTACGCATAGTTTTCACCGACCGTTGATTTCCGAACTACCGGGAATTTTACGGCATACTCTGAACGAAATTTCTGCAATACTCGTCATTTCTTAGGTTTAACCGGTCCTTTTTCAGCGTCAGAATCATAGTCTAGTTCTTCAACCGCACTGTGGGCTTCCGACTCGCAATCAGACATTAGTGACAATTAATTAAACAACTTTTTTGTCTAAAATTAAACAGGAAGCTCTTCCATACTTGTTGTTGTTGATATTTGTGATCATGTGACCACAAGGAGCCATCATGAATGGTCGAAAGTTAAGCGTGCATTTGAAATTGTACTGACATAACTCTTCTAAGAGAGGATAGACACTGAAGCTTGGTGCTATGCATTACAAAATTTGCCCATTTGTTCATCAAGCAAATCTTGCCAGAATTTCAACTCAACAACTTGCATTTTAACACTCTGAAACTATGATAACAAAAACAGGAAATCCTATTACTAAATCTTTAGAAATTTCAAATCATGAGAATCATCAATTTGTAAATAACACATGTGACACATAAAAAACAAAATCTGCTCAAAAAAGCTTAAGTTGCAATGAATCCAACATACTTTAATACACTACACAATAATCAGAGCTCGGGAGCCAAAATTATCACATCTTAACTATAGTATGGTTGTAATTCGGCACAAGTTACCTTAATGACATTTCCATAGCCGCACAACAAATTAAAGACACGCTGACAGTTAAACTTGATGTGATCCAGTCCATAAACCATGAGCACACAGGAAGGATTACAGCCACTGCCACTTGCCACTGCCTGAGATTCATAGGCGTTCAACAATGCTCCCTGAGCAGTAACAGGCACAAAACATAATCAGACAGACCTTCCAAACAACAATGTTAAGTTACCTGCTGCAAACTACAACAAATACATTAACATACAGCTTTGGCAAAACACAAAGTTTATCAATGGGCTTAGACAAGATAACACAGCACATGGGTAAGTTACCTGGTTAGTGACTGGTATAGCAGATGCTAATAACATTCGAGATGGCATCTAAACTTTGCCATTTTCTGAAGAGTACTCACAATATGACTGCCGTTTTTAGAAACCATGCAAAAACTTTCTTCTCTCAAATTTTTTATCATGCATATTTCTTTCTGCCAAACTTCTTTAATAGCTCTATTTTAAATACACTGCAGTGAAGAATGGGCCTATTATTTCAAACTATATTATAATATGTAAAATTTCTCAAATCTAGCAATGTAAATAACAAAGTATCAACACACAACAGACACGAGGCACAAACAGCATGATAAAAATTGTTAAAGATCAAAGAAAACCTAAACAAGGCAGATACAGAAATAAGAACATTCTATAAACAAAAACAGACGGCTATGTAGCTACATGTATTAAAAACTAACACAACATAAATGACTGACTGAAAACAAGCATAGTGCAAACAAGAATATGTCTCACTCAAAACGGACTGCAATTGCATCATTAATCCACCACAGTGGCTGAAGCATGTTTGTTAGGTGCCCCTGTTGTGACTCCAGCCACATTATAGCACCTTATAAACTGTCATCGTTATTGTGATTACTATTAATAGTATTGGCTAATAACAATGAAAAAATTACGTTTACCGGTGTTGGATATGAACCACCACCATCACCAAGGTTTGAGTAGCCACCAGGAGGACCATAATAAGCCTGCGTGTGATACTGGCCTCCGGGTCCATAGTTGCCAGGTCCAAAGTTACCCGGTCTTCTCATTGGCATGTCTCCGCCATAATCTCCTTTAACAGCATGACAACAGTACTTATCCGAAACTAAGCACAGAAATGAAAACACAGACGACAGTAAAAAAAGCTATCGGTGGCCATGCTTCAATGGCCAAGTGACTAACATCTTGGCTAATACGAACAACCAAAATTTGGGAAAGCTAAACCACTTAAAATTTAATTTCAACAATCTCAAAAAGTGAGGCAAATATGCATATGTTAATGGGATTTTAATTCACAGAAAACAGACAGGATGCTTCCAGATTGTCGTCCATAAACTGTGGACATTTCTAAGGTCAATGGCGAAACCATAAATAAGCTAAAAATGCTGGCTGCCACACATATGCTTCGTTCTTGCTATGCATGCTATACCACTGTGGTCAGCGGGCACTTGCCTTGGATGGGACCAAGCTCATGCTAGCTATGCATACCAGCCACTTCCAGCAACAAAAACAAAAATAGCAGTCTACAAATGGAATGTATAAACAAGCGCAAAATATGCAATCCCTTGAATATTCAGGGTGCAGCAAAAAAGTAGCTACTAAGATTTTTTTGCAGTTTTCTTGGCAATCAAAGTGAAATTTTACCCACATATTTAGTAGTTCAATGACAGACTAAGTATGTTGGTACAATTTCTAAGCAAACGAGAAAACTGCAAAACATCTCTGGAAGCTACTTTTTGCCACATCCGGTATACACACCATATGGCATAGGTCCAGCTCCATAGCGAGGTTCAGCTAGCAGCGGATGATGTCTTGAATCGGGATAGGACATCTCACCCCTTGCTACAGTACAACCAATCACAGAACATACTGTCCTATCTATCATCTACATACACATATTCATTTTATAGCAGCGCAACAAGCAGTCCCACGTGTTACACATATTTCCATTCCTGTCTGGATACCCCTGCAAAGCCGTTTTGCATGGACGGTTGACGCTATCGGCACTGACCACCAGCCACAGCAACCTGCAACACACAAAACACGAGAATCAAAGAGAATCACGTGACGATATTAGTTTGATGACACAATCGTAATCAACATTAATCTGGATACTGCATGACTATAAGACCTTAACCACTGACCACTTGCTTATGGCATGCAACATGGACTGATTCAACCACCCTAAACCTACCAAACTGTTGACTCCTTTTCTATTTTGCAGCAACAGTAAGTGAATAGGGATGATGTCAGTAAGTAATGTTTAATGTCCTACCCAACACATAATAGGTCACATAGCCAAACCAACAGTGTCAAAGCAACGAAAGACAAAATGGTAAGCGCAGAAGTATGAGAAACAGCGACAGACAGTGATAACGGAAGACCATCCAGGATTAATCCCATAAAAACAGTAGTTGCATAACGTATATATACAAAACTTTGCACAACACATGTGCACATCAAATTCAAGGTTCAACAAATATGCAGAGGAGAGTAAACGTTCTTGTGTTACGCCAATTTATTGACACATCTTCAAGCAAATGGTCACAGTAACTGCAAAATATTGTACAACATCCATCGAAGTTAATCCTAAACAGTCTCACTCTCTACAGACTGAGCTAGCTGTCAGGTAATTAACAAAGTGATGGAATGTATCTGCAAGTTAGTGACAAAAAGTGGTGATTTGCAAGTGTTTTGTGGATAAGAACAAAGACAGTTCAGCAATCGTAAACCTGAAACTAACAGCAATGTGGCGATATTAGCGACAAATTTTCCAGCTGCTATTTCATTCCACCTCTTTCAATCTCTCTCATAATGTCTTTCGTCTCAACACTCATTCCAATCCTTCATCCACTCTATCTCCAAAAGCAAATCCTCCACTCGGATCGAATTTTCTGAAGGCAAAGAGGGTGGTAGACGACTTTAAAACTCACAGAACAGTAAGGTCGATGACAACGATGAATGATTATTAAATGACACTTTAACCGCAAATTAATGTAAATGATAACTAAATGGTTTCAGCAAGATATGCAACATCTTACCAGTGTGTGTGAAGTGGTGCACGTGGTGAGTATAAGTGAAATGTGTCTGTCATCTGCTGTGTCTGTCAGCGGTGGTTGAATGCGTGACTGTACATATGCTGTGTCTGGAGGTCCAGACTGTCGTGCTGTATGCAGTGACTAGCTGGTGACATGTGTTTATGCAAGTCCAAATGTATGACCCAAGATGGTCCGTAGTGTAACTGATCATTTTATGAGAAATTAAGAACCAGCTAGGGGTAGTATTCAGTACAGTTACACGGAGTTTTTTTATGTAAGCAGTTACAACTTTTCCAGGGACATAGTACACAACACAATGTCAGTAATTAGCAAGTCAAAAAAGTGCTGAACATGATTGGAAACTCTAATAAATCATCTGTTAGCTTCTAAATACTAATCTCTATACACAATAATGCCATATACTACTGCTGTAATGCAAACTCACCTGAAAACACCAATCTATATTTTTTTCTTTACTATACTAAATTATTGCAACTTTGTTGAGGTAATCTGACTGCGAAAAACATTGTTCCATTTACAATTAATGGGTTTCCTTGTAAAGCTGTTTTAACATCACAGCACACGAAAGTAAATATACAAAAATGCTGTTCAAAACACTAGTGTACATCTGAAAAATTATACTGGCCTGTTTCAAATGCCAACGACCAGCGATATCATCAAACAGTTATGAAAGTGCCATCTCGAGATACATCACACAAATATACTATCAGGTACTACCTGATACCTACTCCAGAAACCACCGTAATCAGCAGAAATGTTAAACATAGATGAAAAATAAATGCCAGCAGAACTCAAAAAAAGAACACTCACAATAATTTCCAACAGTGAAATCCCAAGTATCTCCATCATTCTTCCTCACATTGAGAGTCGGCGGCTAAAAATAAATACAAAACAATGCTGACTGCAATAATCACCTCCACTATATAGCAAGCAATGGTGAACATTCTCAGAATGTAGCACAAGCAGATACCATATGACTACCTTGCTTATGATGGTGGTCGGGTTTATTTTAAATCTTTACCTGAAGCCAAATGAAGCTTCGTTTAACCAAGGTGTGCTGACAATTGATGCTAATTCCACATTTTCAGCTAAATTCCAAACACAAACCTCGACTTTGTACGAGCAGAATAAAATTTCTCATCTCAGAGCAATGCAAACAAATTTGCTAGGTCATTTCAGCCAATTTTAACATTTCTGTTTCCCTTTATTAATTAAATGGCACTTGTGTCGGACTTGTACTACTTAAATACCATCACTTAGTTACTATTATCAAAAAGCCTGTATTATGCTTAAAAGTTTCAGTGATATGTGTTATCACGTAATTTTGCACAAATAATACTGATGTAACATGCTAGCTGAGTGATTGGGGTTTAACGACACTTTGCTATAACATGTCACGTAACAAGACCATAGATGTAATGTATTCTGCAACAAATGATCAAGTATTAGAACACCAGAGTAACATCAAACGTAAGTCCATTGGGTGCCCAGCTTCATTCATATTAACCTACATGAAATGAGTGCCGTCACTACTGCCGCCGTTTGTACTCCCAATCAAAACAGACTTCATTCCTGGTAACAGGCTGCACATCCATTCAGTAATGTTTGTGGCATCTGCACTCCCGAGGAGATGAAACTTGTTTTTGCTTTACAAATGATCATCTGGGAAGCAGAAATCTTTTTCTTTATCACATTACCATAAATCATAGGCAGGTCATAAATGTGAAATTATCACACAGCAATAACAAATCAATGACAACACCAACAAACCTTGGCAAACTCGGCTTTTATTGTGCAGCAGCCGGAATAGATGTCTTGGCCGTGCAAACCATTCTTTGCCTGAACCGCAGTTTCAATGCAGTCGAACTTGCTAGCCGTCAAGAAATGAACCACATACGCTGGGTCAATATGCAACTAAAAATTACAGGATCTCAAACCATACATAATCTACATACTACACAAAATGATCTATAGTGTCACGCCAGACCCTAAATATGGAGCATGCCAAAATCACACTATGCAAAGAAAGAAAAATAACACACACAATACGTAAACACGTATGTATTGAATTCTGACATTACCTACATGAGCATAAATTGGAATGAACCTCTCTGCTACGAAGAAATGTAAATTAATTTCGTTCAACTAAAGCAACGAACTACATGCAAGGATATTCGACCATGGCCTGAACACCATTCTTTCTGAATATGACAATGCGAAGAACATTGCCAAATGGTGCACATATGGCACTCATGACTTCCTACAGAAGCACAACACACGACAAAGAATTTATTACTGCTCGTAAACAAAGCAATTTTTAAAATGTCAAATGCAGAACAACCAAATTGTACAAAATAAACAATTTCAATTTTAAATATAAATCACAGAACAACATATAAAGACAAATACTACCAGGATTCATCGAGTGTCTGAAATACAACTTGCTACAGCGGGAAATATTGGCAAGTATAACGTAAGACCAACCATGCAAAGATGGAACTGACAGAATGAGTTCCATCATAACATGTCAGGTTAAACAGCTTATACTGTTTGAGAATTTTCTGTGGTGAAAACAGCACAAAACAACCAAAGTGGTTGATGTATGATAGATTACTACCCAACATAAAGTCCCATCATTTCTTGGCAGCATCGTTCATATAGAGGAAGACGAAGACATACTTACGACCGTGATTGGGTGACGTGCATTTGAAATTGACAGAAGCACAACAGCGTTTGGTGCAGTCACAATATTGCCTCTGCGCATAAACCAGCAAATGTGTGATTCAATGTCAGCATAACATGAATCACACAATACTATCATAATAAATATAAATGAAAGTAAAAGCAATACAATTTGGCAACTGGGATACATCATGTATCCCCAAGTGTACTGGCAACAAGACTACGGCAAAAATGCCAGTACTATGACTATTAATAATAATAAATGTCAGTTGCTAGTGACACTACAAACAGCACGTACTCTGGTCGTTTGATCCTGGTACTTGTCGAGTAGTTAAACTGCGCTGGTTTATTGGCGACCAGTACATTATGCGCCTACAACATATCACCACCCACACACCTCAAATGAAGGCACTAAAATGATACATTACATTATAAACATTCAGTACATCAATCCATCGAAAAGATACAAGATAATGCCTAGTCGTCAAATACTACAACTGAAACAGTTCTTGCACAAAGGTTTAAACTGGTCATAACAATATGATAACAATTTTTTATCAAAATTACATAATTACATGAGCTCATACAGAAGCTGAATGTAGTCTACTATAGTACTTTGCAATTTTTGATTCAACAGATTGACGTTTACTGAGTGAATGTAACAGACATACAATAACACAGAAGCAAACAATATGCAAAGCTGACAATATAACAGCTGCAAAAAAATGAAGCTACAAAAACTAACTCTACATGAAAATATATCTCATTCTCATTAAACATTATCCGTGCAATATCTCCTGCAAAAATCGTCATAATTTAGTTTTTGGCTCATGAGTACAAAGCCAGAAGCAAGCGCTAAACACTGATGCTAAATCATTATTATTCTTACGTCCAAACTGTGCAAGTCTGGTAAAAGAGAAAGCCAGAAACATAACAAAATGTGAAGACTACAAATTTGTTACACCAATATGGAAACTATTAATTCTATATAAACGGTGTTAACCAATGCCAAGAACGTGAACATTATTAACATTATAACAGTCACCTGCGCATAATTCACTAATGCAGTTGCCGAATCAATACTCTACAGCAACAAAGCATACTATTACATACAGCAAAGTACAGGCACATCTCAATAAAAGCAAACAACAATTTGGCTGCCATTAAGGGTATCTGTGTAGTAAAAAAAGTCCTTCCCATACCACTTAGCCTATAGGATGGTGCTGATCTCTGATTCTATAGCCCTCAGACATGCACCAGCCAAAGCTGCAGGACCATGGACATGGGGCCAGTGTGTCAAACAGTGTGCCTGTTTACTCCTACAGCTAATGCTCATACCAAATTATGCTGCTTGGTGACACCTGAAACTTGACAGTGCAGTGGCTAGGACTGAATCGGCAATCTCCAATCACCAGTCTAAAGCCTTAACCAAGCCACAAAGCCACACCTGTGACTTTTATCTCTGTAGGCCTACTAAACATTTCAAAGCGAAAGGTCACGACAAAATGCAAATTAGAAAACTAGCTCTTGAGACTATTTCAAACATACTGTAACATTTTAAGTGTTACATGCATACACTGTAGGGACTACATTTCCTATTTCCAAACTTACAAGACAGAAAAAAATAAGAAAACTAGGAAACAGGAAACCAAACACACAATAAAGGAAAAGTCAGTGTAACTATCAGAATTTTGGCAAATCAGTTAAACAAAAACTAACAGTAGTAGTAATAAAAGTAAACAACTTACCTCAAACTCAATCAAGCCCATATTTCGGTTTGGAATTTGTATCACGTAGCTAATTAGCACAAAACAGCAACACATACAAAAGATCATATCTCTATTCAACACTGCACATTATATAATTACATAAAGTAACATAATAAAAAATATCAGAAAAGAGATGAAATAACTTGCACTTCAGTGATGTTACCAACAATTAATCATTGGAGGGTCTGTTGTATTTCCTACTTCTTGCTACAAACTGACAATGACCACAATCAGAACTTGTACTATGATTCGTTGATACATACCTAACTGTTCCAAAATTGACAACAGCCTCAAACAGGTCATTCTCAGTCACATGCTCTGGTAAACCGCGAACATGAACAACTGGAGAAGGTGGAACTTTATGGTCAAGATCACTGTGTTCCTACAACATACCAAGTATTGTTTTAATTCCTCCCCATCATGGTCAATGTTAACCTACCATGACTTCTTATAATAAAATTGAGCACAGTAAAATAGCAGATCATCATCAAAATGGAATGTCAGTTGTGACCATTATCTCTTGCTGATTATTCCCATTCCTATCAGGCTTTTTTTAGGCCTGGTGAGGTCATTTTTCAGGCCACTTAACAGGATAACCGGAAAATTTGCCGACAAACCAACTTGCGGTCAGTCGTGGACTGGTGAATCTGCACACTAGACAAATTACAGACTGGACAAGACCAGACAATTTACAGACTAGTCTATTCGCTGAAATGTCTGACAATAAAATATGAGTAAACAATTACTCTCTGAATGTGACTTCCATGAGTTTAGTCCATCCAAATCTGCTGGTTGTCTAGTCTTCAAGTTAACCAATCAGTGGCATGACTGAATGCAAGTTGGTTTGTTAGCAAATTGTCCAGAATGCACCAATTGGACCAGACCAGATTTTATTATGACCAAGAGTCTCTTATTAGTAGTAATGTGCACAGCCAAGATACCTCGATACCTATCATCAATGTAATGATACCAGTATCACCAAGGTCACGATATGCAATATATCACAGCAGTAAAAAAATACAGTGAGAGCGCGCAAGTATCGCGATTACTGACAATACCTGACAGCTCATACCACTTGCATGGTAACGACTTCAGTTATCGCACAAAACTACTTATTAGACAATATATCACTACATGTTCGGTTCAGAGTTTCGACGATATGGATTTCCAGGTTATTTATGCCACATTATGGCACTCTCATAGAAGTGCACGTGACTTCTCCATAGAACAGCTATTGGTAGTAGTAGGGTTGGGAATATGATTAGGGTTGGGCTGAGTTTTTGGTGACTATTAACCTATTAATTATTAATTATTAGGTTACATATTCTGTGACGGTGATTTTTCTGCCTGGTTACACGGTCTGTCTAATTACCGCATAGGACCGCATCAGGGGACATCGGACTGCATTGGAGTTTCATAGTTAAACGCATCGGACGAAATCTAACTACATTGGACATTCTCAGTACCACATCGGACCTCCCAAATAAGCCTAACAAGTTTTGAAGTTGTTCTGATTAGTAGTAAAAAACAAGGTTGATTCGTTCCATTTTATACGACTAGTGTTTTTGTAGTTGCTAAACTAATGCAAAAAGTGATAGAAGCATATGCCTGTGACTATTTTTCTACGTCTACATCTATGTGATCGTACTGACAATACGGCCATAGGATGACAGGTCCGCATCATGCTAAATATAGCTAAATCGGATGCTTATTAAACGTGGTTTAAAAAAGTAAACTTGTTTATTACGAAGCAACGATGTCAATGTCGACAGTGGCAGTGTTCAAATTTACGCCGGCATTCACCTGACCTAATGCTTGGGCTATTATTGTATGTATATGAAGTCAAATTTTAAAAAAACGTTGTCAGTCATGATTACAAACTAACCGTTCTTTATTAACGTACTACTGCTACAATATTTTGAGTTGAACAGTTGGTCTTTTCTGACTGTCTTGGTCACGTCTGTGGTCCGATGCGGTACTATATGACACTCCGATGCGGTCCAATGTGGTAATTAGACCGACCGTTACGTGCACTTCAACGACAGCGCCCCCGATTTTAGTAAACGAAGCTTATTTTATAGGCGTAGTAGTCACGGAATGGCGAGGAAACCGGGAACATGGGTATGTTAGAAGGTTAGTGCTACAATGAGATCGGCGATCTCAAAATAAGCACTGTCAAAATTGCTATAATGAGATCACGTTTCGTGATTGGTCAACTCGGCTGTTCCAACAATCCCCTCTGTATGATCTCA
>Ga0056115_1001477_pt1 | contig 11247 bp, 3 predicted proteins | sample WorMetOlspDAHAB1_FD_77007 | JGI IMG/M metagenome (GOLD analysis project Ga0056115, IMG submission 77007) | Marine gutless worms symbiont microbial communities from Max Planck institute for Marine Microbiology, Germany - Olavius sp. DAHAB.1 ... | reverse complement strand
GCATGAAACACATGCGCTAGCTTATACATTTAAAGCTGGCAGTTGGCAGATTTAAATGTGCTAGCGCATATATTCATGCTTATAATTTATAACATTAAATTTTTTGCTGTTTTCGAGCGTCGGCTTATACAACATTGGATAGACTGTATGCAGTTTTTTCTATATAATACAGTATTTATCGATCACTCAAAATGTAACCCTTTGTTGGAGGTGACAAGAACTATTAGTTTAAAAGATGGAGATAAACACTTACCTGAAAATTTACTTTTGACAGTCGAAAACACAAATTCCTTAACCACTAAAACTACCTCGACCGTGTTTGCATCCACAACCAAACATAGATCATTTATTATATTTTGCAGCTGGAAAATTATTTACCATAGATAAAACATGAAAAAATTTTTGACGGCGGTGGTGTCTCATCCAACCCTGTGTCTCAACCACCCCCGGTCTCACTAAACAACTATTCCAAACCAAATCTGTGACAGCGAATATTGACAGAACGTAGGCTGGTGTCTTATGTACAGTTTGTTTTGTACTGACTCCTGCATTTTCTCGTTGCCTTCATTCCATGCACCACAGAGGCTGTGGTGTGCGGCTTTGTAGCAACTCAGATGTCATATCTGTCGCAATCCAGTTGAGAGCTGCTGCATCTCTTATGAGATTCTGTCGCGCTGCTACTCTTTGACAGTTATGCAGCATCATACAGCATTACTATTAACTGTGTGCACTAGTGAGATGGTATACCCTACAGTCTGTGTATATATAACATGTCTCTCTCGCCTTTATTTCTTTCACATCACTTGCATATTTGCTTAACTGAGACGTTTTGTACTTCCTTACTTATTATGCACATTGCACTGCTGATATTTAGTGAAAACCACTGTACACTGCATGCACTATTGTTGTTGATATTGTTATGAAATTATGATGCAGTTTCACTTTTACCTGTTCATTGGCGTCATTTTCTGATTTTAGGGCGTCACTAAAATAACCTTGCAGCTACCATGCATGTTGTAGATAAGATTATTGATACATATAACGCTTGAAGAAGTACGGTTAGTTGCTGGTAACAATGTATTTTAAGCACTTGTTTTCATTAATGCACACACATACCGTAAAATCTCGACGATAAGCCGCATGATTTTAACCTGAATTTGGTGACCTGAAGTTGGGATGCGGCTTATCTACAAGACAAACTCTACTACAAATATTTCCAGTCCGTAAAACCGCAACACTGAACTAGCAAAATGCAATTTCGGGCAGTTAGTGGTTTAGGCTAGTGATGTTTTGACTGTTAAATAAATCAGCTTTGGCACCTGTGTCAATGCGTTAACAACTTATTATGAAATTCGTCGAAATGGCCCTTCACCGGCGCTGTACTTCAGTCCGCTTCTCGATCCATCACCCGCGTACCCTGGGCCGACCATCGCGGGCGGGCATCCGCGATGGTCGACCCAGGGTACGCGGGCCGTTGGTAGGTCGGTCAGTCGGTGGTATCAAATTTCTCACGCTATTCAGGTGCGCAGGTTCATTCACTTGGGTGACGCGCATTCCAAGCAGTGGGCAGCGCTAAATGCGTCATCTCTGTGAGCATACCTCGTTAACGCACTTGACAACATCCACGAAATACACCTGCGGCTTATCTATAGGAATTAACGTTTTACCGGGATTTTGACACATAATTTGGGCTTGCAGCTTATCTACGAGTGCGGCTTATAGTCGAGATTTTACGGTACTGAATAAAAATGAATAAGTGTACTTTGACTTTCCATAATCGCAACTGTTGCCACTGCAGTCATCCATTTTCCTCCTGCAGTTTCCACGCCTGCAGTGATGTTAACCACGTTAACAGGTTCAGTGGACTGTAAGACTGGCAGTGATTGGCCAATAACATTGCAACGCAATCCAGTTTCGTTTGCCAATCATGCGTGCCGTTACATGGTTAACATCACAGACGGCGGTGCTATGGTGCATGCTGCTCAGTTGTTCCACTTCTGCCAGCACGTCTGAAGTTATGGCCTTATGACGATTTATAAATTATTGTTTAAATTATTATTATTATTACTATATTGCCGTGGCAACTCTGCAGATCATTCTTGACCATTATCGAATTACCATTGAAATCAGTGTGCCTTGAAATTGCGATGCACCTGCAAGTCTTGTTTTGATGAAGTAAGCCAGCATGTCATAGGGATCCATTGTTTCTGAGACAAGGTGAAGTTGTAATTGTTATTTAGTTTTAGTTATAGTTTTTTTTTCAGAAATAATTCTTATTCATTTCATGGCAACAAACCAACGTGCACCATAGCACCCTCGTCCGTGATGTAAAGGAACGCCTGGTTGAGAAATGAAGTAAATGCAGGCTACCGATGAACAGTGCATCTTGAGTTTCTTTGGCAGTGTGTCAAGTGGTATTATGTGACTATGGGGGCATCAGCAAGTTCAGACATGTTGACTTTTCTTAGCAGAATTACAGTTGAGGACCATTCATATCATGATGTGTGATGTGCTGTGTGATAGTTGCCTCATTTTGTTCAGATACTGGTTGAGCTGTTCATGAACAGTAGTTTGATGCTATCTGTGTTGCATTTAACATTTCTCTTATCTCCTAACATTCTGGATGACAAATGCTTGAAACTGTTTTGCAGAACTAGTGGGACTGGTGGCGACCCTGTGAACGAAAATTAATGGCAAAATTTCAAAGTTTTGGGAATTTTAATTACAGTTCTTGTTCATTTTTCTATTTATATTTTAATTCCGATTTCATTTTGTTTTCAAAGATATAATACTCAGTTTAGTTTCTTCAAAACGGCTACAAATAATTATCATTCTCGTTTTGTTTTAGTTATTAAAAATAGCATTGGTTGCCATGCACAGTGGTCGGGGTGGTTTAACCACTTGAGCATGGCGTGCATCACATATTACACTCTAAATGTGACTTATGGAAGGATTTTGATCCTCCTGATGTCAATAGTTACTGCCAAATATGTATGATGCATAAAACAGTGCAGTCAATCAAATCACAGTGATTACAAAGTCCATGAAAGCGAAGTCGATGTATGGATAGTTACAGCAAAATGTCTGGGAATTATTGATGGAACAAGTGTGTCTTTAGTTGTGGCTGAAATCGGTCAGGGAGGCGGATGACTGAATATCAGGAGTCCAGCTGTTCCAGAAGCAGACCATTCAGTGCTTGAAACGCCATGACCGCAACTTTGTACTTGTAGTCGACCCATTATGGTACATGCATCCAGTGGAGGACTGCAAAGGCGTCAGTGATGTGGTCGTAGCGTCGGAACCAGAACACCAGACGAGCTGTAGCGTTGAGCACAGACTGGAGTTGTCGCTGAAGATAGGCTTGTAGAGCAACCATTGTGAAGTTTCTAAGGTCGAGTCACGAGTGGATAAGCAATACCACTAGTCGCTGGAAACAGTCATTGGTGACATAGCGACGAAGATGGTGAAGCTGACGAAGAGCAGCAAAACAACACGAGACGATTTTCCAAATGTGTGTAGCCACACCTAGATCATTGTCAATGAAAACGTCAGATCTTGAAGAGAACTGACAAGGTGAACATTGACGCCAGCAACTAGGACGGAAGAACTGGAAAGTTGTGATGGCCTGCGACAGGATGTACACCACATCACTTCCGTTTTATCAGCGTTCAATTGAATCTAATTAGATCGCATCCAGCCAGCAATGTCTTCAATGCACTTAGAGATGTCAGCCGACAAGGTAGACGTTGTGGCAGACCGGCAAGAACCATAGATTTGATTGTCGTGACTCGTGAGCATATTGGTGTAGCAACAAACCATGTCCTTCAACAATTGACGCCAAATCAGCAGTGATAATAATGAAAACTATTGGTTCTAAGACCAATCCTTGTGACACACCACAGCCGAGGTTGATGAAGGAAGAACATTTCCCGCCGCAACGCACATACTGCTTGCGACCAGCGAGGTAAGACCAAAACCACGCAAGAACTACATTGTCAACACCAAAGGTGAAACACAGTTGTTTCTGCAGCATTTCGTGGTCAACAGTATCGAGGCCAAGAGGTCGAGTAGGACAAGTACAGCAGTGACACGTCACTCAACTGCGTCAAGAAGGTCCGATAGAACACGAATAGTAGCAGTTTCAGTCGAGTCGCCGCGACGGTTGCCAGACTGGGTAATCGGCCGTAGATGGTTGTTTTCAAGGTACGTGACGAGCTGCTGAGCAATCAGATGTTGAAATAGGTTTCATTGAACTCCCTGTGCACGTTCACAGTTTATACTCTATTTTTGTGATTATCCATGATTTTGCAATTGTGAAAATTCTGTGCTTTGATAAATCAGCCACAGTGAAATTGATGCTTTATACGCATCTTCCACATTCTGTAGAATGTGGTAGATGGGTGTAACAGCTGATAGTTGATATTTTGTTATGTGGTCAGGAGGGTGAGATGCCTATGGAGGAACTGCTTGCAATGTATGGCTATGGTAGAGCTAGTGAGCAGCCAGTGTTGCCACCGTCAGATCCTGCAGCATCAAACTCGGCCAATTGCAGCATTGTCAGCAGCAATAGTAGCAGTGATGGTGAGGATGACGCTTCATCAGTTGCAGCAGCTGGTGAGGACGGGCAGGTGGGGAATGGAGTTAGTGGTTTGCTGGGCGTCAGTGGTGACACATCGATGCACACGTCACGTCTACTTCGATGTGAGTATGCTTGTTAACAAGACACACAAGCTTTTAATGTCACACTTTGTAATTCAACATCAGTATGTTAAATGTTTTTAAAATATTAAAATGGCACTGTATTTCTATAGCATTAATCAGTAGTAAAATGAATCTGAAAATTGGAAAGAATTCCATATTTGTCCACCTTAAATTTTTGCTCCACAGTTTAGTTAAGACAGTATTAACATATCGGTAACGAAGATGTGCTGGGTGCAGCAAAAATGTAGCTCCTTGAGCGTTTTGCAGTTTTCTCGGCAATCACTATGAATTTCGAAGCAGAATTTTATCTATTTATTTAGTCATTTATACACATTACACACATAACAGTCTTATCAGCATACAATTAAGTCACAGTTTTTAAAAAGTTACTAGCATTACAGTGATTTTAACATGCTCAAAAACGTCCAAGCAAATCACACAGCAGAATTACAATGTTCAAGCTAAAGTAATAACGCAGCATAACATTGCAATGTTTACCCTTAGCTGCAACGCAGGCCTTCAGTCACTTTGAAAAACTTTTTGTAACACTGTTACATGCACTTGTAATGTCAGTAAAATTTCACTTTGAAATTTATGTGATTTCAAATTTCAAAAACATCTTGGGTGCTGCCTTTTTTGTACACCCTGTAGATTTCATATTCTACAAATTGTAGGACGTAAAATTCCATAAATTCGTTGAAAATAGTTATTTCTTAGTTTAAGGTGATAGAACTGGAACTCTTTTACAGATCACACACTCGCACGGTAGTGCGAGAGTGTTTTAAAGGCGACGAAGCAATGCGTGATTACGTCTTGGATGGCACCCGGTGTGCAAAATTTTGTAACTATCGGTTCAGGGGTTTCAACTTCCAAAATACGTGATTTTGCCGTGCCTTTGGGGTGACTAGTTTTTTGTTAATTTTTTAGGGAGGTTTTTCAGTAAGGCTACAGCTATAGTATACCCTTGAACGGATTTTTACGCAAAATACGTCAAAAGATGCCGTTCCAGGTAAGGAAGTGCCTTTTGCGCATCACGATGACTATATTTAATATTTACACCCTTCAATTTCCGAAAAACCGCCATTTTGTGGACCAATTTTGACTGGACTTGGTTTTTTTGCGGCCAAAAATTGTTTTAACGTCGGGATGCTCCAATATAAACTACCCTTAATCGTCATCGTAGCACCATAAAAGTTGTATAGTGAAGTGACATTTTAGGGTCAAAAAATTGTTATGTGTGGTTTCGGGGGACCCCCTGTGCACAGGTCATGTGATACTGCGCATGTGCAGTAAACTTTTTAGCCTTTACAATGGGATAAACGCTATCTTCGCTAATAACATGGCTTAATCTTCATCGTGTCTCCCTTAAAGTGACAAAATGAAGAAGTAAATTGGGTTAGGGATTTCCAAAATGTGAACCATTTTTGCCCGCCGGTAATAGGTCACGTGACACGGCGCATGCACAGTGACAGTGCCTGATAACGGAAATGTGATCAATTTCAGTAATTCATAACTCAGTAACCGATAATCATAGGGTAATCAAAATTGGTATGTGTGTTGGGCATGAGAGGCACTGTATATGAAACACTGTCAAGGTCAAAGGGTTAGGTCACAAGTTCACGCGACGTAGTAGCACAAAAACATAGAATATATCCAGTAAACGTAACTCTGTAGTGGAAATACATCTGTCTTATAGGAAATCGAGGCCGCCGGAGCGAATGGCGAGGTCGGATTTTTGACCGGAAGCTCCTAAATAGCCGTTTCTGCACATTTGCGGTGAAAATATGTGCAAACTCGCTTTAGTGTTGTCAAATGCCACAATTTATCCCCTTTATAAGAAATCATGGTCGCTGAACACAATGGTGAGGTAAGGTCAGTTTTTAGACCGGAAGCAGAATTAACGCTATTTTGGCGCATGAGTACTAAAGAAATCACCAAAACATAGCGAAAATGTATTCCGACAGAAGAGTTATTCCCCTGTTACAGGAAATTGGGGTCGCCGAAGCGAATAGCGACGTCAGATTTTTCACCTCAAGATCCTAAATAGCCATTTGTGCGCATGTGCAGTGAAAATAGGCCCAAAACTCGCTAATCATGATGTCAAATCACCACAATTTTAGCCCCTTTCTAGGCAATCATGGTAGCTGAACACGACCGTATTTAACAATAGTATTTAAACTAGAGATAAGATTAATGCTGTTAACATGCCAACTCTCACAATTAATACAGTTAGTAAAATAGCAAGTGTAAAAACTTAATTGTTTAAAAAAAGTCTTTAACGTCGACATGGCCTACATCACACAACTAAAACGGCAAAAATCAAAAAGGTGCTATTACTTAAAAGCACGTTGACGTTATGGCAACATGCTGCAAAAGTAATAGCACATTGTTGATTTTTGCTGTTTTCGTTGTGTGAAGTGGGCCTTGTAGGCAGGGTGGAGGGGACATATGGTTCCCTTCTCCTACCATACAAACATTGATCTAAATTTTGTAATCTAGGGCCGAAAACCTCAAAATTTAAATCCAACCTACTTTGCTCTATACAGGCGTACCCCTTGCACGATTTTCATGAAATGTGCAGCAACTGACTTTAATTCTTAGCAAGTGTTTAAAATTTAGTGCACAGTGGTCAGTAAATTACAGATTTATAAGTAAAAGTTCGGGCATCTCAAGTTCTCAGCGGCCGCTCCCAAATTTTTTAGGTGCCCGTGCTTTGAAAATAGGGGTTGGAAAAAAACTTTGAGGGTGCAAGAAATTGGATGACACACCTTACAGCATGCAAAGTTTGGTGGAGATTAGTTAATGCCTGGCAACTAGTGTCCAAAACACGATGTTTGTACATATGTTTGTGGCTTTGTATGTCACACTTTGGATGGATGGCAGTGCCCCGCTGATAGTACAATTGCTCAATTTTGTATAGTGTTGCCATTTCTTGATCAATTTTAGTTCTGTTTTCGGCATTTTATAGATAATGAAATGCGCTTTAAATTTTTATACCTCTGATAGTCGTTGCTGTATGTCGCTACAATCTGCATTTTATTTGAAATTTGGGAAAACTGACCAGACATTTTGTCTGGAGCACTTAGCCCATTTACAATGAATCCAGAATAATATTTCCACAGTAGGCATAGGTATAAAGATTTATATGCATCAAAAAAATTTTCTGATATCTTCTTAACAGACGGCATTACGATAATAAAACCTGTGTCGGGGTCTCCAATAATTGGCCGTCAATGGTCAACGTGTGCACACCATAAATAACTGTCAATTTTTTTATCCATTTTCAAAAATTTGATGCAGTCGTATAGCCAAAGGTTCAAAGATTTCTATACTTTAAATTTTTTTACAGCTCCCCTGGTGATTGAATAATGAACTGACAAATTTTAAGATGCCGATTTTGGAGAAGTTATTGGCTGTGTTATTGTGTATTTTTTGAAAACTCTGTAGGAATTCGAGTACAGATGGGCTAACTCTGCAGGGGAATTGTACAGCATATCCACCCTGTACTGGTGGGATGCCCTAAAATTTGAAAATACAAATATTTTTACCGACAGAATCAGCCTGTGTTGCATCTCAAGATTTCTCTCGTTGTACGCACAAATGCTGAACATTGTAACTGCATTTGCCAGGAGTTGCTGGATATCATATTTCCACCAGTTACAAAGTCTACGAAGAAAACATTTATAAATGAAATAAGAAGTGAATGTAGAGTGAATTTTACACCAGAAATTTAACAGAGAAGTATAGTGGATAATACACTACCAAAAGTTTCCAATATCATATTACATGGCAGCACCACAATTATTCCAATCTGCTTTGAATACTTTTTACGAGGTCTTTTTCTCTCGAATTTCCTTGTAACCCAAATACTGCATATCGATGTGGGTGCAGTTGGATACCACTGTATACAGTCATTGTTGCGGCTGGTATGTGTTGGCTCTTGAGGAGGTGACACTCGCATTTGCTGGTTTTCAAGTGATTCTTTTAAGCGTCTGTGTGTGGTGATTATTAACAATGAATATGCGATTCCAGTGCAATGCAACAAGTACTTGTTGATGACTTTCTTGTAACTAATGTTATGAGAAATTTACTGGATTTCTAATGTTGTAACTTCATTAAACACTGCTGCAGAGTGTGAGTATGCAAGAGCATTCTGGATGTGTGAGTATGCAATCTTTTGTGAAATAATATGCCAATTTTTTTAATATAATCTTTGAAATCATAACGACTGCGGTTTTGGTTGTTGCTTTCGATGGAATAAGGTGCTTGTAATGATCATCATCGTCTTCATCAGCATCATCAGTAATCATTTCTTCTGTGCCCACTCCAAGAAGAATGCCTATCCATTACAACTCTCTGTGATTAAAGCAAAAGTAAAACCCCAGTGATGAAACTAATGGAAAAATAAAATTTTGAAAAGGAAATACACTGTACAATGATGATTATTTGATGCATTTCAGATTTATTTGGTCTATATAGATTCTGTGATAAATATCTTACGGCATCTGAAATTCATGTTGATGAGGTCTTGTTTGATTTTGAGGCATTTTGCTTTGTCAGCTGATGATATTGTGGCAAGTTCTGACGATGAAGATGATGACGAGGATTATGATCCAGATAATGATGACTACTGGAAAAAGGTTGTCGTTTCGTGTATTTTCATGCTCAACATTTTTATAAGATGTGATTTCAATCATAACAAATTTGCTAGTCTTGCTAGTGTGATATGTGATAATTGTTGTAGGGATTGAAATTATCTCGTTACTTTGGCTTATACTGTGGTTTTTGCTGCTGTACAAGTTGCAATATTGCTGCAGTTGTTAAAATTGTCTATCATGTGGATCATATGATTGTATCAGTGTGGAAATATATTTAATCACCGACACTGATGAAACAGATGTGCTGCATTGTCAAACAGTGAATTATGTAATAGTTCACTTTTAAAGTGCTGCCTTCAGCCTTAAGGCATCCTGAAGTTCAAAGAAATTTTTCTGAATGTTTTGATGACAGCATTAGAACTTTGGCCTTTTTTGGTTTGTGTGTCCTCAGTGGCAAATATCATAAAAAGGAGATATTATGCAGCACTACTTCGCCTAAGTGTCTCATACTTGGCTGTCTCAAGAGTATGAGAATTATTTCTAAATATAAAATGTGTTGTTGTCATTCATAATTGATTGTATTGTTTTCTGGGTTCCCTTTAATGTCTTACAGTTTGATTTTGGCATATCATACAATCCATAATCGTCTACTTTTTCAGATATATGTAAGATCCTCAATCATGATATTCAACAGTAGTATGCTGGCCTATGCATTGTGAAATTTTCAAAATCCTCCTGTAAAAGTTTCAGCTGCAAACATACTTGTTCAGTCCAAAATTACAATTCATCTGAAGCTGCAATCTGGTATAAACTATTAATATTTTTTTCTGCAGAATTAATAGCTGTCTCCTGCACATTTTATTTTTCTTTAATTTAATTTTATTTTTTTAAATAAATATGTAACGTTTGACCGAACATAGTTGGCAACCGTCTACACGACAAGTTGCATTGTTGCCATAGGTGTGTGGTCATAATGAAATATGGTAGATTTCGTCTCCCGGGTGGCTTCGTTATGGGAGGCGGGAGGTGATGGCTGAAATACAGGAGCTCCTGTAAAATATGGGATATCTGGCAACCCTAATTCTAGGTGTTATTTTGTACCTTCTTACAAAATTTGAGTCTCCTTGCTGAACTTGTAGCTGTTTTTCCATAATCCAAAATGGTGGCCATCTGCCATTTTGGAATTATAATGACGTCACTTAGGACAGTCCACAGCAAGCATTTTGCAGTATTGTGCTGTAAAATTTAATTCTGATACGTTACTGAGTTTTGAAGATATTAACTTTTTCATTTTTTCCTAAAATGGCTTGAAAGTGCCTAACCATATCCCCATTTTGAGGGTTCTTGTGGAACTCTGACCCTCTAAATGTGGTGAGACATTGTCTGGACCCCCAAGAGGCACATCTTTGCACGAATCTGCATTATTTGAGCCATCGTGCGTCAAAATCCACTGGTGGATCACTTCAATAGGCAATGACAGGAAAAATAATTGTGGTATTATATTTTTTGTATTTGGCCAGATGCTCCCTTACCAGTGATTTGTCCAAATTTTGGGTTATATGTCCATCTAGTGGATGTAATCTGTTGGGTAATCGGTTCAATCAATCAATCAATCAACTATTTTATAGTGCGCCTAAAAGTTGACCAACTGCCAACTTAGTCTGCCACACTTAGGAATAACTTAAACGGAAAAAATAGAACTGAAACATAAAACCGATGATATTCTGAAAAGGTAGGTTTTGAGCTCAGAGTGAAACAGTGAAAAAGTGATGGAAAGTGATAGCAGTGTGTAGCAAGTTAAACCGGCATGTTCAAATGATGGTCCCTGAGAGGGGGATGAATAATTTGGATGAGGAATCCTGAGTGATGTAGGAAGCTGGTTCCAAAGATGAGGTGAAGCATGTCGGAAGGAGCGGTGAGTGACTTTGAGTGATGATGATGGTTTGAT
>Ga0056115_1001476_pt1 | contig 11249 bp, 13 predicted proteins | sample WorMetOlspDAHAB1_FD_77007 | JGI IMG/M metagenome (GOLD analysis project Ga0056115, IMG submission 77007) | Marine gutless worms symbiont microbial communities from Max Planck institute for Marine Microbiology, Germany - Olavius sp. DAHAB.1 ... | reverse complement strand
TTTAAAACAGAGCTAAAACAGAATACCTGGCACTCAAAAAATACACATAACTTAATTTTTCAGATGGATGGACTGAAGAGATAAGAAGTCTTTAAGTCTGTTTTTTAGTTTATTTGTATAATAGTTCTAACTTTTCAAGTTGTGTAATGTTTTGAGTGAGTCATTAATATTAATACAGTGTAAGTATGTTGTTTGCAGTGTGTGTGTGAATAATAATAGTACCATTAGTAAATGATAATAGTGTTGCAAATTGCTGTCATATGTCATCATTTACAAAGTGAAACTTTGATGCTTGATTCACTACTATAGAGTACATGAGAAAGTTCATAACTGTGGTTTGCTTGAAAGTCATTAGGAGTATTATGTCATGTGAATGTTGCAGAAAAGAAGAATGTCCTGACTGTGGGGAGTTGATTGATGGACCTGTGAAGCTTCCGTGTAAGCATACACTCTGCCTGAAGTGTGTCGTTCTGCGAAAGCAGCTGTTGTTTTACTATTGTCCAACGTGTGAGAAGCCATTTCCAGAAGACTTCAAAGCTGAAGTTATTGCTAGCAAAAAGTTAGTGTATGTGTTTATAGTCATGCGACTTTGTGTTCATTAACATTTTGGATCAGAAATGCATGTTCCGGTTTTATAATCAATGTGATTTAAGTCCCTCTTCTGCTTTTTTGTGTTCAATAAATTAATGCAATATATTACTTACTCGCTAACTTAGTGCAAGCCATTGTGGCTCTTCGAAACTTATGATTTGCTGCTTGTCAGTTAAACACTGCAGCAACAGCCAAACTAATCACTAATGCTTATCACTTGCTACCGGATTTTGGTGAATAAAAGATTTTCATTATATTCGTCATGTTTCTGGTCTTCTTTGACCATCTACAGCATTCTGTACTGACTTGCATATCTTCTTTTATTCTCAATAACTGAAAATAATGTTATTTTATTTTTGGCTGTTAAATTTTATTATGCTAAGCTGCATATTTTTAGTACTGCTTACATTTATTTTGCTATAGAGTGTTTATGTTCTGGTTAGTTGCTTTCATTGTCGTCCTTTTTCGTTACTCTTTACACTTTTCATAATAAAATAAATTTCTTTTTGTTTGTTTGACGAGATCCATTACATCACTTCTCTTTCATCGTCATATCTCTATCGTTAAGAAAACAAATTTAAAGCGCCTGTCGCAGTTGGAACATAAGTGCTACAGGCAATTTAGTAAACCTGAAAAAACAGTTAAAATTGAATAAAAATGAGTCAGAAATACAAAGTCCTAACGATAAATGCTTTAAGAGTGTTTTAAACAAAACTGTTTCCTGTGTGACAGATGTGTCGACGTGGCTGGGTTTGTTGCAGGAAGGAGATGGACGAGCACAAACAGTACAAGCAGAGATGCAACACTTTCTTCATGGATCTCGTGTCGCGGCTTTGCTTTGGCGATGACTCGGCGCCGCCAGAAGGGGCCGTCATTCGCCGACTGATGGGCTACATCACATGCAAGTCGAAAGTCTCTGAGAAGTTGCAGAAGCTGAAAGGTGCGACAGCAGCCGATGTGCAGAAGACGAAGAAGATGTTTGATGAAGCGATTGATGCTACTCCGGTTGTACGATCGTTTCTACTTCAGCTTCTGCTAAAATCCGAGTAAGTACACAGTGTACTCAAATGTGATATTTTAGAGTTTCTCGCATGCTAATAATAATAGTGTTGTGAATTGCTATTGTATTTCATCATTGACAAAGTGAAACTTTGATGTTATTGTTAAATTTTATTATGCTGAATTGCCTTTTTAGTACTTCTGACATTGACATTGACAGTGCTGTTGAGTATTAGATGCTGGTCTGTAATTTTACTTACTTTCCTTTTTTGTGTACTTCTATGCAATTTTCTTAATAAAAAAATAAATGTTGGTTTGGCTTGATTGTTGTTTTATTATGTACGCTGTTCGTGATAAGGTTCAACAATTGTGGTACAGTGGAAGTTGTATTTTATCAGTAGAGCATTTAGTAACTGGCTTGTTGTTCCTTCAATTGCCATATATTGTTTGACGTGTAGCATTGAGAAGGTGCATCAGTACATGCAGGAATTTTTTGATAACGCTCAACTGTTGCTGGTGACTGATAAGGAAGATCAGTCACTGATTGTGGAACTGTGTCTGCTTTGCATCCACTGTCTTGAGGTATTATGCTGCTGTTTTTCCTATATATGAATACGTGTATGTGCTCGTAAGTCACCTGGACATTGCAACAATACATAAATGACGTAAATGATCATTTTGTCGTTATTGTTGAATATTATAGTACAAATTTTCTCTCTGTATCTCAAGCTGTCATTCTGGCTGTGAAATTTCTGCACGACGCATTCCGCTGCTGCATCTTCTGGCATTAGCTACAGCTTCTTCATATCCTGTCATACGTTGTCGATTAATCGTTGTGTTGTCATCCTCTGATGCATTGATCCTGCTCAGCAGCATTTATGATTAACTTCACATAAATAGAATCTTCCACTCAGCCTGGCCATCCCTCATGGGTAGGTGCATCGAGTACTGGTGATGGTTTTGACCACTGCTAGAGAAGAAACAGCGAGTTCTGCATAGCAGTGGGCCTTTACCAGGACTGCTGGCATACTGGCTTATGTATGCTAGCTTAGTTTGGTCTAACCCTCACTGACTTAAAGGTTATTTGTTTAATGGATGAGTTCTCTCGCGACGGAGCTCTCGGTCTGTGCGGTCTGTGTAGACTTGGAAGCTGTAGAATAAGCCAAGCTGGCTTCCTAGCTTACTGTCGTCAGTGTCGTGTGAAGCTGTAGTTTTTTCTCTGGAGCTTTTTGTGTAGTATTAGGAACTTGAGTTGTGCTCTTTTTGTTTAAATTCTCTTACTAACTTTCTGACGTTATTGTATTTTCCACTGCATAATATTTTAAACAACTTTCTCACTAATATCATCCTTTTATCTAAACCATAATTTATTAAAGGCATACTATAGCATGCTTGTTCTAAAAGTGCCGTTAAATCCAACCAACCAGCCAGATCGCTGCTTGTGATGACTTTGTATTTTTTATGCTTGTTTTTGCAGGATTACTACCACAACAACTGTTCAGCGTATGACACTGCTGTTGATCAACTTGCATATACACGTTCATTAGTTCGTGAATGTCGGCAAGTCTTGCTGCAAGGAAATGAAGCGTTGCTAGATATTGTTTTGCTGGAAGCAGTGGCAAAGGCTCGATACAGTCTAATTGTATGTGCTCAGTGGTTTTATCAGCTGCATATTGAGCAGAACTTGGACAGAGAATTGACCCATTGTGCGCGCAGACTGTGTGATGCTGCCTCGTATCTGTGTAATCAGGATCAGCTAAAATGGCTTCGGTAAATCGTTATCATTGATCATTTATTGTGGAACATACAGTCAGAAATATGCAGTCATCTAATAAATTTTTTAAATATACAAATCGACAACACCTGAGCAGTCTAGTACAACCACAAGACATCATACCAAATCAAATGCTTAATACGAAAACTTATGTTAGCGCTTCCTACAGATCTTTCTTGCATCTGATGATAGTTTGACGGTCAATTTATTTATAAATATTTACTAGCTGACAACCAGTTTTTTGTGGTTCTGTTCTTTTCGTGATTTGTTTTCGTGAATAAGATGGTTCCCTCACAAACATGGCGATAACAGACCATTACTGTCTTTGTGATCCAGTGAATGGATGATTTATTAACTGAAACCCCTGAAAATAGTTTAAATATTAGAAATGTGAAAAATGATGCATCATTTGTTTTTCTGTGGTTTTGATTTCAAAGATCTAACATTGGCATTATACAAAGTAGTGTGTTTTGCAAATAACCCCATAAATGTCTATGTTGTAATAGAATTCATTAACACTGAACAAAGGGCATAAAATAAATGTGCTAAACGCTATTGTAATGCAATATGTTACTCTGTCGTTAATTTTATTATAGTAGTTGGGTAAGTCTTTCTTATGTTAGTAAGATGATATTATTTATAGTTATGTATATGTCAGTAAGTAAGCTGAGAGCGTTATTGGCAAGTGATTTTATATGTAATTACTCCTGCAAGTACCGGAAGTGATGATAAGAGTAGAGTTACTGTTAGTATAACAGATGGTACAAATAATGGAATTCGTTTTATAAATATACATTTTGATCCCATATTTATATTTAGTCATCATTTTATTGTTGGCGAATGGTAAAAGGTTAGTTAGTGAAGTTAAGCTAGTTTACTTTCGCAAAGTAACAGAGTATAAACAACTGTGGCTGCATCAGTGTTTTGTGGTAATGTGTAGAATATACTTGATGAAGCAGATAGTGCGACAGTATAGCATGGACATTCTGAAACAGGTTGCTGCTACTCAAAATCTGCGCTGGCTGATACCTCATGAAGCTACAGGCAACCAGGCGTGTAACATTTGGATGCAGCAGTTATATTTATATTTATATATTGGCAGCATGTGTTATTTAATGTTGTGGTGGAGATAAAGTATTTGCACTAATGCTATTGTGTGATTGTAAGGAGGAGAATTTTTAGCCTGTAAAACGAGCATTTTTGTGGTTAACTTGCGACAACTTGGGTAACCTGGCCTAAACAAAGTGAGAGAGAATTGTGATCTGGAGATTTTGTGACGTGTATTTGGGGGTTTTGATACAAAATGCATTCATGTCATACTGATGAACATCGCACTGCATACTGTTATGTCGAAAAAGACGACGTCAAACAGTTTGTTGTCAGTATTTCGACATCACTTAATCATTTCGTCGTTTCACTCTACGTTTTCGGCTTTGTTTAGCATACATACTTTTTAGCATCTTGTACTATCACACCTGCTAAAAAACGTGTTAAATTTTTAGCCACTTGTGGTCAAGTTACTCCAGAATAATGTAAAACAAACAACTTTTTCGATTTTTTATTATGGAATCTGTGATGTAAATTTGAAAGTAGAAAATTTGTGAATTAATAGCAAAAATACCTGCATAAAATTGAAAGTTTTAAATACGGTTCAAATATGCAGTACAGGTTTATGAATAAAAATGCAAACATTTGCCACAAAATCTTCAGTGCACATTATACAGGTGTCTGTTCTATTGCGTGTACAGAATGAAGTGCTGCCGGATCGTTTCATTGTCTGTGGAGAACGCTACAAGGATCTCCGAGAGCAGCTTGCCGAAATCGTTATTAACAAGGATGTTGGTGCATTGACTGAAAAAATTGCGGTAAATGGCTGTTTGACATAGGTTTTTCTGTCACTAACAGTATGGCACATGAAATTGTGACTGTTAGAAATACATAATGTTATTGACTGTTGATGATATCTTATTGCAAAAAGTGCAAAGCTAGGATGGTTTTTGATATGAAATAAAGTTGAAGTTTGTTTCCATTAGCTTGTTAAAATTTGTATAAGGTCAAGACTTTTCGTAAGGATTTTTGCCGTTCAAATCAGCTTATTTTCTCAGAAAAATGTCCGCTCGTGTGCCAGCATAATTAACTGGAATTTGTACTGTAAATTATATGTTAAGGATATTATTTGGTAATAGATGATCTGTGTCTAAGCAGACACTCGATGGCGATGCCAAGGTACATGAGCGAAACGTGCTGCTGACTCTGTATCGTGAATTGACTGCGAATGCCGATCGTCCGACACTTCGTGCACCACCAGATGTGTGTAGTTTGTAAATTTGTTGCATCACATTCACTACATGCAGGGTGGTGCATAAAAAAGTCGGACATATGTTCATTATCTACAGTGTCTTTCTTAAGTAACTCACACGAACATTTGGCTAAATGCATTAAGTGAACGACTAACTAGTCAGCTGCAGTGACCTTGTGACTGTGATTTTTTTAGTGTTTTAATTTTGTTTCTGTCGTTACGCTGCCATCAAATAATCGTCGAATTCATAAAATCAATGCGTATAACGCATATTGCATGAAATAAGAACACACCTCACACTACGTAAGCTAGATAACTAAAGTAGAAGTAAAAACAAGGCTTGGGGTGACAGTCGATAATTTTCAGAGAGTGATTGAAAGGAAAGTGATTTTTTCAGATATGTGTGTGCAGAATTAACAACATCTGACTGTTGTGTTTGAAGTAATGGAGGATCCAAATAAGCCAGGAAGACCTAGGAGGGAATGGCTAGACGATGTAAGAGTAATCGAATGGTGTAATATGAATATTTACAATACCTTTAGAGTAGCGCAAGACAGAGAACTATGGGCAGCAATTGTGAGGAGGAGCAGTGGACACCAACGGGATTTAGACCATTGATTATCAGTACTGAGTGCGTAGGTGCTACGTTAATATTAACTCTAAATAGAAAGATAAAATTTTGAATAAAAGTCGTAAATGAGCATTAAAAGCAATAATAATAATATAGTATGTCTCTGCAAGAAAACTCTTCTGAGTGACCTGTTCCAAGTGTCTAAAAATTGTAGTGTAAATGAAAGTGGCATTGTTACAAAGTACCTTGTGGTGTGATGTCTAGAGTGGAGACAGATGTCTGGGAGGGGGAATTTCTAGACACCACGTGACATTCATTCCACTTTATGTTCTACCCTGTACAGGATGTGTGCGTTAACATATTTCATTGCGTCTGTCTTGTGCTCTCTTTTGCTTGTTAGGAACAGGATTGTCTTCTTGGATTCTGTAGCTATTGTGTATTTGCTGTGTGATCAGTCATGTACTTTTAAACTGTAACCAAGTCAAAAGGTTTTCTTAATTTGTTTACAGGTGGTTCAACACTTGTCAGACTTCTGTCGGAACTCTGCACTTATCAGTAATAAGGTCAGTTGAGCGGATAACTTTATGACTGTAACTTCATTACGTAATTATTATATAAAAACGCATATAAGTAAATCCCATAATGTCTTTTAATCCATTTTATTGTATTGTATAGTGCATGTATTCTTATCGAAATTTCACCTGCGTTATGTCGCATAAAGACTGTGAATGAACGAATGAAACATTTTGACTTTGCAACAATGCTGTAGACATGTCAATTCTGTCAGCATTATATATAACATGTAGTCTGCACTTGCTTATCGTGCGACTACTACTTTCCCATACATGGTGTGTGCGTATTTAGAGTAATACCACCAGCATATAAAGTTTAAGTTGGCCGTTCTTGTTTACAAGTCGTTATATAGCCTAGCTCCCCAATACTTGGTTGAAGACCGTGAACTCGTCGAAGCTGCCAACCGTCGTCAGCTACGATCGTCGGTCATTGCTTCGTTCGTTGTTCCACGTACCTACACTCGTCTCGGCGATCGGGCATTCCCAGTTGCTGGACCATGGTTGTGGAACAGCCTGCCATCCAACCTACGATAATCCGACCTTACCCTTCATCAGTTCCGCCGGGCGTTAAAGACATATTTGTTTGGTTGACTGAGACTCCAGCACCTAGTGACTTCTGTTTTTAGTGTGCTATACAAATGCTCTTACTTACTTACTTATTTACTTAGTAACAGATATTGTACAGTGCATTTGTACCTGTTCATCGTTTCAGGGTTTTGCACTGTCGTTGGTCAGCAACATGCTTAATGGTGAGATGCTCCAAGTGACCATTGGACAGTCAGTTGCAGACCGAGGTCTTGCTGAAGCTGTCATTCACTTCAGCATTGTGATGCAAGCGTTACGAGATCACAGACTGTTACAGCCTCTGCAGTCTCTCATTACAGATGCTGGCAGCATGGCTGTACGTATGAAATTGTATTGCACTGTTGCTATTTTTTGGCTTAATTCTCAGCTTATTTGATGAGTGAGTAGAGTTTAACGCCCCACCCGACACAATATAAGTAATTCTGGAGACATACCAGCTTATTTGGTGGTGTCATTTTTGACTACACTGTCTGAGATTAGTAAGTTAATAAACTGCTAAGTCTGAACTTTATTAATTTTGGTGGAATTGAAAATCAAAGCCTCAATGAATTCGTTGGAATCTACCATGGTAATTTAATGGACTTCTATTTTTATATTGTTTTATGTTTTTATTTTTTTGGCATTTTGACAAGTCATACAAAATGATATAAACTCGAAGGATATCTTGTGAATATTTAGGACATAATTAATGGGACAAAAGTCAAAAATTGAAGCTTTCCCAGCTGTTAGAACAAATACGAAATTTAATTCCAGTCTTACTGCAGAATCTAATGATTTTTTGGTGAGAATATGCAATAATGTTGTACATAATGTTGTACATTTGTTGAATTGTAGAATGCATTTTTACCGACAATGCCTCAAGATGACGTCGAGGAAATTAGAGCAGCTCTGCTTGCTGCTCGACATGCTAATGAGAATCCAGTCTTCTATCGTATGCATGCTCTTTCTAACATGTATTTTTGAATTCTCACCATCGAGTCATATCAGTCTTTCCGAGCAGTCAAAGTCCCATTTATTTCATGAAGGTTTAAAAGTTAGCTATGTCCGTTTGTTGTTTTCTGTCTTGTTTTATGTCCACCTAACGTTGTATTGTTTACTGTAACATCATGGTAAATTTGTTGTAATGTAATTTGTGTCAACACAGTGTATCATAGCATTATTATGTTATGTATTTCAGTTAATCTTGATAGTGTGTGATTTTGTCATTATTGGATGTGTGTGTGTTGCAGAATGTCCCAGTGGTCATCCATACATCATAGGAAATGTGAGTGTTGAAACACAACTTCATGTTTAACAATATAGTATAGTTTAATAATACCATAACCCTAATGTATTTGCTGTTTGTCACAGCTTTAATTTTCAAAATTAAGTTCTGGATGAAACTGCACTTTTTTCAATATACACATTTTAAGATGTTCACTGTTAAGACTCGACATAATTTTACGTGATAAAGCATTACAGAATGCAGATATTCACATATACCCAGAAAAATTGCCAATGTCCCAAATAAAAACCAAAGTCCTGATGTTAATGAAAATTTTCAGAGTTGTTAGAGATGGAATATTTGCTCATGCTATTACAAGATTATTTACATGATTATTTATATTCAGTTGAGTGGTTATTGACAGAAGTTGTAAAAGGAGGCGTTTTTACTGAACATGATGTAGGTAACGTAGATATTGTTGATTAAGTAATGTAATTTTTTTACAAAATGGTTTTGGCTGAACAACTAATGGCCGATAGTTTATTTCAGTGCGGTCGACCAGTGGCGTTTGACACCTGTCGGCAGTGTGGACTTCGCATTGGAGGACAGGCTTATGTGCTGGATCAGGGCAATCGTGTTCTTGCTGAGTACGTGTTTAATGTAATGTTGGTTTAATTGGGAGTTTTTATGGTGTATCTTCAGTGTGGACGGCCGAACTTTGAAGATACCTGTCGGGCTTGTGGTGCGCGCATTGGGGGTTTGAACCACAATTTATTGCCAAACAATGCCCAGATGACCAAGTGAGTTTGTGTTCTGTGTCATCAATCAAAGAACACTGCATTACATGCACATTATTGTTAAAGTGCTTAAATTTCTGTAAGAAGTAGTGACGGGCTGTAACTTTTTTTGTTTTTGAATGATTAAAACGTTTTGAACTTGTGCCGAATAACGGCAATTAAACTTTGTGGTAGCTAATTGTAAAAGTTAACTTGAAACCGAATGAGTTTTCCTCATTAGACTTTTTGTAGCCTGTTACATATGTCGTATGTGATAGCTTTGAGAAAGCTGTCCTGGTTTACCAGATGTTCAGAATGATGTATTTCACCTTCTCGTACACACCTAACTGCTTTCAGCATTGATCCACAGCTTTGTCGATGTTTTTGTGCTCCTGTATGTTAAATATCCTCTGTTTCAAGTCGCTTGCAGTGTGGAGAGTTGTCTTTTGCATACGTTTCTGCATTGTTCTCCAAAATTTTGTACCTTTATCAACTGGGTTTAGGTCCAGAATGTTAGGCAGCCACAGAATAATAAGTAAGCAATAAAATCCAGTATTTCCAGCTGCATGAGCTGGACATTTTCACGAGCATGACAGTACGTCGGAATTACGTCATTTTCTTTGCTGCTATTCAAAAGCAAATAAAGTTAGAAACTAATAGGATTCATCACAAGTGGAACATGCACATGATTTTTATAACTTTGCTGTTTATTACTGCCAAGCATTATCGAAATTCTTTTCTGCAACTTGGAGCTAGAGCATGCCAAAATTGGAAGTTTATTGGGACACGTTATGCATTGTGAATAGTTTGTTGATTCAGTGGAGCTGACAACACTCGCCGTGGCCATATCATTGGTGCGGCACAAGTTCATGTTCCAACACCGGAACGACAAATGACAGCGGCGTCGACATATGTTGTGCGTCTCTTGCTACACATGGCCATGTACCTCGGTGCCACTGAAAGCCCTCAGGTAGTGGCTGACTACGCTTGGATGAAACTGTTTATCGCGACTAGAGGGTGTGTTCTATGCCACATGGTTGCTTGTTTTGGGATTCAGCAACAATTTTAGCTCAGGATGTATTATGCATTTAAAAAGTTAAAAGGTTGACATCAGCGAGAAAGTTGGGAAGATATTACGCTTTGGTGAATACAGTATTGTGAGAAAGTTAAACAGTTGAAGAAGAAGACGAACAATGCAGCACAGCACAACAAATGAGGTACAACACAATAAACCCAAACGACGAAAACTATCCTGTCTTTTATCGCCTTTTATGACACTCAGTGAGTATGTCACTGCGTCACGGAGAACTGTGTTTCACACTATGTACTGCTGATGTATGGTCTGTCTCATCTTTGCACAGCTGATGTGATTTGTTAGTTACAGTGCTTGGCGCTGATAATATGATGTTATGCATATATGCATTGACATCATATTTGTTAACTTTTAAGTTAAGGGAGTATGGAACGATATAGTGCCATAGTTTGGTCACTGGCGGGCTGTGATGATGTTGAGCTCCAGTCTGAGGTGTGACTGCTTTCATATATGTTAATGGCACTTGTAAAGCTTAGAATGGCATATTTGTCTCGAGAGATCCAAAGAATCTTAGGATTTTTCTAAGTTTATTCAATGATCCTCCTAAGGTGTTCATAACTTTTGCATGAGAAAAGTTCCAGTGATCAATCACTTTAATGGGTTCAACGCATTTCGAAAACATAACAAAGTAAAAAATAGCATTGGCAACGTGCTACCTCTTCAATGGGCACAGTTAACAGAAACAGTTCACACAGCCCGGTGGGGCCATGAGTTTGTCTGTGTTTTTTGGGTTGCATGATTTATCTTTATGTTCATGTGTGTTTTGTTTTACCTTGGTCAGTTGA
>Ga0056115_1001475_pt1 | contig 11253 bp, 7 predicted proteins | sample WorMetOlspDAHAB1_FD_77007 | JGI IMG/M metagenome (GOLD analysis project Ga0056115, IMG submission 77007) | Marine gutless worms symbiont microbial communities from Max Planck institute for Marine Microbiology, Germany - Olavius sp. DAHAB.1 ... | reverse complement strand
CCATTTGTCCGTATGAAAAAGTACTTGAAAATAGTGGTTTTCTTGTAGCCTCACGGACCAAATCATATAGAAAAACTTTTTAATACAATCTTTTGAAAAACTAACAGCCATTTCTGTATTTTTATTTCGCATGTTCACGTTGTCCACGAATGGTAAAAAACCACACTTTTTCTCAGCAAGCGCATGTTCATAAATTGTTGCGCAGTTGTGAAACAACCAACACACAAAACTTAACCAACTTGAAGACCATAAAACGTGCAATTATCGATTGCACACAACAGCTTCACTGACAACAAATGACAAAGAACTAATGAAGAACAAACAGCCTGAACATTAAAATACAAACAGCATGTATCGGGTATCTATATTTTATATGACCTTCGTTCGGAGTACTTCTGCGTAAATTGAAACATCGGCAACTAAATGAACCAATTACAGCTCATATCTGTCTTGTTATGTATCTACAATGTTTACACGCAATCGTAAACATCATCATCGGCAACACGGAACTAGATGTTCGCAATGAGGAGCGAGCTCACGCCTACTACATTTGTTCGTGTTTCTGCATGTGGCTCTTGAGTGAACCAGCGTACGAAAAGTGCGAATTGCAGTAGAAGCAGACGAATGGCTTCTCGCGCGTATGAACTCTCATGTGAATGCGAAGGTTTCCCGGCTGCGAGAAGCTCTTGTCGCAAACGCTGCACTGCCACGGCTTAAGGCGACGGTGAACAGCGCGGTCGTGACGCACCAGTTGCGTCCGCAGCGAAAATCGCTTCGAGCACACGGTGCAGACGTACGGCTGTTCGCGCGTGTGCACGCGCACGTGCTGCAGCAGCTGACACGACTTGTGGTACGCCTTCGGGCAATAGGGGCACTTGTGTGGAAAAATGCCCGCGTGCAAGCGGGCGTGCAGGCGCAGGTTGACGGCGCGCTTGAAGGCGAGACCACACACGGCGCACAGGTGCGGAGTGGCGTCAGAGTGCGTTCGCTCGTGGTAGCAGCGTGTGCCCGCCTGCGCGAATCGACGGTTGCATCCAGTTCGGCACACGTACGGCAGCAGATCTGCGTGTGTGTTCAGGTGAACAGTCAGTCCGACCCGCGACTTGTAAGTCTTGCTGCACTGGTCGCAACTGTACACCCTGTCACTGGCGCTCGACTGAACTGCCGACGCGTCCGGATTCTCAGCATTATAGTGCATCGACGCTTCGTGGGATCGGAGTCGCTGCGGTTCCAGGAATACGGCGCTGCACTGAGTACAGACATGGACCGGTCCCACTTTGCTCAGGTCCTCGTTGCTGTGCATTTTCTCCATGTGCGCGAACATAACCGATTCGTACACAAACCGCTTGTCGCAGAACTGACACTTGTGGCTGTAGTCGCTGTCGTCATGTTCGTTGTGCGCCATCTCGTGTGCGGCAAGTCGTGCAGACGTGCAGAAAGAACGCGAACAACGCGTGCACCGAAACACTCGACTCTTTCGTTTCTCCGACGACTTGTGGTTCGTTTCGTGGCGCGCAAGCATGAACCGACAGTCGAACGTTCGCTCGCATCGCGTACACGCATATGTGGTTTTCGAATTGCCCGACTCCGGCGTTTTGCAGGCATCGAACTGTCGATGGATTTGTTCGTGTCTTTTCCACGTACTCAAGCTGCAGAAGGACTGCGAGCAACGGTAGCAGTAGAACACCTGGTCGCGATGCTTGTTGTGATAAGCGAGGTGTCTCTGCAGCTTCAATCTGGCGTCGAACGACCGCGGACACTTGTCGCACTGAAAAACGTCCGCAGGTTCTTCCTTCTTGACAGGAGAAGGCGTCTTCATTTTGCTTACGTGCACAGACTGACTTCTATCACCAGAAGCATCAGCATCAGCATTGTAGTCGTGCATTGTCTCATCTTCATCTCCGGAACTGCGCCGAAGCTCGCTCAGGCCTTCGCGATAGTGAACTGCCTTGATGTGCCGATACAAAAGCGACTGGTAGAAAAACCCCTTGTTGCAAAAGTGACAGTGGACAGTCTTGTTGTCGTCGGTCTTGTCTGCGTGCGACATTTTGTGCTTGTCGAGCACGGCACGGCTCGAAAAAGAGCGAGAGCAGCGTGAACACACAAAGCGGCGCTTCCGTCTCTTCTCCGTTTCGTCGTGGCTCTTCTCGTGGCGTGCCAGCATCATCCGGCAGTCGAACGTGCGGACACAGCGCGAGCACGTGTAGACAGTCTTCGCGGCTTCCGACTCCGGTGTTGTGCAGGCGTCGAACCGTCGATGGATACTCTGGTGCTTCCTCCACGTCGCCGAGCTGCAAAAGAAGCGCGAGCAGCGACTGCAGTGGAACACATCGTCGTGCTGTTTGTTGTGATAAGACACGTGTCTCAGCAGCTGAGGCTCGGTATCGTACGATCGTGGGCATTTGTCGCACTGAAAAGCGCCTGCATGTCGTCCATCCTTGGGAGGTCCAAGTTCCGTCTGGTTAGGCTGGCTAGCACCGTCACTACTGGTATCGAATGCTCGCGAGTCTGGCCAGACACAGTCGGTTTTCAAGTGCTCCTGTAGCTGGGTCAGGTCACTGAAACTCTGTGAGCACTGAAGGCATTCATGGCTGCGCATCTGATTCTTGCCATCTTCTTCTATAGCAAAACACACAACGACCAACGAGCACCGTCAACCACTCATCCAAGGCTAGTTTTCAAAGACATATATCAAACACAATAACCTCACACAAACCGCCACACCATGCAACACCGAAATCTGTACACTGTTAAGTCTAGCAACTTTCATCATGGAGATCGCAATTAGCAGAACCCAAAGAACACTGCTGTTTTGCTCGATACACGTCTCAAAAACAAAGCATGCATAATGCATAACAGTTGATTACTGACCACATAATAAACAACTGCAACTAGCATCACGCACATATGAAACACAATGTGCACACACAGCTAGTTGTGATGCACAAGACAAATTGACACTACCGCATTCACGAACAGAAAAAAGCATGCAAGCGTTTGTTTTGACCATATATGGCTTTCCTTCAGTAGTAGTAAAGGAATGATGCAATTTGTGTAAAAACTGTTTTAAATTCACCGACAGAAAAGTCTACTTGTCAAAGGTAAACGTAACATGAGTGCACATCACAACTGCAAGTTGCCAAGTCGTCGTGTGCCAGAAAATTCTGTATTTGTAAATCCACTTTGCAGCATAAGAAAAATATATTTTCGCCTCCAGGCATTTCTTTTACAGTGATGCAGTACAGTATTTCAGTTGACAGTGAAACCGCCTGCTTATCTTTCATATACTGAGATATGTGATTTATGTTTTTAACATTAGTGAATTGTCACACAATCATATTGGCAAAAGCTTCACATGACCGGTATGCACTGTAGGCTGTATAACACATGGTGAACACATGCAGCAGCATTATTTATGCTGGACTCACTACTTGCACGTTGATGACAGCATGAACTGGTAGTAATTCAGAAAGTGATTATTTCAATTTGGACTTATAAACACACTGTTTGCAACTGTCAAACTGAACATCACACATTTTTATGTTGTGTTTATGAAGTGGGACTTGTTATGGCCTTTCCATTACAAGTTAGTATTTATTATTTAACGCATGTAACGAAGGTAAGTACATAAAGTGAAAATGATACTCCAATCCAGAAACGTTTGTGGCCAATGCAGTCTGCGAATTTGAGCTAAGAACTATTTGTCAAGTATTTTATATTCTGTATGCAAATATATGAGTGGATACTGTGAACAAATGAAGGCAGAATATAAGTAATACTTAATGATAGACACAACAAGCCAAATAAATGCTCCTTCACCACATTATTATTACATTATTTATAACTTTTAAAAAGTAGCAATTATAACTGCGGATTATAATAATAATTATAATAGTCTTCGATCCATCATTGATAAATGCAGAGAAGCTCCCCGACTAGTGTGTTCTTGATAGAGATGATCAAGTTCCAAAGTACTGTTAAGCAGCATTACATGCTTAGCCTTCAGTATGCTTATATAATTTCACAAAATGACTAAGTGCTTGAGAGTGCTTGAAATGAAGCCCATTGAATTTACAATTTATTTGAAACTCACTTAACAAAACACCACACCAAAGTAGCTTCAGTGTGCCAAGTGGCCACTGTAAACACACACAAACACAAGCACAGCCAAAACTACAAATTACGTAACACATTCATTGTCCTCGATGCAATAAAAGACAACGAACACAGAAAAATATGCCAGTTGTTACTAAACAAAATCAGTCCATTTCATTTGAGAACATACACAATAGGACAATATCAAATTGTCACGCACAACAATCATCAAACTGACAAACAATCTGAACGCATTCCATTCACAGCACGTTATCTTCTCGAATTTTTATACGATTCGTGATAACAAGACCAAAGTTTCTTTCCTTAGTAACCACCAAACATAGCATACGATGATGATAAAAATATATACACATGGCATGAAAGACGTCACAAACTATCTTCCACAACACACAAACACAGGAATGCGACACGGCACTGGCACATTCAGTCAAAATTGTAACATATATACAATTTGCTAAAATCAACCAACCTATGACCGATGGTTCAAATCAACTTGGACATAGCTTTCAGAAATCAAACTCAGGCATATGCAAAATCAAATGCAGAACATCACCTCAACAATTCTTCACATAACTGCAATGAAAACTTCTACAGCCCAGTATGCTGTAATTTCATCTCTGCCAATTACTCAAAACGTGCTTTAATACAACACAACAGGAATGAACAATAGGCTACTAAAAGTGACTTGGATAATTAGTTCATGCACTAATGAACCAGACAAACAGTCACAGACTTGTCATTCACTACCACTTTAACTGAACGATTTGTTCACCGAAACAATGGACTCAACATGCAGAGGGTTTGATACTATAGGTGCTGCATGAAAGTACGAAACAGGCTCCGGCTGCGTTTCAGTTTCCAATGACTCAGAAAGTGTTACACGCTGGCTACATGCAGTCTCTGCCGACATATCAGAAGAAGCATCATTTCCAATGCCGTGCAACGACTGCGCATGCGTCTCTTTCTTCAGCGAGTGAGCAAACGACTGACTGTGACTGCAGACGGCTTCTGGTGATGACTCAACTGAAGTGGCACCTCCATGCAGCTGCCCAAGCATATCTTTCTTCAATGAGCTGGACTGCGAAAAGTGCTGGTCATCGGCCGATGCACTACTGCCGGGAGTGTGAAAATGCAGCTTCGTCTTCAGTGCACTGGACTGCTGCATAAAGGACTCATCATACAATGTGTCTGAGGATGATCCACCAGCAGCACTGGGCCCTATGCTGTGCAGACGCATGTGGGTTTTCATTGAACTAGACTGCGTAAAGCGCTGATTACACACGCAGCAGACGAAAGGCTTTTCGCCAGTGTGAGTGCGGACATGTGTCCGCAGATTCCCAATCTCGGCAAATGCTTTGTCGCACACTGAGCACACAAATGGCTTCTCTCCAAGGTGCATTGCCCGCTCGTGCCGCCGTAGGCCCCAGCTGAACTTGAACCGCACCGGGCACGGAGAGCATGCAAACGGCTGTTCCGAACTGTGTACGCGCTGGTGTCGCCGTAGGTGTGTGAGCATCAGGAACGCAGCCCCACACTCGTCGCAGCGAAATCTCCGGATGCCCGAATGCACCAGAAGATGTGCCGAGAGAAGTCCCGGGTGGCGGAACTGGCGTCCACAGTCCGAACAGATGTACGGAGTGGCATCTGAATGCGTGCGTATGTGGTACTGGAGACCGCTGGCCTGTGCAAATCGCTTATCACATCCGGGGATGTTGCAGACGTAAGGCCGTTCCCCAGTGTGAATACGCAGATGCACCACCAGCATGGCAGCCGTACGGAACTGACGGCCGCACACATTACACATGTGCTTACGCTCTGGAACTCCCATCGCCGTCGTCGCTGACAAGTGAGTGGTCTTCGGTTTCAGTTTCCGCTGCTTCAGGGGCCACTTACGCACACTGGAGTTGCCATACGAGCCTTTTGGACGACCTCGACGGTGGTGACTGTGTTTGCTCCTCGGCTCTGACGCAACATACACATATAATGCACACTGCACAAGCCGCCTACTTAATCCTTTCTTATACGCCGTAGCAATAACAAATTTTGCTCAACAAACATACCATCACAACTTTTTACTACTACCACAACTATCTACACCTCAGTTACTACTAGCGTCACATCTGCCATTATTAGCTTAACTCGTTTTTAGCTGGTAAAACTTCTATTAGTTGCAACAGCAAATGTCAAAGTTTGTCTACATATCATTCTTTCTATACAAGGGCAGAACTTTGGAACATTGGAAGACATTCCAAAACACTACGGAAGCTACGTACAATACCTCAGCCTAGTCAACATGAGATGCATTACAAAGCCATTATAAATAAATGTTCTGCATATTATTTAACTTCAACAAAATACACAAATACATAAACCAACATGGATCTCGGTTCTGACATACTACTACACTTCACAACAACTATCTATAGTATAGTGGTTTCCTACTTTCAATATCTTTTATCCTCCTCTACTAAAAACGTTGGCCTGCTATAAAAATGTAACTGAACTTTGATGGAAAAAAATACTTAAGTTTCATATGTGGATTTTCTATTTTGGAGGAACTCCTGGTATCACAACACATATGGTGGCAACGTGTATTCTATAGCAAAAACCAACATACAGTGCGAATACACCACATTCATCAGCATAACCGCTGTTAAATGATTGGTGAAACCTTTTGAGTACACATAATACTGTAACAAGTGCATCACAGAGCACTGCAATGTCAATGTCAACCACTTCCCAAAGTAAACACATAAATGACTGTAAAACACTAGCACATAACCGAGGTTGCTTTGTTGCCATTTAAAAGAATTTTGAGCACAAGTGCCAAAAGGTTTATCTTCAGATGAAAAGTTGAAATTGCACCAAATGTGAAAACATTACACTTTGGAGTGTGAATTATTTAAGTTCAGAGAGACATTCGAGTTGACCACTGATAACTAATTAATTGTTCAGATGTTTACAAAGAAATGCGTGCGCTGCACAGGATGGGACAATAATAACACATGATGAAGGAATTCTAGCATTTGGTCAAATTTAGTACTTCCTGCGATACGAACTTGACTCGGAATCCAACAGAAAACATTTCCCCAAAGCTCAACATGCATTCATACACTATTCAAATTATACTATTCAACAGCTTAACATCTCAAACACAGAAAACCAATACGCAAAGAAAAAAATAACAAGTCAAGAAAAACAATCACAGAATCTGATTACTCGATGAAAACGGTCGACAGCGGAGATGACACTGACACTCGGTCTATATGACATCTCATGTGTGACTTCACAGTTCCCGAGTGGGAGAACATCAGTCCGCAAACGGGACACTGAAACGGTCGTTCTCCAGTGTGTGTTCTCAAGTGCGTACGAAGATTCGCGGCCTGACTGAACAGTCTGTTGCACACACTGCACTGGTGCGGCTTGGACCGATCGTGCACCGCCCTTCGGTGCTTTTTCAATCCACTCTGAAGCTTGAACTGAGCGGGACAGTCCGGACACAAATAGGCATATTCGTCGCTGTGAACCTGTCGTATGTGGCCTCTCAACATGGCCGGCAATTTGAACCGCTTGCCACACTCGGAGCAGGTGTACGGGCGTTCTTCGGTATGCTTCAGGATGATGTGTCGTCGCAGTAAACCGGCCCACTTGAAGCTAACTCCACACTGACTGCAGACGTGCGGCGCCAGATCAAAGTGAACTTTCTCGTGCGTGTACCTTGTACTCGTCTGTGCGAAGGCTTTGCCACAAATCCGGCAAGGATACGGCCTCTCGCCGGTATGTGACCTCATATGTTCAGCAAGAGACGTGGCAAAAGCACAACGACGGCCACAGACTGTGCAGACATACGGCTTATCTTCGCCACTGTCGTGCTTACGCATGTGTCTCTGTAGACACTCCACTTTCCGATACTGCTTATGGCACTTGGCGCACGCGTGCCACTTCGGTCGATGGGTCGTGTTCCTGTGGTGATTTAGATCTCGCACGGTTTGAAACCTCCGTCCGCATTCCGAACAGCCATACCGTTTTGCACTTGCTTCGTCCACTCCGTCTGGCAAGAAACCAAAAAATTTGTGTCACCAATCCGTCGCAGGTGTAGATTTCGTTTCGCTAAAAATATCAAACTAGCCAACAACATCATACAAACAGCATTCAAAAATGCCACCACACAAAATACACACACAGACTGATTTCTGACAACAGGAAATTGTACATCAGCAATATATGTCAACACCCATTAACTCAGTAAAACAAGAAAATTTAACGACACGCATGTACTAATAGTTCGAACAAGTACTCACTTGTACCATAAATAATTTTAACTACTGTACCCACTCACAAATACAATAGCCTACTGAATTACTAGAATTAAGTGAAAAGCACAGTGAAAAAGTAATACACAGAAAAGCGTGCTGTGTTAAACTTGACAATCTATCCAATACCAATTATAACAATAAACACAAGTATTTTACAGTCGTTTTCCAGGAAACCTGAAGCGGCTGGTTTTAATATTAGTTTTTACTCTTTAGACCATATGTACGACGTCTATAATAAATAAATAAATAACTGGTGATGGTGGCATCAACTTTATACCAATTAGACTGTCCACTGCTTATTCACTCTGGCATACTACAACATAGTCAATGTCTCCCTCAGTATATTACAGCTTTCACTCAAGTAACAGCATCTAGGCATTAGTTGTTATTCACTAAATAAAATAACACAAAATAAATATACATATGGCACAGTGTAAAGTATAATTCTATCCTATAGTCTGTTTAACTTTACTTTTTAGATGTGCTGTTTTCCTAGTTTAGTATTTAGGTCTTGTAATATTTGGTGATTGTTGTAACAAGACCACTTTCAAAACTAAACAATTTCAAAGAATTTAAACAATAATTATTTCGAGTACTTCCCAAACAAACATGATGTGACATTATTATATGCTCGTAACATTATTCACAGAGAAATTTTTTTCGATGCGTCTGTCCTTCAAAATGGAACAAGTGACAAGAGAAAGTGGCACATTCTCTGCAGAAGGGAAGGTCAGTAAAGGGGCAGGAAAAATGAACCAGTAACACAAATATATCGTTTCCTAAAACTAACCACAGAACACGACCTTGTATCATAACTTCGGCCATAATACAGCAAACAACATACTAAAATAAATCTGCCAAATGTCGTCAGCACTCCCAATTTGCAAAGTCTGGCCGACACGAGGTGATCAATGTATGCGAATATAAAGCCATTCCTTCAGATGCTTAACATTCTGTTTGTGCAGAGTGAGGATTTTGTGCTCTTTTCTACTCATGGCCCTTTTGTTTCTTATTTCTAGGCAGCATTGTGCATTGTGTGATTGCTGTGGAATTAACTGTGAATATCAGTGCAAGTGATCACCGAGAAAACTTAATGCAGTACTTACTGACACTGATGTTAACATGTTGCTTAGTGCCCCACCCCCATAGCAATCGTTTCCCATAGCTGTTCACTTAATCACACCAACAAATTTCTGAACATAAAATTTCAATCACTAAATTTGTCGATGGCTCACTGTTCTAGCTGTCAACTGCTCTCTGCAGGAAACATCACCTATCTGTGCAGTGCTACTCATGTATGTCATTATGTAGGCCTATGCATCATATTCTGAAGCCTTGTGGCTCTAGGCTGACAACAAAAAACCAGCTCACAGTATACCACAGTGCAGCAAACCAAATGCTGTAGAGATGTCGCTGTCCTAACAAATTATGTACAGTACGTAAGTATGTTTATATATATAGCTGGTGTCTGCAAACGAAATCTCTGGGAGACATTGTTTTTTACAGATAAGATTTTTCCTTATAATTCTTTGAATTGGATAAATGGAGCTACTAAAACTCTACTGCCTCTTGTGACATCTTTGAGTTCATCATAATAGGCTCGACGAGTGGTCAATTATAAATGTATCTCCACCATTCATAATTCCCAGAGAATAGATACAAACACTCAGCTCAGCAAGAAACTAACATTTTTATGCAATGTTTAAATTTGGCAAATATGGAAAAATTAAAAATTACATGTTCAAACCTGTACAGTATCAAGTTTTCCCTAAATCTGTCTATTTTTTAAAGTTCTACTAATTCTAACTTTCTCCTAAGATTCTATGTAAATACTGATTCACATATGCTTCCATAATTTGAATAATTTCAATAACTACCTATGCCTATTGAAAATTTTAACATTTAACACTGAACCATATAAATTTGCAACCTTCTTTTTTCACAATAACTTTGCAAAATTATGCTCTACTGTGATAATTTTTGGCATGAAGAAAAACAAAAGGATTTATCATCATCTGCATGTTTGATATTCTTTACATAACTGAGACAGTGAACCAGCTTAAGATTGCTGGTGACGTTTACACATTCCAGTAGGACAGTGCTCCAGTTCACCGTGCATGTGAAACCACTGAGCTACTGCAACACTTGAGCATTGCATGACCCCGACTTCATATCTGCACAGCTGTGGCCTCCTAACAGTCTGGACCTTAATCCTGTGGATTACAGGATATGAGGAATACAGCATGAGCAAGTTTATCAATAGTCTGTTAAAGACATGGATGCTCTGAAACTGTGTGTGACTGAAGCTTGGTCATGCATCCATCAAATGATCAATTACTCAGGGACTGATTAATGGCAAGTTTGACTTAATGCAGGTATCAACAACAAAGGAAAGCACTTTCAACACATGCTATGACGTGATGCTTCTCAAGTATCAACAATTTGTTACTTTTAAAAATTACATTAAATTTTTCCTTCAAATTTTATACGAGTTCAGACTTTTTGAAGTTTTGACTGCCTTTCATTAAACGATTTTGAATTTTTAAAAACTGAATTTGATGCTGTAACGAATTCCGAGAACTAAAATGAACCTTTCCACAGTTTTTAGTATCTTTTTGTTAAAAATTTATTCACGTAACAGCTTGCAAAGAATTACCATAACTCGCAAATTACCAATAACACGCTTCAGTGCAAAAACAAGAAGGGTGCATTTTTTATTGTTCGCAGTAGTTTAGGCAACAGTGAAGAGTAATGACCAACCTAAACAGCTTAAAGGGGGAATTCAAGGTTGAAGTAATCATGGCTTAAAATGAACATTTAT
>Ga0056115_1001474_pt1 | contig 11255 bp, 9 predicted proteins | sample WorMetOlspDAHAB1_FD_77007 | JGI IMG/M metagenome (GOLD analysis project Ga0056115, IMG submission 77007) | Marine gutless worms symbiont microbial communities from Max Planck institute for Marine Microbiology, Germany - Olavius sp. DAHAB.1 ... | reverse complement strand
CAAAATTGATGAAATATATAGCCGCCTCCTGCAGTTATTTATTTCATATTTATTTCAGCAGACTGATATGTTTATTTGTAAACAATACATTACTTACTTACTTACTTATTATCAATTAATTTTTATATTGATTGTAATATTGATGTCTATTATGCCTGCCCGATATTGCGAATTAGTAGACTGGCCTATAAGCAGTCTGTACGACATGGTTTACGTTTCTACATTGATCTCTACAGTACATCAGTTCGCTTTCCTTTATTTGTTGTAATCTTTCAATTTTGTTTGTGTCTCGTTTTGTAATGACTGCTAATCGCTGCAGTAAATATTATGTTAATAAACTACATTAAGATAGTTAACAATTTCATAATAAGTTAGGCCAGCACTAATTGTAGAGTGAAAGGCCTGTAAGGATAAAAATCACACCCAAGGACCGGCCTATGGAGTACAATATAATTACAGCAGCACGTGGAAAGTTACGACGCACTTATCTGCATGTGTAATGTATACTATTATTATACAAGTACGGTTTCGCGCGATGACGTCACCGACTTGATAATGACGGCAAACATCTCGCGCAAACTCAATTAAATTGCTCGACTCGAGTTACTCCGCTAAGGCAGTCGTATGGTTTTCGCACAGTAGGCTGCAAGATGACGTTTTCACACTTTGTTAGATTGCATACGAGGTGTTCCTAAACAGTAAGCCACGACCAACTTATCAAGAAATCGTGCTAAAACCGCCAGTGCTGTTACGTTTCATCAAATTAGAGTACAAAAGAAGCACCAGAATACTATACGTTAGTATTAAATATTCTGTGTACGACGTGAAACGTGACGTCATCATTGTCTATCAGTTATTCGTTGGCGTTGATACTAATTTAGGCCAGCTGGACAATTTTCAGCATTTGTGCACTTGCGTAATACCTAACGGTTGTCTTAAAACCGGCGTCATTCTGTGTGCATGGGGTCAAGGTTGGCAGCCTCAATTTGTCGCCGCACAATACTGCGCTGTGATTGGTCGGCGAGAAGGGGAAACACGCACAACGGAGACATGTTTGATTTTGTGAGATTTTTTTCGAGCCAACCAATATAATTACAGCACCGGTAGGCTTTTTTCAGATTTATTTATATTAACTGCTTTGCTTCATTCGATTTAATACAAAGCTTTAGAAAAATACTGCTTAAGGTCAAAAACACCCGAGTCACGAAGACAGACACTTGCAGCGAATTCAGATAAGTTTTCAGTAGCATCTAATTGATTTGAAAAAATTCTTTACCTTTCATCCATTTTCAAAAACCGCATCACTTAATACATCTTTCATATTGTTTAGTTAAGCGACTTGATTAAACGTGTTTAATTTTTGCACCAGCAGTTGAGTGAGAAATATATACCATAAGTGCAATATTAACAAGAACGTTACAATTCAACATTTAATCAACGACAAGCGAAAAATGAGGCAATGATGTCAAAAGCTGTTGCAGTAAAAGTGCATTAAAATTGCAATGAATTTTATGGAGCATTTGGTGCGAAGTGAAAAAAATCGCAAGTTGTGCAGAGTCCTTTAACACGGTGAAAGAATCAAACTGAGGTGTTGGGTTGATGTAGTATAATCCTGTAGTTAATAAACTAAGTGGTTATAGTATATCATTAACGGTTCTGGTTTTAGCTACGGTAATGCGAGGGGCCAACATTTCACGGCTTCAATGATCATTATAATGCTGAAAGCGTCAGGCGCTGCATGCGGTGGTTTTGTCGTCTTGGCAGGAGTTGCGGTTAATATCGGTCGAGACGACGTTCGTCTTTTCGGTTCCTTCTGCTTGTTTCTTGAACGATATTTCCGGATCGTCGTCCAAGTCTTCTTTTCCACGATTTTCCATCACTTCTTTTCCAGTCCCGTCTCTCTCGGGTTCGTTCGCTTCTGTGCTGGTCACTTCCACGCCTGGAGCTGTCGTCGCATCCACGACTTGATCCATCGCCGCGGGCGCCGAATCCTGTTCAACCGATAACGATAGCAATCACACCGACTTATATTAAGTTTCTTTAATACTATTACAGGGGGTCCACCAAAATGCTAACAGAAGGATCGCTCATTTATTTATAGTTTACGTTATCGTTTATTTAAACGGCTGACACTGGTAGCCTACGCAACTGAATAAGCTAACATGTAACGAAAGTAAAATTCAGAAATGAAAAAATACAATAAAAATTAAGGCAACAGTCTGGATAAGCTCCGCCACACTAGATCTGTTGCTAATTTAGTAGAACTTGTTCTGCTGAATAAGCATCAGATCTCGGGTGGTGGAGCTTATCTAGACTGTTACCAAAATTAAAATTAATATCAATAGCAGTTTTTGTAGAGCATGCTCACACAATTTGACACAAAGGCCACGGCCATGTAAGTTTTCATGTTTTTGCTATTACTGACTTTTCATGATAACGTTGCTTAGGCCAAAGCTAACAATCTGATTACGATCCTTCAGGAATGAGTGTGAATATAGCAGACTATTCTTCAGTTGGTGCAGTTAACGATCACTGGAATACGCTGAAACGACAGTGTCAGACAGCGTATTTCTGATCTTAGCAGACTGGTGGCAACCGGAAAGGCCCGGTTACCTACAGTACATCGTTTGAAAGCCGGCAAACACATGCATGTTTGAATAGTATTTTACATGTTACTTTTTGTGTTTGTTTTATGTCACTCTTGTGGACCTATTTGCTGCCATTTTATGCAAGCCCATGCGTTGGGGCTAATGGCGTCCACGCCGTCCTAAATATGTAGGCCTGACAATAATAATTAAACAGTGACCTGTTGTGTGCTGTCTGCAGCCGCCGGGTGTTTCTGGTCAGCTTCTTGGTCACCAATGGTACCTTCGTCTGACGTCAGCGCACACTTCTCGTCCACTTCTGAGGTCAGTTTGTCCACTTCTTCGCTCTTCGCAACGTCAACTTCCGACGACGTCTGATCCTGTTCAAACCATGCAAATAATGATGCAATAAGATCACAATAAAACTTCACTAACATGGACCTATAGCCGACACGCGAGCACACGAATAAGTGAGCGGATTATGAAGGAACAGCAACTGTACGATTCGCTGAAAAAACATTCGCGGACTACGAATTTTTATTATGTATTTACAATTATTATCCGACTACATGTGACCATTCATTCCGCGCGGGCGTTCTTCGTGTACGGTATTAAAAATTATAATGACGACATACATACATTTATCTCAGGCAGCGAGGCCCGTGAAACACACAGAAAACATGGCAGACAGAACCAATAAAATATTAAACACTACAATAAAACAATCAAATATATCCAGTTGTGCACAAAGTAGCATTAAGTTACACAGCGATAGGTATCCTGAACTAAAAAACCTACTGAGGAAACTGACATGGAAACGACGAAACCTAGGGAATGAGCTTCCTCAAAACATCTGTGGAGCCTTCTGTGCGCACATTTCTAAATAGCTAAATATCACACAGACAATTACAAACTGAAGGCCTATACAGCTGCTCACCGCTTTGACGATCAATGTTTGCACTGATTTTTTTTAGCTTTCTCATTGGTTTTTAACCCCTAATTGTGCATAATATGTAAGACGTTATACATTACAATTTAGGCCTAGTTATCAGCGACAACAGTATGTGTAAACTTGTAATACAACTTTATTACCTGCTGTATCGGTTGTTCTTCGTTCTTCAGTGTCGCTTGTTCGGCCACATCACCCGCACTCGTGTTCGGCTCTTGCACAGAGCTTTCACCTGGACAAACCCCGCCAGCTGCCGAAGCCGACGCCGAGTCGACATGTTCTTCCGACTTCTTGAGGTCTGCTGAGATCTCTGTGGCCTGTTGCGACGTCGCTAGTTCGGAGATGTCGGACATGTTTGCTGAGAAGTTGGCTAGAAACGCTGCAGTCAACAATCAGCCAAAACCAATTCTGATCATTCGAAATAATTATTCACTATCGTTAACATACGTGCATAATCGACAGAACAATACACGCAACACATACTATAATTATAGTAATAGGCCATGCCTACATTTCAGCCTTTACTACAGACGTAGTAAAAGGTTTAGGCCTAACTGATTGGATCAGGTTCTTGCAACGTACGTTAGAATTTCGTCGTATCACCTCTCTTGTAATAATGGCATAAAAGCACCATCCTGGTATAACAGACGAAAAAAATAACACCTAGAACTACCGAAACCGTAAACTAACTGGAATCTACACACTAAGAAAACGTAACTGTGTCACATGCTATTTAAAAACCGAAGATAACATTGTCAGTTAACTTACGACCAAAGTAGCGTCGACAGTGCTCGTACGTGAAACGACCAGTCACGTCCACCACGTAGACCACGGAACTCGAACGTCGTCTGACAACCAGACGATCTTCTCGAGCCTTTATTCTCGTGAACTCGCAAAGCAGTGTGATTTTCGCCGCCGAATTACCGTGTACAGATATTTATGAGGCTCAATAAGCAAAAAAATATTCTCCCAGCCGAACTGCTACAAGAGCCTATAGATTTAAAAAAGTAAAAACGTAAAGGTTATAGACGTAGTTTTACTATTTGAAACTTTAACAAGGTTCATTATTTCTGAGTGGTAGTGAATTTTATCGCGGGCACCGACTGAATGGATGGTAAGCCGACCGAAATGTTGATCTTTCGACTTAACAATCATTCGCTGAGCACCCACGGTGAGCCTGTTTAAATCAACTATATATAACGCATTCGAACACTGCGTACCTAAAAAGAAAGGCCCCGGTGTAAAAATCCATAATCGAAAAACCTATCCACGTCATATGAAAGCTATGTTAAATCGGAAAGCTATCCTCTGGAAACGTTGGTGCACATCCGGCAAGGCCGAGGACAAGCAGGCTTATAAAATTATGCTGTAAAATGTAGAAACACCTTTCTAGCACACCAGAAAGATAAGGAGCTAGCTCTAATAAACAAAAATAACACTGGTAGCTTTTTCCGCTACGTTAACAACAAAATATCTACTTTTAAAGACATAACAGTAATCAAGGATGCTGCTAATGATAAACGTATCTATGACCATACTGAGCAGGCTGATGTTTTTTTACAAACATTTCAGTAGTATCTTTACCACTGATGATGGCCAATTGCCGAAGATAGATCCCCGTACAGACAAGCCCGCATTCCTTAGTACTATTGATTTCTCAGTTCAAAATGTTCACAAAATACTGCGGTCTCTTAAACCTACCCTGTCGTCTGGTCCAGACGACATACCTAATATTGTACTTCGGAAACTTGCTCACTGCATATCTGTTACACTTGCATATATTTTTCAGGCCTCTTTCACTACTCACTGTTTACCAAATAACTGGCTGCAGCTATTGTTACACCTGTCTTTAAAAAAGGCTCCACATCTGATCCCAATAATTACAGACCTATCTCACTTACATGTACTAGCTGTCGTGTCATGGAAAGAGTTATCAACAGTCAACTAATAGATTACCTTCTTAAAAATAATTTAATTACTTCACATCAGCATGGTTTTCTGAAAAAAAACACTACATGTATTACCGGTAGTCTCTTAGGAACCACAAATGACTGGATTCTTGCTCTGGATAAGTTTTTGGTTACTGTCAAGTTTTTCTCTTTATCTAAGTTTCATCGTACTAGAGGACACCCATATAAGATTTATAAACAGTCATGTAGATTAAATGTGTCTTTGTACAGTTTTCCTAACAGAATAGTTGATGTCTGGAATATGCTGCCCTTTGAATTGGTTTGTACCCCTACAGCTGTGCAGTTCAAAAGAAAGTTGGAACTTATTTATTTCAATTCTTATATACTTGACAAGTATTAATTTCAGATTGCGATTGTGTATTTATGTTTTTATGTTATATTCTGTAATGATGCATGCATCTGTCTGTGCTTAGATTTAGCCTATTCTAGAGCTCATGTAAGTGTTTTATAAACCTGTGTGTCCTGTTGGTTTTACCAATTAAATTTTATCGTATCGTATCGTAACCTATACCACGAAAACGTTTCTCTAAGGTACAATGCGCTTTGATGTTCTGTTTCTAAAGCCGTGCAAAGTCAGTTAGGTTAATGGGGATACATGCATTGTGGAGATAAGCTTACTCAAACGTCTGCAGTCGTCGTCTTCACTGTTGGTGATTGGCTGCAATGATCATCGCTTATCACTGAGCAGTAGCCTATTTGTATATTATTGGCGAACAGCTAAATGGTACATAACAAACTAAAACAACACAATACTCAGTGGTCGCAGACAGTAGGCGATTGACTGTTTGATTGTGCGATAAACTCGAGACAGACAGTCCTGCAGACAATGCGAGCAGGCACAGTATAACAGGTGACAGGATAAGGGTCGTGGCAAGCAGCCAAACGAGAGGAGACTGTTGTTTATCATACCTTTCCTATACGAACAATGTCTGTAAAGGTGTTGGCCACATTGAATCGAGTCATGCAGTTATCACCAATTGAATGTGCTCTTCATTCACTCTCGGCCATCCAAGTCGAACTGGCTTCCTCGCGTTATTTATTTTTATTTATTTATGAACGTCGTACATAAGTACACAATAATAAAATGAAGAAAAATAAAATATATGCACTACTGCAAGCATAAAAATTGTACAATAAAATCCATTTCGTCCACGCTAAGCAAAGTCTGGGAGCAATATCCGTAACGCACACAAAGCAATTCTCAGAGCACACCGACTCGTTCGAATACCGACGTAGGGAGGCTGTCATACACTCGCTGAAACATGAATTTCATATAGTTGCGTGGAACATTTTTGTAGCTGTCCAGTTAGGTCCATATTTTCCCCTGAAAGAGTCGTCAGTGTTTCTGGAATGCCTTGCCATCTGATGCAATAACTTTCTCTAGCATAAACGCCTTTAAACGGTCAATCGCAAATGTACATCTAAATCAGTTTTAGGTTTTTAATGTGTTTTTGAACGCGAGTGACTATAGGGTTTACGTTTTTACGTTTTATTTTATGTACTCGTTCACCTTGTTGTTATTAAATTGTGTTTTTAATTTTGAGTTATACTTTTTGTGTTAGTGTTAATTCTATTGGCGACCGTTAGAGTCTTGGTCCCTTGTCGTCAAGCTTCACTGCCAGTTTCTCCTGCTGAATGGTATGTTGATTCGCAAGCAATGAATTACTTACTTACTAACTTTCTTTCTTACTTACTTCTTTAATTCCCGCACACACCGACTTCTCATTCAGTGAAACGTCCGTAGACGCACTGCTGAATCAGTTATTTTTTCCGATGCCCTCCAACGATTTTAAATCGGTTTGTAGTTATGGTGTTTTCTCCATCGTGTATTTTGCTAAGGGGCTTAATTTAATATTTTCGTTTAGTTTTTTCCACAGGGTGCTCCAAAAAGGAAGCCTCCACCAAATGATCGATGAAATCGATTTAAAACCGGTTAATTAAGCTGGATTTTTCGTCAAATTTGAGTGCAGTAGAAGCATTAGAATACCAAAAATTGGGATAAAATATGCTATGCATGACCTAATTTATGCCGTTGCCAATTAATGTGCTGCGTGGTGTTGGAATTAAGGAACATTTTACATAAAGTTAGGCCTATATCTAAAAGATCGTCTATAACTATATAGGCGAAGGCGAAGTGATGCAAGATGGGACGATCAGGTTAGTTGCACGTTATGATCCATGTTGCTTTCCAGGTCACGAATAGTAATTTACTTTACAAATTAGGTCACACATATAATATATAATACCAAATGATAATATTACAGTGCTTGTTTGACACTTTTGTTTGACAAAAAAATCTAATCGTATTGGCAGGAATAAGATCCGCATTTGTGTAATAAAAAATAATCATTAGTAATGCATTTAAAGTCTTAAAACCTGAGATAAACGGATTATAATTTAATAATTCGTACAAAGATACACTTTCACACTGTTGTGCGGCTCAGTAGTATAATGGTTAGAGCGCCGATCTCGTGATCGAGAGCAAGAGGTGGCGGGTTCGACTCCCACCCATTGCGCTGACTATAGTACGGCCTTGGGAAAGCCGCTTGCTCACACTTGCTTCCATCACCAAGCAGTATAATTTCGAAGTGGTCAAAGGGTAGCTATGCTCTACGGTCGGGAAAGTAACCGATTTCTGGCATCGCACCGACCATGCGTCACAGACTTTGTGCTATACCAGGCTACCGGTTCAAATGCCTTGAGAGGAAAGGAAGATGAGCCTTTGGTTCTACAAAACAGACCAACTTTACCAGTAAAATAAATACACCAGCTGCCGTTACATAAGAAAACTATTTACGCAAATATAGTTACTATCGGTTCATTGAAGTCTAGTGAGAACTCGGCTAGTTTTGGCGATGTGTATCTCTGCTGGCAGTGAGAGAGTGATCGGGGCAGAAAGCCCAGACGAGTTTGCAGACCCAAGTTCACCGCCGACTGGAGTGTCTGCGGCCGCAACTGACGAAGCTCGTAGTTCCAGCAAATCGGGGCACTTTTCCAGTTGGTCCTCTCCGAATAGTTGAAGGTCGGGGCTCGACGCCGACGCACGTGGAACCACGTCGTGGTTATACGAGGTCGTCGGCTGACGCGGGGTTTTTCCGGGCGTCATCACCAGCTGGGACAGCGACGAACAGAGCTCGAAGTCCGAGTCGGTGTCGATATCGTCGAGGGAAGACAGCAGGCTGCAGTGTTTTCGGGTGACGCACGACGCCACGTGACATCCGGTCAAGTGGTAATTTCCGGTCACGTGGTCACGCGCCGTCTCCCGCTCCTCATCGTCGTCAGAGGCCAAAGAAGACGTCTGGAACGAAGATCGACGGGCGCAGCTGGGCGACGACAGCTCTCTCCAGTGTTTGCGCGTGACGCGCGACATCACGTGACTTCCGGTCACGTGATAACGCTCTGTCTCCACCTCCTCGTCGTTGTCGGACGTCTGGAACGACGGTCGACGGGCACAGTTAGGCGGAGACTGCCGAAGTCGCATGAGCAGTCGATCCAGCAGCGAGTCGGGCACCACCACGTCTTCCAAGTCGAACCAGGCGGCAGATCCATCGGTCGAATTACCGTCGTCCGCCGCCGACGAGCTGGCACACGACGAGCGCCGACTTACGACTGCGCTACGACGACTGACGACATCGCTGAGTCGCGCGTCATCAGCGTCATCAATCAACACTTCACAAGACGATGAGCGACTGACGCCGACCGTCGTAAGACCATCTGGAAGGCACAGGCTGAGGCCGTGGACAGGGGCTGACGTGCGTGGTTGGACTGGAGGTCGGAAAGCGTCGACCAAGACTCTGCCACTTGTATTGGCTCGGTGAGGGTTCGACGTGATGTGTACTGGTGCTCCGTCAGTCGCTGCAACGGTGACGTTCCGGCACGACGAACCGCTAACGACCTCTGACAGTGGACAAGAAACTCCTTGAAACACTTGAGACTAACACGCAACAACACATCACACAAATTTTCATTCAACGAAACAAGCTGGTGGAAAAAATTAATGAACAAATATACGTAGGCCTAAATTTGATTAAAAACGTGACACACTATATTAGTCACAACGAATATATTCGTTGTAACTACTGTAACTCGTGTTAGTGAGTGCATGTGACCCGCACTCATAAGACGTAATAAATTTTCGGGCAATATCTACTTCACGAAAATTTTCTCTTTCGTACATCAATCATCGACGAAATACTTAACTCAGTCATGTATTCTTGCACTGTCTAGTTTTATTTGATTTGCCAAAAATACAAACATAAAGTGCAAATAAAACTTACTAAAAATACTAAATTGTATTTGTGTTACTGTATGCTACCAAAATATTCGGTGAACAAAGATTTTCAATTGCACGTTACGGCTTATTCCTATAAGAATGAACTCATCTGGTGTTGCAGACAAGACGCTTAACCTGGTCAATGTCGGAGCTGACTGGTGTGGTGACCGATGGCGGAGTGCTGATGTGACATCCTAGCGCACTTCCTGGATCACAGCATGCCGTTTTAATGCCACCTGCTTGTGGTTCTTCATCTCTATCCAGAGCCGTAGCGTTCTTCTGGACACTGTCTGGACGAGGTGACGGCGTACTGCGCAGCCTGTAGTCAGCCAGGTTGACAGGACAGGCGGCAGTAGTGTGCAGAATTGAGTTAGGTTCGTCACCGGCATCATCTGGCTGGTCGTCGACGGCTGATTTGTCCCGCGTGACGCCGTTCAACCGGCCGAACATTCTCAACGCCGTGGATCGCCTCGACAGCGGAAGGGTCCAAGTGCCATGCGCTGACGCAGGGTGCTGTTCCAGGTCGGCGGTGGAATCTTCCCGCATCTGGGAGGTCTCGCTGCCGCTGGAGGGGGCAAGCTCTTCCTCTAGGGAGAAGACCCGGCGCAGGGTGAAGTCGCCCGAGTAGACGGCGGTTGTGTCCCTCACGGCGTCCAGAATGCGCTCAACGTCACTGCTCGGGCTGCGGCTTCGCGCACCTGTTCTGACGTCATCTCTGGCGTCATCGTCGTCGTCATCGTCGGCAAGTGATAGAGATGTGGTTGATGCGCCTTGCACGACATCGTCACGTCTCTCGTACAGCCAACCGCTTCTGTCATCACATCACATCACATCACATCATCAACATCACACCAGATAATGGCTTTTTAACGCACAGTTCTACACAAAATGTGCTTTTCTTAATGGATTTTTGAAGCGGTAGTTGTCGCCAGAAGGATCATTTTCAGCTCCACATGCTAAGCATTCGGGGAATTGGAAAGGAAAGCAAGTTGTCCAGTTCGAAAAATTCCTTTCAAAATGCCCTGCACTTCCTTGCGTCCGCAATTGTCATGTTCGTCGTTGGTCGGTCCCGCGCTTTCTTGTCCTGAATTTTCAGCACGACCCTGATATAGTGCGCGTGGCTCGGTAGTCTAGTGGTTATAGCGACAGGAGGTCACGGGTTCGAGTCTCACCCACTGCGCGCCGTGTTCGCGGCCCTGGGCAAGCCACTCACGCACATGTACAGTGCTGGCCAAATTATTATGGATTTGCTCTCACAAAATTGATTTGCGTACATATATTGCTGAAACGTCACAACAAAATGGCGCTGTGGTAAATTTGCAACAGTTTGTAAGAATTTGGTATATCTGCAACCGAAAATAATACTGTTTCTAAGAAAACATGTCACAAAAGTGAGTTTTTGGGGCCGATCAGTACTTTGTCCATCCACCGCGCGCTTTGATGACTGCAGACACTCGCTCCGGCATCTGCGTGATCAT